>Ga0224507_10000018_pt1 | contig 72662 bp, 94 predicted proteins | sample SF_Jan12_sed_USG_3_FD_170159 | JGI IMG/M metagenome (GOLD analysis project Ga0224507, IMG submission 170159) | Sediment microbial communities from San Francisco Bay, California, United States - SF_Jan12_sed_USGS_13 | ecosystem: Environmental > Aquatic > Marine > Sediment | place: USA... | reverse complement strand
TGTTTCCAAAATCACAAACCAGCACCACGATCTGGTGGAAGATTTGGAGGAAGATCTGGTGGTTATGGTGGAGACAGAGGTTCTAGATTTGGTAGGAGAGACGATAGGCCACGAGAAATGTTTGACGCAAAATGCGGTGACTGTGGAAATGATTGTCAAGTACCATTCAAGCCAAAAGACGACAGACCTGTTTATTGCAGAGAATGTTTCCAAAATCACAAACAAAGTTAAAAATCGTTTTGAGTATTTTTCAAAACTCCTTTATTTTCTATTGACTAACACCACAAAATTTCATTTTTGGTTTTGATATTTCTAGTTGTAAACTAGTACTGGGGGGACTAATCTCCCTTGATGTCACTTACAGTAAAGATAGGACCCTGCTTTCCACATACACATACCCCCACATTCAATGGGATTTGGGTTTGCCCTCAATGTGGACATTTTTGTGATCTTGCTTCATGACTTCTAGTGAAATATAGTATTTGGGCTCTGACAATTTTTCTAACAAGGATACCATTAAAATGCAGTGGTCTCTGTATAATCAGAATTTGATATCTTCAAACTGAAAAGTGATGGCTATTCGTTCCATCTCATTCTGGTGTGTATCTATCCCGTGAAGAACACCTTTAGGGATTAATCTAAAATGATTTGGTTCAGGTTCAAAATGTTCACCAAAATCAGGAAAAAACAGAATCCCTGATTTTGTGGGAGCCTGCAAGTAATAGACACCATGAGGCTTGTCGTGTTCATGTATTGTAAACTTTCCATCCTTTGACGCATAGTGGATGTAGACAGAAAGAATCTTCAAGTCAAGGTTCATAGCATCAAACATTGGCTGAAATGTTTTTTGCAATTGGTCGTTGTCAAGCATCACATACCCAACATTGTATGAATCCCCAAGTGCCCTCTCACACTTGCCTTGGGAAATCATGTCATACATGAAATCAATCCAATGGTGTTTGGATTCTATTTCGTATACTATTGTCGGATAGTCATGGGGGTATCTATGTTGCATCTCTTTCAACTGCCACAATTTCACTAATTACCGTATTAACTGAACTACTAAGATTTTCAACAGAAAAATATTCACCTGCTTTTAGAATGAATGGAGGAAGTGGAGCGTCATTAGATGCAGAAAGATTGGTTCCAAAGACATCTCTTGCCCCAGTCTTTGAATCCTTTGTGGTTCCTGCCCATACCTTAAATGATGCTGAAGCAAACTGCCCTCCTCCATTTCTGGTTGCAATAGCAGTGACAAGCATCTCTTTTCCTGTTGCAGGTTTGAGATCTTTTTCTTGTGGTGTTGCATCAAATGGATCCCAATATGTCTGAGATAGTATAGTTCCCAATCCAGAGATGATTGCACCATTGAAATGTTTTTTTCGTAGATTGTCCTTGTCAGAAATTATCATTAATGTTGGTGGGTCACTTACTCCCTCAATGAACATAGAGTCAGCCAAACCATCCACCACCACTATATTGAACCACCAAGAAGCTAGTATACTCAATCATTTCTTACCTTTCTTTACTATCTTGACACGTTGTTTCTTTGGCAGTTTTTCTTGTAAAGATTTGATTTGCTGTTCTAGTGCTATGATCTGATTAACGTAAGGTGTGATTAGTGCAATGTATTCATTTGCTGCCTGTGTTCCCTTTTGGATGGAATATTGGGTCTTGTTTGATTCTATGAACTGGTTTAAAGTCTGGTCAGGCAATGAATTAATTTTGGAAATTCTGTATTAGAGAAGTGTTTGTTTCATAATCTTGTATAGGATTATGAAAAAATATCCTATTTGGATAATGATAAAATATTAAAAATACAGATCTAATCCATAGAACATGTACGATTCTGTTGATTCATTTATCATAACCCAAAAAATGAAAATTTGGGCAGTCCTTAGACTCATTATATTTTTTGTAGCACCTTTTGGAATTCTTGTATTAATAGTCGTACTTGAGTTGGAACTACCTTCACTTGTATATGTCGTATCGTTTGTAGTCTGGCTAGTTGCAGTAATGTTCGTTTTTTATTTTACGTATAAAACATTCAGGCCTACCAGATGTGATAATTGCAGAAAAAGTATAGGACATGGTGAATATTGCAAATCTTGTAGAGTAGACAGAGTAAGCAAACTCCGTGAAAGTACAGATAGATGTACCTGTCAAGTGTGTAAAGAAATATTTTCAAATTATAATGCATTTGAAAATCATTTCAAGATTAAACATGGTGAACCGTATAGCTTTACATCTGCATTAAATGCGGACCAAACAAGTATCGACATTTACCCTGATGAAGGGTTTATGAAAACAGATATTTCAAAAGATTTTAGTTCTTAGTTTAAAAATTACATTTTTCATAATCCTATCTAAGATTATGAATTAATTTTTGGATTCAAAAAAACACTGAAGAGGTAAAATGTTAAATAAAATGAAATCAGTCCAAAGGCACCACCTGCAACTATTGTAGGTATGGGATTGTCAAGAAATTTAATTTTATTTTTTATCTCATTGTAATATGGAATGTTCTTCATGGCTTCACGATATTTTTGTAGATCATCTTTAGAAGGAAAGTCTTTAGTATTTTCAAGAATCTTTTTTATCTCATTGTAAGATGAAAATTTCTCTATTAATTTAATAGATTCTTCATGAGGATTCAGGTAATGTCATATAGGTTTCTAATTTTATTAAGAATTCTTAGATCCTCATTATGAGTTTTGTCAATTATTCCTAATTCAAATAGATGTTTTTGTTTTTTAGCAAAAGATTTTTTGAGAATTTTTTTAGGCTCTTTGTCTATCTGAAAAATAACTCCATCAATAAATATCTCAGCCCATAAACGAGTACGTGTAATTTGTCCTATAATATCATAAGTTTGGCCAACATCATTTAGAACCATTAAAAAAACTTCTTTTGGTTCCTCAGACTTTAATGACTTTATTTCCTCTTCAGTTATCATAAGTATTGATAATGTTTCTAATCTTACATAATTCTATCTAAGATTATGAAATCTGTTTATTCAATCTGTAATGGGTCATCTTCTCCCAAATCATTCAAATCTTTCCAGTTTCCAATCTCTGCAACCAATGTAATCGTTTGAAGATATACTCCCATTGATTTTTTTATAAGTTCTATTTTTGTGAGAATCTTTGGTTCTTCTAACTTTGTATTTTTGTAATATACTAGATGATCATTGTCTTTTTTATACCATCCATGTGCTAAAGCATTCCGAAAATTTGTATCAATCATTTGCCAATCAATATGTCCGTTTAATCCCAATGCTGGAAAAATAGTTTTTCTAAAATCTCCAAGGGTTTCTCTTTCCTTAATTTTTTCCCTAGATTTTGTTCCATATTTTACTCCTTTTAAGAGAATTATTAATGATGATTCTAACATCCAATAATATTTCAAAATCGATAATACTATAAGATTTAACCAAAAATCATCAATAGTTTCTTTATCTAATTCGTATTTCTTAGTAAAATCTAAAAATTCTCTTAGTTTTATTTCATCACGTACAATCCAATCAAATTTGATAATACTGTTAGCTAACTTGTTATTATAATTCAAAATTTCATGTAAATTTGTCATGTCGCAGCATGATTAGGATTAATTTTATTTTTTTTCTTAAGTTCCAGAATTAATGATTTTGCATGAATATGACAATCAGCAAATTTCTGTTTTTCTTCTGTTGATAGAAATGACATTAATCTACTAATCTTACAACTCATATAATTTTCTATATTTCATAATCTCTATTAGGATTATGAAAATTACTTTCTCAGATGCTCATCTAACAGTCCTTTGATATACTGTACGTCATGCATAACTGGTCAATCGTCTAATTTCTCCATCTTTCCCTCAAGTATTGTAATTCGATTTGAGTGATTAACAAATCTATGAAGCAAGAATTCCGAAGGTGCAACAAAGATCATATCCTAAACTCCTTTTGTTTTCCTGTACAATATTCGGCAAGATTTTGAACCATGATTTTTGCAACAGTTATCTCTTGAACCGATTTCAAACCCTCCTTTGTTTTGTTTCCATGCCTAAAATCATATTTTCTCTCTTGTGAAAATTGTCTTTCTAATAATTCCAAAAATCTCTTAATCAGAGAATATTCTATCACTATATTTCCGTCTCTAGTATTGGCATATTCTTTGAGTTTAATTCTATGATGTTTACTAGAATTATTTGCTAAAGAATAAACAGAATAATCTACCAACCATCTGAAAGATTCAATCAAATCATAGACTAGAGGCTGGAATCCTGTGTGAGAACGGTGCATAAATCCATAGTAAGGATCCATGCCTACTCCACACACAAACTTGGATATCTCACTTGCAAGAATAGAATAACCGTAATTCAGTAGAGCATTAATCACATCCGTGGCATGATTCTTGGCATTTCTAATGAACGACTGGTTTCTGGAATGGAACTGATATTTTTCTGGAATTAGTTTGGAATACTCTGCAAAGTATCTCTTGCTGCTTGCAGATTCTAAATGTGACAGTTCAACATCTATTCCATGAGATTTTAGAAATTTGGTTTGTGATGATATCTTTGCTGAAATGATTTGTTTTTCAAGATATTTTCTTTTTGATTCGTCTCTGAATGTGTCATATTGACCCATTCTGTATTTTGTTGCAGTTAGAGAGTTCATCATTCCATTCATCAGACAAACTGGTTTTCCTGATGTATCTGTGAGGATAACATTTCTGTTGTTTTGTGCAAGTGACTTTAATGCATCAAATGTTATGTAACCATTACCTGAAATTACTAGTTTTTCATAAGGCATATTTTTGACAAACCATTCTTCTGTGTTGGGCTCTGCAAAAGGGTCCGGTGTTTGTTGCAGAATAATTTGATTGTCTTTTTGTTTAATTGAAATTCCATAACCTGAAAGAAGTTTGATGTTGTAATGTGGTTTATGACCTTTGAGAGTCATTTTATTTTGTAATGTCGCCTTTAATTCTGCCAATCAATCGTTTTACTTCTTTTTCTGAAAATTGCTCTTCTCTATTTTGCAAATAGTAGTTGATGTTATTTAGATTCTTTACGATTACATATCCATAATCATCATCATAATTGATATTTCCTTGTATGGATAAAAGTACACTAGAAATTGATGGGTTTTTTGGACTAAACCAAGAAGATTTCAGAGATATCCATAAGACTCGACCAGCTCTGTCTACTTGCTCGTGTGGAGGAAGACCGTAGTGATTCTTGTAGTAATGTGAACTCCAATTTTTTACCTCAATTACAGATGCCCCTTTCTTTGATACTACGACAAAATCCATTTGTGCAGATCTTAGATTTCTTTTCCTTCTGTATGTGACGTAATTTTTCAGTTCTTTGTTTACCCCACAAAATATGTGATAGTCATCAGGTAATTCTGAGAGTTTTTCTAGTGCTAGTACTTCACCTCTAGCTCCTTTATGCTCAACACTGTCTTGGTTTTCTTCAATTTTGTTTATTTTTCGTTTTTTATTCCAGCGACTAAATGTAGCAATTAGCCCCTTGTTTTCTAAATCCTCATATTCTTGAGTTAATTTTTGATGAATCTTATCAATATCCTCTAACGATTTGACTTCTTTTGGTAGCTTCTTTAGGAATTCTTTTGTTGCTTCTGAGATTCCATAGATTATTGCCACATACCGTCATTGTAATTTATCTAAAAAAGTATTTTCCAACAAATCATAATTTACGTAATTACCTAGTCATCTTCAAAACATAGCACAAACCTAGGCACGAAAAGGGGGAGTTCTATTTTTACTCTTTGTCGATAAACTCGTTAACACCTGGTGGTTCTGGTGCCAATCCTTTTCTCTTTCTAATATCGGCAACTGCGGCCCCTAGCATAGATTTTGGAACTTCAGTCCACTCCTTAAATGAAGTATTCCATGTTGCTCGTCCTGCAGTTTGACCTCTCATCTCTTCAGACAGGGTAAATGTCTCAGAAGCTGGAATCTCACCGGTAATGATACTAGAAGCGCCTTTTTGAGACATGTCAAGAACTTTGCCCCTCTTTCCAGAAAGAACAGTTGCGACATTTCCAACCAAATCAGTAGGAACACGAACTTCGATAGCCAAAGTTGGCTCCAATACAGCAGTTCCTGCAGTTAGCAAAGCACCCATACATGCCCTTCTAGAGGCAGGGCCTAGTTGAGAGAGTCCTCTGTGTGCTGTATCCTCATGAGGTACAAAGTGAGTAAAGATAAACTTGCAATCTCTCATCTGTTCTTTACATAGAGGTCCTTCTTTCATCACTTCTTCAAATCCAGAATTAATCGAATCAGTAGATTCTTGTACAAACTGCACACCTTTTGTGCCGTTAATCAAAACATTGCCACGAGAATCAAATTTCATAACTCTCTTAATTGTATCAGTATCCCATCCGGCTTTCTTGAGTAGTTCTGCAACAACCTTCTTGTCTTTCATGTCACTGATTTCTCCAGTTCTTAGCATGTGGGCAATCTCAGGTTCAAGTGGCTCTACTTTCATGAAAATTTTATTGTGTCTATTGGGGGATTTTGCCATGATTGGTTCACATCCAGCCTTTACTGTTTCCCTGTAGTTAATTAAAGGCTCAGATGTTATGATTTCACATTTTGCATCCTGTATTCTATGAGTTGCAACGTCAAGATGTAAAACTCCCATTCCAGCAACAATTGTTTCGCCACTTTCTTCATCAATTTTTACGATAAGATTAGGATCCTCAATTGTTAGTTGTTTGAGAATTTCAACGAGTTTAGGCAAGTCTTTTGGATGTTTTGGTTCAATTGCAATTTGGACAACAGGTTCTGAAACATAGTGAACACCTTCAAACATTGGAATATCTTTAATTGAGGACAATGTGTTTCCTGCCCTAGCTTCAGTTAATCCTAGCAATGCAGGAATGTTTCCAGCTCCGAGTTCGCCTACTTGCTCTCTTTGGTTTCCCATGAAGAAATTGACAGACTGTACACGTCCCTCTCTTTTTGCATCAATAATGTTAATTGTCTGCCCGTCTTTGATTTTACCAGAAAATAGCCTACCAATTGCAACAGGTCCAGCTGCTGGATCTAATACCATGTTTACAATCATCATAATTGTTGGGCCTTCATCACTACATGCAAGTAATGCCTTCCCAACATCTGAATCCAAATCACCTTTCCAAATTTGTGGAATTCTGTACTTTACTGCCTCATGTGGTGCTGGGTGATGCTTTACTACCATTCCAAGTACTGCATCAGCTAGAGGTGCTTTCTCTACAAGATCATCAACTTTTTCGTTTTGATATGCGTCAATTACGTCTTTAAATGAAATTCCTCGCTCTTTCATCAAATCAAGGTTAATTGCCCATCTGTCCTTGGCAGAGCCAAATGTCACGCTAGCATCCTGGATGGATACTTTCCATTTTTCTTTGTATTCAGGTTCTGCATAAGTGTCAATTAATTGATTAAAGTTAGATACCACATCGGCTAATTGCTGTTGCATTTTTTCAGGAGTTAATCTTAGTTCTTTTATGAGCCTGTCAACTTTATTGATAAACAAGACAGGTTTTACACGCTCCTCCAGTGCCATTCTAGTTACAGTTTCTGTTTGAGTCATAATGCCTTCAACAGCATCACAAACTACTACTGCACCATCAATTGCTCTGAGGCTTCGAATTACCCTTCCACTAAAGTCTACGTGTCCAGGGGTATCAATCATGTTAATGACGTATTCCTTGTCATTTTTTGTAAAGTGCAAAGTAACATTTGCTTGGTAAATTGTAATTCCTCTTGCTTGCTCTTCTTTGTCAAAGTCCATTGCCAAAGCCTTTCCAGCAGCAGAGGGCGCGATAATTCCAGAGTTTGCCAAAAGGCTGTCACTCATTGTAGTTTTTCCATGGTCAACGTGAGCAATAACACCAAAGTTACGAATTTGGTCTTTGTTCTTAATAATTTTCAGAACCTCCCCTGTTGACTTAAATTTTACCATATTCGCAGACCCTAGTATTCAGGTATTAAACCTTAGCCTCGTAAAAGATTAATAGATCATTTGGTTTGAAACATTTCTAATTTTATCTGCCGAAACAAAATGACAATCTTTTTTCTTTTTCTTTTTTGCCTCGTTTAGAGAAAGGAGTTGAGAGAAAAATGCAAAGTAAATTATTTGGGATATCTTTTCAGATGGCACTTCAGGATGGATTACGTTTATGTTAATTTTTTTGAGATTTTTTACAAGTTGTTTATTGTGAAAGTTTTTTTCCTCGAAAATTATTACAGTATCGCCTTTTTTGATAGAAAATAACTCCATGTGGGAGAATTGCTCCATTCTGCAATAATGTGTATCATAGCCTAAAAGTTCATAGAATTTTGCAGCGCAATACATTGCTAATGGATAAGTATACAGATTTCCCAAAACAAACAATCTTTTTGAAATTTTTGCTTTTTTTGCATCAGATTTTGCTTTAAAAAATAATGCATCATTTCTTGGAATTACTATTTTTTTGACCAAAGAAATGCACGTTAATGCGCTTTCTAAAAAAGAGATACTTCCAGCAGTGAATACATCACTATTTGAAGAGAGGAGAAGGATGGTTTCATCAGACGCATTTGCCAATTTACTGTTTGGGTGAGATGTTATCGCAGTTGCTTTTTTTGCAATCTCTGCAACCCGGATGTTAGTAATTGTATTTCCAGAGATGGATACAAAATAGACATGTTTAGATTTTACAAGTTGTTTGTTTGAATACAAATCTAGTGGATCCATTGCTTTTACAATTCCACTGGAAAAGGATTCTGCCAACATTGCAGATACAAGGGAGTCACCACTGCCAGTAAACAAAATATTTTTTTGAATTTTTGGAGGAATTGGTTTTTGTTTTTTAAAAGATTTCAAGAAACTCAGCTGAGATTCAATGTCTTTTTCATATGCTTTGATAGAATTCATAATAACGAGTTATTTCAGACATATATTAGAAAAACGATTCAAAATAGGTTTTGATATTTATTACGAGAATTTAGGGAACAATCATGGAAATTTCTGTAGGTCATACTCCTGATTCAGATGACGCATTCATGTTTTATGGAATGTTCACAGGGAAAGTTCCATCTCCAGACTTTAAAGTAAATCATGTTATTGAGGATATTGAGAAATTAAATCGCAAGGCAACAGATCCGGAACTTGATGTTACTGCAGTTTCAGTTCATGCATGTGCATACATTCCAAGATATACAATATTGAGAAGTGGCGGAAGCTTTGGAATAGGATATGGTCCAATTGTTACAGCAAAAGAGCAAAAATCAATTGATGAGTTAAAAAAATGTAAAATTGCAATACCTGGAAAAATGACATCTGCATTTTTACTGCTTCAGTTGATGATTGGAAAATTCGATTATGTTGAGATGAATTTTAGTAATATTCCAGAAGCAGTAAAGTCTGGCAAGGTTGACGCAGGACTTGTGATTCATGAAACCCAGTTATCATACGAGCAAGAGGGTAACGTCAAAATTTTAGATGTGGGCAAATGGTGGAATGAGATAACAGATGGCCTACCAGTTCCACTTGGAATCAATGTAATGAGAACAGACCTAGGCATGGAAACAATTGCAAAGTTTGACAAATATCTTCAATCATCAATAGAGTTTGGTTTAGAAAATTTTGATGACGCAATAGAATATGCAATGCAATATTCCAGAGGAAAACAACGTGAGTTAATTGAAAAGTTTGTCAAAATGTATGTTAATCACGTGACAGTCAACATGGGAGATCCAGGCGAAGAATCAATAAGAAAACTCTTTGAGATGGCAAAAGAGAGAAAATTGGTTCCAGATTTTGAACTAAGCATAGCCACCAAGTAATTATAGAACAAAAAAATTTTGAAACCATGGGAGATGGAATTGGTGGAGCAGTTATTGGAATTCTAACAAACAACGTATTTGAATTACTTGTAAGTCACACACGAAAAGACAATCAGGAAGAATATGGTAAAACTGAAAAAATAATGATTGGAAAAGTAGATGATCCGGATCAACCGCAATATGGGGAAACTACAAAAGAAGATCTAGAGCGTGCATTGAAGGGAAAGTTTGTCTCATGCAATGTTCAGTACAGGGATTCAAAAACAGATGTACTTGTATGCAACGTTTTTGTTCAAAAGCCACCTGAAGGTTTTGCATAATTATTATAACATCCCCAATCTAGTCAAAGAAACAGAATTCAGTCTTGTGTTTTATTTTGATTTGTGTTATTTTTCATGATTGCTTTTTGTGATTTTTGTTTTACACTGAAACTTGAGAGTAATTCGTCAGTCAACCTGTCAAAGTGTGATGCAAAATACAATGCGTTAGAATATACCATTATATCGTTATGTGAAACTAGTACAATAACATGTGCTGTAAATTTTTAACGTTTGTTTGTTTTTTTTACAAAACTTAAACGATTATCTAAACAAAGATTTTAGAACCTAAATTACTTTTATAATTCCGGTATTTATCATATATTCAATTCCTTTGAGGAAATCAGTCTCAGTGATATTTCCCTCACTCCACCACTTTGCATTATTTTTAATCCAAATTGGAATTGTATCATCTTCAGAAATTTCTCCCTGGGATGTATATTGGATTTGCAATACATTGTATTTAATTAAAAATTGAATGCCTTGAACAAATGTTTCATCGTCAATTTGCCCTTCTGACCACCATCCAGCATTATTCTTAATCCAAGCAGGGATTTTAGAAGGTAAAACAACATCTGTACTTAATTTTTCAAGTAATGGATTTTCTTCAATTTCAATATCCACAACTGCAAATCCGCCCATTGCAACATCTGGCTCTTCTTGTTCTGGTCCTGTACCATAAACAAATATGGCATAATGAACAAGTCCAGCTTTTTCTTTAATTGGAATAAGGTGATGAACTCGGCCAAATTCATTAAACAGTTTATCTTTGCCTATGTCTTGTGCATATGAACGCAGTTTGTTTCCTTGCTCATCGACAACCAAAATATCATAGTGAATTTGGTCTAGAATTTCAATTTCATTATACTTGCTCATGAAATTTATCTTCCAATCAATATTACAACCTTCAACCGGATTTTCTGGAGAGTAGTTGTATTGAATCATCATAGAATATGTATCTGTAGCAGCACGTTCACTTACATAATCATAAAATTTTGTAGGACACTCCAACAACTCTTCTTTTTGAATTGTTTCTTCTACATCTTTGAAAGGATCATTCACTATATTTTCTTCATATTTTAGCAAAGTGAATTGATATAGTACTGGAATATGGTTGGGAGTAATTCGTGTATAGGTTAATGCTTTAACAGGAAAAGGGAAATCATCTACTATCCATATTTCATTATCATTACCAGTATACCAACCAACAACAATAGCATCTACAGTTCCAACAGGTGAATCTATTGTTTCTATTCGATTTGGAATTAATGGGGCATCACTACCACCACCAAGTGGACCAATATTTCCCCATTTGGCAGATCTAAACTCTTGCGGTCCATGAAGTCTATCATATTCATTTGCAGTAGCAAAAGCAGACAGCCAATTTAATGAAGATTTGATTGCAATTACATAATCAAAAAGATCCTTATCAAATAATATAGGATCAGGAGTGGTTTTACCAAGACCCAATGAACCTTTAATGACTTTATTGCCATCAATAATCACAACTTTTGCATCCCACAATGTTTCACTGATATTTTGCATCTCTCCCTTGATCCACATTTTTAATTTAATAGGTGAGCAGTCATTGAGATTTATTTCACATAAAGAATACTCAAAATAATCTCCTCCTTTAAGACCCTCTCCCAGATACCACGTACCATCAACATCAACACCGCCTGATATTTGAGCATCCTGAGCATAAGAAAGATTTGAAAATCCAAGACTGCATAATATAACTAATAAGCTAATCTCTACTAGTTTATTTCTCATATCTGATTTTCAAATTAACAAATCTTAGACTCAAGTTAACTGTGTCGATGAATATCAGAGAGTGATTTCTCAGTGTCTTGATCTCAGAGAAATTTAGAACTTTGATCACATATATTGCAAATTCCATTTTTTCAATATTCGTCATTAAATGAGAAATGGGGTATGAGAGCAGATTATCAGTTCCGCCTAAAGGATTTCAGGATAAGAAAATACCTAATATATGGTAAAACAGTAACTAGTGTTATCAATGGTCCTAGTTGATAAAAAAATGCTAGCAGGAGGTCTTGCAATGATTATTGTCGGGACAATATTAATCGTAAATCTCAGCGCAATGATGCCTGCAGGTCAGACAGGGATGACTGAAGAAGAAACAGTTGATTTATTAATTGCGCAACAAGAGAATCAAGACTACAACACATTAGCTGGAATGCTTATTGGTATTGGATTTTTGTTAGTGCTGATTAGCTTTGGTGCAAGAAGGAAAAAAGACAGCGTCAAAAGAAAAGAAAAAAAGCATGTAGAGTAATCTAAAAAATATTACTTTCGGTATAATTCAAATTTTTTCTTACAATTGCCACAAAATCTTTGTTTAGTCTTTCTACTTTCAGTTCCCAAAGGTGAACCACATCTATCGCATTTTTCTTTAATCATTTTCGGTTTTTAAGTCCCAGCAGGATATTCTCATCTTTTCATCAAAGGGGAGCAGTAGTATAAGTAATTAATCATTTACCAAGAGCATGTTATTTATCAGACATTAGATCAATACTTTTGAAGTGATAAAAAATTAGAGAGTTATTCCACATAGTGGACTAACAAGGTACTTTCCATGACAGGTAAAACGGCAATTATGTTATCACCTTTTTCGGATAGAAAGTCATTAACGACATCTTGAAGATAGACTCCTTCAGATAGCTGTTTGGATTCAAAATAACGAATTTTATGAATATTAATGTTTAGAACAAATCCATCAGTATTAACAATATAATAAAAAACCATTGGAATTAGGAATTAGTTACCTAATATACTAGATTAACCAAACAACATACATGAAGTATTGCCACGATTGTCTAACTCCAATTAGCAGAAATTCATCAGAGGAGTATTGCAGTTTTTGTAAACGCGATAGAGAGTCCAAAGTCATCAAATCAACACCGTAATTCAATTTTTCGTCATTAATCACATAGAAGGTATAATTATGAAAATAACAGTACAAAATCAATCTTGATTCAAGCTGAAATTTCAATATATCCAATGGCAACTAAGACTACCAGTGCAAGTTTTTACATTGCAAAGGCAATAGAATCAATTCAAAATATTGGCAATTTGAGATATCAGACGAATTCCATGGGGACAATTTTGGAGTCAGACAATATCGATGTGATTAATAACGCAACAAAAAGAATGATGGAAGTAGTTCATAATCTAGGAATTGCCAGAGTTGAAGTTATAATAAAGATTGATTCAAGAAGAGACAAACATCTAAAGATGGAACAAAAACTAGATTCTATAAAAAAACATTTGGAAAAATAATCTAGAGTTAATTAGTTTGCAGAATTTACAAAATCTACAATAGACATTATTTTTCCCATTTCAACTAAATGCCCATAGCTCTTCTTATTTGCAGATCTCACGGGAGTGTTATCTATACTGATAAACAAAATATGTTTATTATCTAATGGAATTGTTATCCTTTTTATTTTTTCATAAGCAGCAATAACATAAAGTCCTTTTCCAACAATATCAGTTATTTTTGAGCGTTCGTCCCAAGCGCCAGCAGCTCTTTGAAGGGATTTTTTTGTGTCAGCCAATGGGACCATATTTTTTACATTGTTACGTTTACTGTTCCATAGGATTTCCCCATTTCCATCACAAACTGCAGCAAATCGTATATCAGCATTAAAATCCATCAACATGTTTAGTAATTTTTCATATTTTTCCATGTTTTATGTAAGACATCGTGTCTAAAAAGTGTTGGATTTTTTTAAAGCCTAAAAGCTAGAATTGTTTTAAAATTCCAAAATGAGTATTGCGCTGTGCAGGAGAACGTCCAATTTCTTTCACCATAGTAGCTAATTCCTCCACAGATGATGCAGTAGGTTTTCCTGCTGCACGATAAATTTCCTCAGAAAATGCAGTTCCAACCAAGTCGCTTCCACCGTTGGATAATGCAACTTGTGCAAGCTTCTTGCCATATGCAACCCAATAAACAGAGATGTTGTTTACAATATTTGCAAGCATTAGTCTTGAGAGTGCGATTATCTTCAAATCATATAATGACGAGCATTCATTATTCACCAAGTGTTGTTGTTCCAATTCAGTATTATCCAAGCTGAACTTTAATGGAATCAAAGTAATGAAACCGTTGGTCTTTTTTTGTAATTCACGAATTTTAATCAAATGATCAACGATGTGTTCTGGTTTTTCAATATGTCCATAAAGCATCGTAACATTACTTTGTATTCCCATATTATGCGCCTCTTCAATTACATCAAGCCATTGCTGACCTGTGCATTTTCCTCTCACAATCTTATCCCTAATTTCTGGATGAAACAATTCAGCTCCACCACCTGGCATCGAGTCTAGTCCAGCAGATTTAAGACGAGATAGAATTTCTTTGGTGGAATTTTTTGTTAATTTTGATAAAAAGTAAATCTCAGCTGCTGTAAGTGCTTTAATGTTTAGTTGAGGATGATTCTTTTTGATCACTCTCATCATATCTTCGTAATATTCCAACGGTAATGTAGGATGAAACCCACCTACAATATGAACTTCAGTTGCACCCATCTGTTCTGCAATACTGACTCTTTGTTCAATTTCTTGAGGGGTTAGAGTGTATGCATCATCTGCACCCTCCTTTCGATAAAAAGCACACATCTGGCAGCTTGCGGCACAGACATTTGTGTAGTTCATGTAGTAGGAAGCTGCAAAAGTGACTGTATCTCCAACTAGTTTTTTTCGCGTATTATCTGCAACTGCTGCAAGAATATGTTGATTGTCATAATTCATCAATTCAAGACCATCTTTGTATGACAATTCCTCCCCTGCTATTGCACGATCCAACGCTTGAGAATCTCCAACTAGTTGCTCTAACATGTTATATCACGTCACCATCATGATATATTCCTTAGTCTCAAGAAATAAGTAATCCTGAAATCCAGTATTTTTATGGTGCTTCCACTAGTTGACGAACACAAACCAAAATGTTACTTGTGTCATGAAGGTTTTGAAAATATCGGAAAATTGAGAGAGCATCAAAAATTAAAACATATTGAGTCTTTAGAATCCCATGAAAATGATATCAAAAGACAACCAGCCCCAGGCGATGTTACTGTGTTTTAGACTTTTTCTTTCTAATTGATTTTAGCAGATCTTGTGCAATCTCCTTGGAGATATTTGCCAAGTCATAATGTTTGTCAATGTAAAGTGCTTTTTTGAAATGTTTTAGTGCATCTTGTAGTTTTCCCATTTCACCTAATGAAAGTCCTTTGTAAGCAAGTGCCATTGCACATTTTTTGTCAATTTTTAATGCCGCATCATAACATTCTATTGCTTCGGAATATTTTTGATCTGAGTGTAATGCTGCGCCCTTATTCAGTAAAGCATCAAGTAAACAAGGGGAAATTAAAAGCGCCTTGTCATATGATCTAATGGCTTGTTTAATTCGTCCCATGTTTTGTAGGGTAACACCTTTGTCAATCAATGCGTTAATGTTTTTAGGTTCTTTTTTTAGGACTAAATCATATATTCTGAGAGCATCATAGAAATTTTCTTCATCTGCATACTCAAAGGCTTGTTTTAACATCTTATCTATTTCATTACTCACAATGTCTGATAAAATTTTGTTAATAATATAGACTTCTTTACGGTCAATTCTTATGTCATTGACAGTTTTTATGCTGTCTTTATATTACAATTGTCGTGTTGGTATTCAAGCTGCATGACAAAGACATTTACAGATACCATCCTTGCAGTCACCATGTCTCAACATTACACATTTTGCACCAAATTCTCGTGCAGGGGTCTGTCCAAATTGAGATATCTTGCTGTCTCAACATACTTCTATATCACATTTTTTAGATAAAAGGGGTTCTCCACATTGATACTATATTTTCAAAATTTTAGGATTATCACTCATCATCTCCATTACTGACTGTTTCTCATGAAATTTGTACAAAGCATGTCATGATCTAGATTGACTTCCGGAAAGTTATTACAATTTTCACAGTTCCATATGACCACATGACTAACATGGGTGTTTTAGCATCTCATCACCCCTCATTAGTAAAAGCGTGAAAGTCATGTTTAACTGCCCATCACCATATTCTTGATGAAAATAATTGAATAGACATTTAACTTTTTTTACGGACTGTCAATTACTAAACACCTCGTTAGGCATACACACAACACGGTTGCAGTAGCAATGATTCCAATTACATACATGTCTTTTGTCTTTGGAAGTCATTCGATCTCAATCTCCATAATAGTTTGATTATAATAATCAGAGAATTGTTCACCAGGTCTCTTACGCTTTTTCATTTCCTCTTCAAGTTTTTTAATAAATTCTTCAGCCTTTTGTCGGGTTGAGAATATTCGGATTGTCCCGTCAATGTAGCCATCATTTCCATGATATCCATGAACTACGGCATAACAGATGTTTTGTTCTGTCATGATAAATACTCCTCACAGTAGCCATATTTTCCTCTCAAATAATTATGAATGATCATGACCTCGATATGTTTGGTTTTGTAACCACAGTGATGACAATCGTAAATCATACATTCGTTGCTAATTGTCATAAAATATTTTCCTTTTGTTTTTTCTTAATCTTCATTATGATGTACATGGATATCACAAAGCCTGAAAATAATAATGTAAATATAGATTCTGTCACATAAGGTCCTGGTGCATGTAACCAATCTAACACACTGAAGAAACTTTCTAATTCAGTTGTCATTTCCAAAGATTCCATCCTTGTTTTTTTGGACTGAAATGGTTACACGTACACCCTCGACATTTGATAGTTTTAGGATTGTCAATTGTAGGTGGTGGTGTAAAATGAATTCTTGTTTCAGAATAGCATTGGGTTCATAGAATTTCTTGTTTAGATTAACATGATCACTTTCAAAGTGACCGCATTTACATTTCTTACCATAAGATTTTGGATTCATTTACTTCTCTCACACTATTTTTTGTCATTTTAGATAACCATTCTCTCAATTTTGACAATTTTCACACATTTCACTTATTGAGTTAATCGTCAGGGGCGAGATATCAACGATCAGTTCAGATACATTTACCACGTTATGAAATTTTTCTAAATTGGGTTGTTGTTTTGCATTATCTAGATTTAGACTACGTCTAACCCAAAAAAGACGCTATTCATCATAGATCGTTACAGTATTTCATAATTACGAATCAAATGTAAGTTAAATTTCCACATTATTGATTAATTGATTCAGATTTTCCCTGAGATGTGTTATTTTGAATGAGGGTTTTTCTTTCCGTATGTAAATTAACAACTAGGTTTTATACACAAACCTTGTAACGGCAAAACTAACTCAAAATTCATGGATATGGCGTAGATGAACAATTCATCAACATATAATCATGATGCTTGTTTATCTCTAGGATCAATTTCGAGAGATTTGTTAAAGCATTCCATTGATTCCTCATACCTGCCTAAACTACGAAGTGCCACTCCTTTGTGATTCCAAAGATCAGGATCGTTTTGATTCAGAAGAAGTGCTTGCTCAAAAAAGCCCAATGCCTCATCAAATTTTCCATCATTCATAAAAGATTGACCTTTTTTCACAAGATCTTGAATTTGGCCCATAAATTACAAGAAACACCAATTCTATTAAATTTAAAATCAATTTAAACAAAATTAAATGAAAAAAAACTGAACAAATTTTAAAATATTAACTCAAAATTTAAATAAATTTTTCACCATAGTAAGTTATGGGCCTAGATAGTACTGATGAAAAGATTCTCAAAAATTTAATGATGGATGCCAGACAATCAGCTCGACAATTAGCACTAAAACTTGGAATGTCAACTGTCACAGTATTAACAAGAATCAAGAAACTAGAAAAGGAGAAAATCATCAAAGGCTATACAGCAATCATAGATCATGAGAAAATAGGCTATTCACTAACTGCAATTATTGAGATAATTGCAAAAAATGACAAAATTGTGAGCATTGAAGAAGAAATATCAAAATTTGAAAATGTGTGTGGTGTTTATGACATTACAGGCTCTACGGACACAATAGTAGTAGCAAAATTCAAGGAGAGAAATGAATTAAGCAAGTTTGTAAAGGGTCTTGCAGCCATTACAAATGTGGAAAATACAATCACGCATGTAGTTCTAAATACAGCAAAAGAAGATTTTCGATTGACATAAGGTAGTAAAATGAAACAATTCAATATTTTTATAATTTCGTTAATTATTTTTGGAACGTCACAGACAGGTTATGCGCAATCAACCAATCTAGACATGGAGCTTGAAGTGACAGACGAAGAAAAAATTATTCTTTTTTCAGGTTTTGCAATTGCAGTAATTGGAATATTTTTATTTCTAGCCAGAGACATAGTACTTCGTAAAAAAACATCATATGATAAAATAGATCATGAATCAAAAAAGGAAAAAACATATGAAAAATATCATTCAGACTGGGGAGATGACTATGAGGAATTAGGAACAAGAAAGAATACCAAAGAAGATAAAGAATTTCGAGACGCTGCTTTGAACAAGGAGCTTCCAAATTATTATGAGATATTAGGAATTCCAAAAGAGTCAACACAAGAGGAAATAAAGAAAAAGTTTAGAGAACTTGCCAAAAAAACTCACCCTGATAAAACAAAAGAAGATTCAGAAGAAGCGATGATTAAATTAAACAAGGCATATGAAATACTTTCAGATAAAGAAAGTAGAGAAAAATATGACAGATATTTCAAAGTCAGCTAGACAGAATTTAGTTTAACAATTATCATACTAAGTTCAATTGAGTTCAGGGTCTGAACACTGTTAATGAGATTTGTGAAGATTTCAAGATTAAGTGGTTTTTTTTCATATTCTATTTTAGTGGTAATTTTTATTTCGCCAAATTCAGTACTTGGTCCTAACATCTTTTTTGTCAATAATGGAACAATTGATAGATCTTCAACTGCTCCTTTCATTTTATACGCGAAGGTATCAGAAAAATATACACCTCCACGCGTAGTGGGCTCATTAACTGGAATTGTGGAATGTGTTATAGAGACATCTATTATAGAATAGGTGACACCATTTAATGTAAGATAGAAGTTTAAAGGATTTTTCTCACTATGAGATATTAGAGGTTCAAGTAAATCACGGTCTATAGACATTTGAAATTAATCACTGCATAATTCTATTGAGTGTTTCGTGAAAACATGTCAGATTATTACTCAATTCATCAAACCACAGCATCAGGATTCATCAAAATTAAAAAATCATCATAAGCAGGATAGATAATCAGATACTTTTACAATATTATTTAAAGATCAACGAATAGTTAAGCACGTAAGAGAACTACACCAACAAACCATTGAATAAAACATGAATCAGGAGTTTCAAAAAGGTGTAAAATCTTTAGAAAAGTTATAAAAAAATACATATTCATTATGGTGACTAGATCATCTTTAAAAACAGGAACCACAATCATTTGTTATTGCAACAATTTGCAAATACGCATTCAATGAGAAATGAGATTCTCAACCTAATGGTGCAAAAAGAGATAGGAGATGACTGCTATGTTGAGATGCTAGATTATACGATGGACCTCTTTGAGAGTCAAGGGTTAGGAATAGATTATTACGGTTATCATAATATCAATCACGAGTTAGAGGTGACATATTTTTCACTTTTAGCATCAGTACAAGATAGAGTGAAATTCACAGACAAAGATACAAAATATCTCTATGTTGCAGCATTGTTTCATGATTTTGATCCTCAAAAAAATGTAGATAAGCCTCACGAAGAAAGTGTTTTAAAATTTATTTCAATGGATAAAAAATTACGTCAATTAATTGATATTGCAAAATTAGATTTAGAAATTATCAAGGTTCTAATCTTAAGAACCACATATCCTTGGAGTGGACAGCTGAAAAAAAATGCAGAAGAGCAAATAGAACAGTGTTTTGAAAATTCAGACTTGACGAGAAACAATCTACCATATCAAGAGCACATCATGGAGATGGGATGGTATCTATCAGTTGTAGATAGAATAAGTGGTTATGCATTGGGGGATTTTTCAAAAGCAATGGAAATGGCAAAGATGAATGCACATGCACTTGCATGGAGGCCTTCATTAATAGTTAGAAGTGCAGTTGCATATTTTGAAGAAATTTTAAACAAAGAAACAGACATGGCAAAAGCAATTCTTAAGATAATGCCTAAAGAGATGAGAAAGAATTTTTTTAACACAGTACTTGCATTCATGAAACTTAGACAACAAGAAATTAGAATTCAGGCAGACTGTTCTTATGAAAATGTCAGATTAGTTCCAACAATTGAAGCAATGTCTACAAGAAGAGATCCAAAATTTATCGAGACACTTTACAACATCTTTTTGCAGCTACCCAAACCATTACAATTTCAAAAAGAAAATTTTGAAAAATCAGTCAATGATCCTGGGATAATAATCAACACACTTCGGTTAAATGACAAAAATGGTGAAATAATAGGATTTTCAAAAGGAGGGCCGCTTGAAAAATACCGACTGCGTGAAGAAATTAAAGATGAGAATTATGGCTTAGGAAATACAATATTTTTAGAGCCTCTAGCATTAAAGATGGGGTATTGGGGACTAAAAGGAGGAAGTGAAATGCGACATATGTTCATCATGCAAGCACATTCTATGAAATACAAATTTTTAACAAGTTTTGCATTACGTGATGTCATTAGGGCAAGAGTTGATAAAGAGCAAGCGGAATTTGTGACACTGTTTGATCCAGAAAGATGGGATTACTATAGAATCGTAATTTAGATTCACCACATGAAGAAATCAATAATAAAATCATTAGAATTATTAATAGAAGGAGATGTTTTTTCCCAAAAAGAATTTAAGAATTTTTATTCAGTAGATTCTAGTTCCTATCAAATTTTGCCAAAGGTAATAGTAGTTCCAAAAAATGAAAAAGATGTCATCAATACAATAAATATTGCAAAAAAATTCAAATCATCAGTAACTGTACGAGGAGCAGGCACAGGTCTTGTAGGTAGCGCATTAAACACTGGAATAATACTAGATATGAAGAATTTTAATTCATTAAAAATTAACAAAAATAATGTCACAGTAGGTCCTGGAATTATCAAAGGACTTTTGGATAAAAAATTAGAAGAACATAAAAAGTTTTTTCCACCAAACCCATCAATTGGATCTTTTTGTTCAGTTGGTGGAATGATTGGGAATAATTCTAGTGGAAGTAGGAGTTTGAAATATGGAAGTGTGATTGACAATATAACAGGAATTACTTTTATTGATGGAAATGGAAATAAAATATCACTTCCAAAAAATAAAAATTTTTCAAGGAAAATTCTAGAATTTTCACAGAATATCAAGGCAGAAAAATTTCCAAATGTAACAAAAAATTCTTCAGGATACAGAATTGACAAAGTTAAATCAATCCAAGATTCCCACAAACTAATCATTGGGTCTGAAGGAACACTAGGAATTGTATTGTCAATGAAATTACAAATAAAAGACAATCCAAAGAAAAGAATTTTGTATATAATTGAATACAAAACAACCATAGATGCATCGACAAATTGTATTGAAATCAATAAAACCAAACCATCAGCAATAGAATTTGTAGACAAAACAACTCTAAATCAAATAAATTTCAAATTTTCTCCAAAAACACAATGTCTTCTATTTGTAGAATATGATGAAAATATCAAATGGAGTGAAAAAAATTTAAAATCCATAGTTACGGGCAAAATTGTCAGAGAACTACTGAAAGATTCAGAAATTAGCAGATGGTGGAGATATAGGGATTTATCATTATATTATAGTTTAAAATCAATAAATAAAAAAAAGAGAATCCCACATGTTATTGAAGATGCCGCAGTTCCTTTAGAAAATCTTTCTAAAGTTTTCAAGATTCTAAAAAAAATAAATAGAAAATTCAAAACAAAAACCATTGTTTATGGCCATGCTGGAAATGGAAATGTGCATGTTAGATTAATTTCAGATAGAAGGCAATTAGAGATGGTCAAAAAAATTGCTATCGAGTATTTTGATGAAATTATCAAATTAGGAGGAACCATAACTGCTGAGCATGGAGACGGACTGGCGCGCTCAGAATTTATCAAAAAACAATATGGTAAAGAAAATTATAAAATATTCAAAGAGATCAAACACTATTTTGATCCAGAAAATGTACTTAATCCGGGAAAAATCATTTCGATGAAAAGTACGGTTATCAAAAATTTAGAAAAATTCTAAATATTTTAATCTAATCGATCAAAATTGTGTAGAAACGCTTTATTATCTAAAAATTGAGCAAAAACGCGTGATAACAAGAATATTGATTGTGTTGGTTTTAGTCACACTTGTGATCAATTTCACTTCGGTGTTTGCGTTAACTGAATTAGAAAGAGCAACAATGAATGAACCAAGATTAGAAAATGCATTTGGCCAACCCATCATAGACAATGTCAACGTGAATCAACAGATTCAGATCTCTGCAGATATTACCAACAATCAAGCAAAATCTCAAAATTTCATATATCTAATTCAAATTAAAAATGAAAAAGACTTTGTTGTATCTGTGGGTTGGATAAGCGGTCAATTAACACCAGATCAAAAACTTAGTCCATCACTATCATGGACATCAAAAAATTCAGGAGAATTTATCGCAGAAATTTTCATTTGGGAAGGTCTAGTAAATCACAACGCATTGACAGAATATTCAAAATTAAAAATCAATGTAAGTTGAAATTTTCATAGAAAAAATCCAAATAATACATCAAGTATTTAAAAAATACGAATAATTTATTCCCAAATAAATCAGAAAATTAACCATTATGAAAAAATGGTTCTGAAACAGCATAATTAAGATCTGAGATTTGCCTCTAAGTAAAAAAAGTTCAACAAGTTGTTGCTAATAGAACCTTTAGCCTAATTGAATTATGACAATAGGATATTGTGTAAAGTGCCGAGATAAACGAGACATCGATGGCGCTAAACCATACACCATGAAAAATGGAAAACCTGCCATCAAGGGCACCTGCCCAACATGCAGCACAACCATTTTCAGAATCGGTAGAGGATAAATTTCTTAATAAAGGAATCAATACTGCCATTCATCAGTAAGACCATTCCATAGGTAACGCATTGTGGATGGATCTTTTTCTATTTCTTCCATTATTCTGTTTTTCAATACAAAAAAGAAATTCTCCAAGGCATCAATTCCACCATCAGCATAAAGTTCATGACCAATTTCTGTAATTCTTTTATGTTTTTCAGAGATCTCTGGCGAATTTGGATTTTCAAGACAAAATGTCATCAAATCAATTAATTCTTCTTCCAACATGAAGTCCATGTGAAAATAAAAACTTCAAAACATAATAATCTATTTCACAATAATGGGTTCATTTTAGATTAAAAACCAAACAAAGACACTTGATGAAATAGAACATAGTCCATGCAAAATCCCGTTTGGTTTCCTTTAGAGCATTAAACTCAGGGGGTAAAGATGGACTTTGTTCTTGAATACGTTATCAAAATACTAAACTTAAACATGTCTATGGATTCACATAACAAACAAGTAAATTATTTAAAAATTTTCAAAAAATATTGAAAATATTTCATCCTTCTTTATTTCTCATATACATATTCACAAAATCTAACTTGAATTAGGATATGTAATTACACTGATTACAGCAAAATTTGTTTAATTCTAGATGGATAATTTTTTACAGCCGTAATTTTCTAAAACATTTCCAGAATACAGGATTTAGAGAATGAAGAAAAATACATATGAAATAATTCCTAAGGCAGACCAGAATAAATACAACAGTAATTTTTGCATCAGGATCTTTTTCAAAATATTTTTGATTGTATAAAAACACTAAATTAAGGCAGTATCAAATTGACAAAAATCAAATCAGTGTAATGTTCTTCAAAGATTTCAAGGGTCTTATCCATAATTGATAACAATCAGAACATCTAAACCAACATATCTGATACATCACAGAACATACTCATTGTTTGACGACTATTATCCACCATAAGACTAATAATGATTTTGTGTATTCATAATATAATACTACATAAGATTATATCTTAATAAAACGAGAGATCATTCTCCAACAAATTCACCCCACTGTCGCCCTAGTTTAGAAATAACTCGAAAAGCTAGTCTATCGATATTAATATTGGATTCTGCAATCAGCATTAATACTTTGTCATAAATTGGAAAACTCATTATTACAACATGTTCTCTACGTGATGCAGAATATTTTACATGCCCTAATTCTTCATCAAATTTTTTTCTCTTTGCAACTCTAGATGCAAGTTCCTTGCAAACAGATTGTAGTTTTTTGTCAGTAAGCCTTATTGTCATTCCAGGTTTATGGCCCCCTGCCAATAAAGTTCCAAACTCGTCTAACAAACCAGCATATCTAATTTCATGATCATCTAAAATCTCCTGACATTTTTGCGCGTATTCTGAGATATCCAATTTCTTTTCATGCATAATACTGATAATTCAAGTGCATACTATATTTTTTTAAATCGCTTTTGTCCTTGGACATTATTTGTCAAATTATCTAAATAAGAATTTATTTTCCATTGTCATTTTTTTGGCAATCAACAAAGTTAATACCAGAATAGAAACAAAACTGCAAAATACATAATGATTTGTTTAAGATGTACTCACAAAATGAATCTATTTTTGAGAATGAATTAAAAATTAAATAGATATTGTAAGAAAATTGAATTTAATCAAAAAGGTACCTCAAAAAAAGAGTTATTTTAAGCGTCGATAGATCTCTTTGAATTCAAGTGACAGATTGTATGAAATGTTTAAGAGATGGGTGAGTTGGTTCATAGAAGTTTTATCATGTCCCAATTGCCTTAAAAGAGTCAGTGCTTTTTGAGGCGAGCTAACTGACAGAGGACTTTGGCCAGACCATGATTTAAAAGCACCTTCCACATCCAAAGAAAAATTTAAAACAAATTCTTTCCAATTTGACATGCTTTTTAGAGCCTTTTCATTCAATAGTACATGAGACAATTCACGGAATTCATTTTTTCTATCAACATATAGCATTTCAAGTGCTTCTTGAATTTTTTTTTCTTCATATTGTTCAGAGTTTAGCATATACATTCCAGAAATACTCATAATTCATTATTATCACAATAAAAGATAAATCCAGTAGTTAATTCTCTGAAAAATTGTTAAAAAAAATCAATAAAAATTAACAGATGTAAAGAACTTAAAAAATAAGAAAGAGGATCTTATTGGAATGGGTCAATAAATGGACAGTTTACTATATGATCACTATCCATTGGACGTGCAATACCAATATCGATCAAACCAGCTTCTTTGTATGCAGTCATGTCATCAATGGTTTCTAGTAGTTGAGCATTATCAGGATTTTCCCATTCAATCATAAAGATTCTCCACATCGGAGAATAATTTGCATCACCAGGAGCTCCTGCTGCAATTCCAGGTTGGAATCCCAAAGGTCCAGTACCTGCCAAACCATTTTTAAACTGATACAAGTCTACTGCTGCTGAATTTGCAATCAAGCTTGCAGATGTAGGCGCACTAACAACACCCATCATTCCTGCAGGGCCACTAGGAGTAGCATCTGTTACAATGTAATAGACGGTTCTACCATCGGGACCCCATCCACGATGAGCAATGAAAGTGACATTCATCTCTTCTGTATCAATATCAAGAACCTGACCGCCACCATATGGTGTCACATCAGTCAAAGTTTTGTCTTCTTTAACCATCATCTGGCCCCCAGGCCAAACAATTTGAGGCATGTTCAAAACAACATTAACTGGCGTCAATGTAATTTCTCCATTATCAGCTGCTTCCATAATCATTATATCGGAATCAAGTATCCTTGGAGTTGTATCTTCATTCCATGTTACATGGACATGTGAGGTTAATGCACTGTATACATCTGCTTGTGCAGGGGTACTTGTGAAAACTTCACCTTGAAATCCATGTACACCATCACCGTCTATTCCGTTTGTAAACATGTATGTTTTTGAAAGTGCCTCTTCAGGAGCATTCTTTAACAAAGGAGCGAGTTCAACTTGCCAACCTTGGTTTTTTGTAATGATTTCTGCATGTGTAGGATCACTAGAATCGGTGATGATAAAATAAACATCTTCACCGTTGTAAAATCCTTGATGCAGTGGAATTGTTGCGGGAACGTTTGTTCTTGATAATCTAAGTACAGAACCCAAGTCAGCTTCAGTTACAGAAGCATCTTCCATCATGGAATCATGTTCCGATAATGGGACTTCCATTTCATCATGAGTTTTTTTCATTTCGTCATGAGATTCTTCAACTGGAGCTACAGGGACGACTTTTTCTTTTCCTGATTCCCAGGCATCTCTGCCACCTGGAATTTCAGAACATAGTTGCAATCCACAAATATTAGTGCTAGAACCATACTTTGAGGTTGCAACACCTGAACCTTTTGCGGCATTAGCATCTGAGAAATAATCTGTCGTCATACCTGCTGTAAACAAGGGAATAATTGCAAGAAGTGCAATGTATCTTAGACTCTTGTTCATGAAATAAAAAGTGAAATTTTACTTTAAAAGAATTTGTCCAAATCAGACATATCATACTGGAAGTTCTGCAAATCGATTTCCAACATAATCCCAGTTTACAATATGCCACCAGGCTTTGACATAATCAGATGTTCTGTTTTGATATTTAAGATAATACGCATGTTCCCAGACATCTAACCCCAACAGGGGTGTTTTTTGAACAGTCCATGGACTATCCTGATTTTGAGTTGTAATGATTTCAATTTTATTGTATGTTTGATTAAATACCAGCCAACACCAACCACTTCCTTGAATTGAAATTGCCTTCTCTGAAAATATTTTTTTAAAATTCTCAAAATTATTAAAATAGACATCGATCGCATTTTCTAATTTTCCACGGGGTTTACTTTCTCCACCAGGAGTCATAGTTTCCCAAAATAGTCTATGATTTTCAAAGCCGCCACCAAAAAAATTGATATCACTTCTCCCAAATTCAGGAATGGACGTTAGTTCAGAAAGAATTGATGATATGTATTTTGGATGAGATGCAGCTCCAATCTTTTCGAGAGATTTGTTTAATCCATCAACATATGATTGATGATGTTTTTGATGATGAATTTTCATAGTTGCTGTATCAATGAACGGCTCTAGTTCATCATACTCATAAGGCAATCTTGGGAGTTCATACTGCACCACATATCAAATTTTCATTATCCACATATATTCTTGAATAATAAAATTAATTGGAAAGGATGATTAAACTTAAAGAGGAATAAATAAAATGCGAAAATTAGGAACTATTGATTTAGAAATATTATATTTAGCCATGGCAGAGAATGGAACATTTGATGAGACCCATCTTGAGAAGTCAGAATTAAAGAGATTAGGGGTAGGAAAAATTTTAGATTCTTTGGCATCATTAAAAGATAGAAAATTTATTTCTTTAAACAAGGACGGTTCATTCTCCATCACAGAACTTGCAAGAGAAATTCTTTGGAATGACAACGTTCCAATTTGGACAAAAATACTACGTCTACTTCAAATAAAATCATGCAGCATGAAACAGATTACAGATATTCTTAGAATATCAGAGAATAAAGTTTTAGAGGATTTGGAAAAATTAAGAAAAAATCAATTTGTTCTGATGTCACCTCAAAGACAAGAAGACAAGATAGTTAAAATTTATGAGATAATGGCGGAAGGAATAGCAGAAATAGACAGAACAGAAAATATAGGATTTGAGAACATCGTATTTTCAGATCCATCACCAGATACAGAAATCATCAGCATTATTGATGAGATTTTCAAAAGAGTTCAAGATTCTCAATTGGAACAATCAGAGAAAAACTCAATTACTGGAAAACTATCTACATTAAAATCCAAATTAGGGATTTGATTATTTAGAACGAATCTTATCTTGAATTTGTGCCAATATGAGTTCTGCTTTATCCTTGTTTTCGTAATTGTCAGATGATTCATCCATGATTTCGTCAATCTCATAGCTCTTATCCACCAAGATATTTGCCACATGATCATCGAGGGTTCCTGCCCCTATCAAATAATATGCAAACACAGTATTTTTCTGACCAATTCTATGGAGTCTGTCTTCTGCTTGCCTATGAATTGCAGGACTCCAATCAAGTTCTGCAAAAATAACATATTTTGCTCTAGTCAAATTAATTCCCACATTTCCAGCACGAATACCTGCAATCATTAGTTTTGATTCCCCTTTTTGAAATTTGTCTATTTGATCCTGTCTAAGTGAATCAGATTGTCCTCCAATAATCGAAACAGGTGAAAATTCTTCTAGGCTCTCATTAAGAAGTTTATGAATCACCTTATGATGACAAAACACCACAACGCTTTCCTCAATCTCCATGATATTTTTAACAAAGTTGATTACGTGTGGAAGTTTTGCAAGTCCTGCAATCTGCCTTTCACTTTGAATTGCCCTGTGATAGGATGCAGATTTTGAAAATTCAGTTTCGGCAATTTTTTGTTCTTCTTCAAGCTTCTTCCAAATTTTATCAAGTTCTTCAAGATAATAATCAGTATCAGCTGCAATGACTTCTTTGTAACGTACTTTGTCTTTTAGTTCTTTTAATACATCAGACTTCTTTCTTCTAAGCATAACGTGTTTTTGTAACTCATTTCTAAGGGATGCACGTTTATTTTCTAAAACAATTGCCTTGCCTTTTTCATTTACATAACAAAAGTATTCGCAGAATTCTTTAAAGCTTCCAAGAAGTCCAGGTTTAATAATGTCAATTATAGGCCAAATTTCAGAACCTCGATTGTAGATAGGAGTGCCGGATAGACCAATTCGGTACAATATTGTAGGAAGTGCAGCAAGTTTTTTGACAGCCTTGTATTTCTGAGTGGTTTTTGACCTTAGATTATGAACCTCGTCACAAACTATTGTTCGCAATCCAACCTTCATTAAATCATCAGATCTTTTTAAAAGCAATTCATAATTGATGATGTAAATATCAGTTAATGGTAGTTCTTCAGATTTCCCGGTTCTAATAATTGTGACACTAGGGGATTCAGATTCCAGAATTCGTCCATTCCTACTCTTTCTCTTTAAGAATTTTTCAATTTCTCTTTCCCAGTTGTTTAATGTGACTAAGGGGGCAACAACAAGTACTGGAAAAGTTTGTTTTTCAGTTGAGACATAAGATAGTGTCTGAACTGTTTTTCCCAGTCCCATTTCATCAGCTAATAGTGCATTACCAGAAGATTTTAGTAAGAAATCTAAACCTTCTTTTTGGAAATTCAAAAGCTTTCCACGAAATTGTTCGCCTGTTTTTGCCCTCTTTAGTTTGTGTTTGATAGGAGGTAGCGCAGGTTTTGGAGCATATGTTTTTACAATTTTTCGTTGCCAAATAGTTTTTGATAGAATTTCTAAAGGATATCTATCCATGATGAGTTTCAATTGTTTTACATTTTCGGTGTTGTCAGGAATGATTACCTCATTGACGTTTTCGCCATACCATGCTTCAGGAACTAGCCTAGAAATCATGTTGACTGCACGATCACCAGTAATTTTCCAGCACCAGATTTTAGAATATTTATCAAGAACATATTCTAATGTCCCAATGTTTTCCATGGAAGTTTCCATAATTTGTCGATAGAAAGTTTTTTTGCCTTATGAATCTTCATATTCTTTACCGATCATTAAAAAAGTTGCATTTGATTGAAAAGAGTTAAAATATAACACATGTGTTAGTATATGGAAAAACATATTGCAGGAATTTCAGGCTCAAACTCTTAATTCCACGGTAAAAAGAAAAATCATTTGTTAATAATTCATTTTATAAATAAAAAACATTAATCATTGAGGTTCCAAGTATTCAGAAAAAATGATTAGTACAGACAAAAGAAATTATATATAAAAGAAAATGAGCAAAGCAAAAAAATATTGTAAAAACAAATAGTTAATCATTCAAAATTTCAAAATAAAAAACCACAAAAGAAATTAGCAAGATTCAAAAATCTTAAATTTTGTAAAGAGAGATAACAGAAAAACATATTTTGTATTTGCATAAATTTTTTAAATTAAGAAAAAATTCCAAAAGAATGCCACAAATAAAATTGCTACAATTTTAAATCATAACATATCTTTAAAATTCATTACATTTCAAAGAAACTGTGAATTTTATTCAAAATGAAGAGCCAAATGTGAAAAAACCAATCATCATAGCTGCAATGCAAGACATGGGAAATGTGGGAAACATAACAATAGATTTTATTAATCAATCATTAAAGACAAAAATATTCAGAACCGCAAAATTACCATATCCAACATACATAGTGGATAATGAAGGACATATTGAACTTCCAGATGAAAGTTGGGAATATAGATATGCAGATGATTTGATTGTTTTTGGTGGAGGAAAAGGGCAACCACAAAGTATTATTGAATTAAATGCATTATGTCAAGATGTAATAGATATTGCAAAAAAATATTCTGCCAAATTTATTTACACATTTGGCGGATTTCATACCAATAGAATACTAAGCAAGATTCCAAAAACATACATTACTACAACATCAATAGAGTTGACAAAACAGATGGAAAATCTTCGAGTAAACACATCCCCCCAAAAGTCAATAATCACAGGGTTTAACGGATTGATTCTTGGATTTGCTAAAAAAAATCAAATTCATGGAATTGGTATGTATGGAGAACTTAATGACCCAGACATACCACAATATAGAGCAGCTATAAGCATTATCAAAACCATTGAAAAATTAACATATAGAAAATTGGGAGACACAAGTAAATTAGAAGTGATGGCCAAAGAGATTGAAAGAAAATTTAAACATTAAGTTCAGTGTGAACTTCCTACTGGATGAGGTTCAGTATTTTCGTCATGACAATCGCAGCTACACAAATATGTTTTATGATTGTTTATACAATCGATGCATTCAAAATGCTTTCTTGTCTCACATGCAGCACAAATCATACAATAAACCATAAACATAGATGAATTTGAGTTTTTTCCATTGTACAAAAACTAATACTCCACTTCACTTCGTCCAAGAAGGTTTTCAGTCAATTCCACATATCCCTGTGGATCTATTTCCTTTGCAAAACCTTTGTCAATATTTATCAGATATATAGAATGAAGGCGGGCATTCAGAATATCATCATATTTTACGGGAGGATTTTTGTAATAACGATTACATAGATCTTGGACTTTTTTTACATCTTTTTCAATTCTTGCGTTTGGGGGCAACAGGAAGATTTTTGAAATCGGCAATAGTCCTACTGCAGGGGTAGCCAATGAAAACTTTGAACAATATTGACTGTATCGAGCAATTTTACTCATTATTCTTGCAGCAAAATAATCTACGGTATCCATCGCATGTTCAGGAGGAGTGAAACCAGTTTCTATTTCAATGATGGTATCTCCATCACCTTTTTTTGCATAAATATCACATACCAAAATATCTGAAATATCTTTTTCAACTTTTACAGTGTAACCTCTGGAAATAAGATTACTTGCACAGATCAATTCCAAGATCGAGTGATTAATTTTTACCAAATTTTTTTGGTACATTTCAATTAATTGTTGGCAGACATTGTTTAGTTTAGATGCATCTTTTTCTTTGAGACTAAATGATAATTTTTCAGTCATTTGATAAACATCGTTGCGGAATTTTATCAAGTCCATGATTTAAGATACGATAAATCTGGTAGTTAATGAAGTAGTTGGGAAACAACATAAAACAAAACTTCCGGGAGAATTGACAAAATTACTCAAATTAAATTAAAAAATGGCTAATTTTTATTCATACTTTGATTTAACAAGTAAAATTCACAGGAGTCTCACGTGTATAAAAATAAGCTTGCAATGATAGGATTATTCTCGTTTTTAATGTTATTTTCGATTGTTTCGACTTCTCAGGCAGAGTTATGGAAATTAGTAATAGATGTAAATGTCGAAAAAGAGGCGATTTATTCAGGAGATTCAGTATTAATTACAGGCGAAGTGGTAGACCAAGCATACAAACCAATTAGAGGTGCAGAGGTTTTCATCAAAGCAGGCTCTTATACCACAAAAGCATTTACTGACCCATGGGGAGTTTTCAGAGGAGAAATTAAAAACTTTGAAAGAATTCCAGGCACTTACATTGTTAATGTGATCGGTTCATGGTACGGAATGACAGGATTATCAAGTACTGAATTTCAAGTAAAGGGAGACATATCCCCGATTTCAGCATTACAAGAAAAATTATCCACAGATGAGGCTAGAAAATACCTAGGTTCTAATGAAAGTGATTTTGAAAAAAACCCCATTGGACAAACATTGTTCAAATATTATCATGGATTATTAGATGAATTAATCTTAGAGCATAGAATCGCCAAAGAACCTTCAGAAGAAAAAATCAAGATGGCACAACAAAGATTGATTGCGGAAAATCTAAGAAATCAAGCAATTAATGAATTCAGACCAGGTGCAGGCACATATGAAGGGGCTCAGTATGACTATTACATAAGCAATCTCAACCCAGAGATTAAAGATCTAGTTATCAGCCAACTTAATTTCACAAAAAATAATTTTGAAGAAGCTCAAAAGATTAGAGATGAAATTCTTACCAACGGAGGAACATATGATGAAGCCAGACAGGCATATCTAGAAAAAATATCAATCTCAAAAGAGACTCTTGAAAATTTTAATCAAGAAAAAACAAATCAAGAATCAATAGAAGATTGGGATGAAGATCAAACCACAAAATCAGAAAATCAGTGAACAATTGATAAATTCTGGTGCCCCTTTTGTTCAAAATTTCACCATAACATTTGATGAAAATAGATATTCATTGTCTTGCCATCATGTGTTGGAAAAATGTATTCTATGAATTATGAATCATCATTTCATCTACTTAGAAAAAAAGTTGACAAGTATGTAAAGAATACAACTTTGAAAGAAATACTGAAAAATTTGAAAAATCTATTTGTCGTGCGTGACAGCATTTTCTTTTTTCTAAACAATTTTTAATCCTAATTAGATTTAAAAAATGAATTGAAAATTTTTCATAAGGCAACATGTATTACATGTAAAAAAGCAATTGCAGAGATCGACAGAATGAGCTCAGATATAGAAAAAAGAGACTTTTTTAAAGACCCACTCTCAGAAACAGAATTAAAAAAAATCATCAAAATGTCAGGAAAGACCGCATCTGAATTACTCAGAAGTAGAGACAAAATGTTCAAAGAACTAGATTTAGGAAATAACAAAGTAACAGAGTCTCAAATTATCAAATTAATGGTAAAGTATCCCGGACTGATTATGCGCCCAATAATCATTTCAGGAAACAAGGCATTTTTTGGAAAGATTGATTCAAAAAATCTAAAATGATTTAGGAATTTTGTTTGAAAATTCGTATAGCCTCCAAATGAGAACAATTAGCCTTCAAACCTTTGCCATGATGAAATTTGTAGAAATTTTTGAATCCAGGGCATTCACAGGTATCAGATGTAACAAAATAAGATTTATCAGGATCAGAGGAAGATTTTATCTGAAACAAGTCATCGTCGATTTGAACAACGCCTCCACTTTCAACAAGTTTTTTTGCTTTCTTGAGAGTATTTGAGCTCATGGTTTATCAGAAAACATTATCATTTTTTATTCTTTAATTTTTTCATTACATTACTCCATTCCAAGTCATCTTGGGCCATTGTATTTTCATAGAGAAGTTCAAAGGTCCATGCTAAAATCTCACTCCAAATCGCTTTTAGAGACTCATCATCAGTCCAGATAATGCTCGTTTTTACTGCATTCATTGCAAGAATATTATTTCTGTTCTTTACGGGATTCTTATCCCATTTTTTTAGAACCCTATCACAAAATTCTAAAATCTCAGACTTTCTTAAAACAAGTTTGTCAGGATCGAAGGTCTTTTTTTTACCCATAAATACAATAGTACAAACTAAATTATAATATTTTAACAATCATAGATAACGATACTTTCATAAAATCTTTAAAAGAAAATGATCTCAATAAACTAAAAGATCAGTTTTTTTCTAATTTGATTAGTGCCTAAAAATCATCTTCATTGGATTTGAATTATATAATTTTTTGGACTCGTCCAATTTTTCCATTACTCAATTCAACTTTAATCCCATAGGGATGAAAATTACTTGAGGTAAGTATTCTCTTTACTGTTCCATCAGTTAGACGTCCTGTTTTTTGATCTTGTTTAAGAATAATCTGAACAGTTGTTCCAATAGTTATTTTGTCTCTGTGAGGAATAAAAGCCAATAATAAATCACAAAACAGGAAGACTCTAAATCTTTGGATTATAAAATAAAGGAGTTTTGAAAGGTCTAACACATATTTTTATAATTTGGAATTGTTGTGTCATTCATGCTAAAACTTTCTGCTTTGGATGTGTTTCACAGTTCAATTAACAATCCATCTACTGCTATTGAATATGACAACAAGCTCAGACGGTTTGAGGAATTTCTGGAGATATCTGATTGGGACAAATACATCAAGAAAGACCCAAATGAGATACATGATGATCTTGCCTTTTATATCAACGCCTTGAAAAAGGAGAATATCAAGAATCGCACGATAAAAAGCATGATGAATTCAGTATTTCTGATGCTTGAGATGAACCGTGTGGTTTTACACAAAAAGATACTTCACAAAATGCTTCCAGATGACGGAACTACAGAAGGTGGGAACCTTCCATACACTACAGAGGAAATTCATGCAATGCTGGATTCTACTGACCGTTTAAGGGTAAAGGCATTGATTCATTTCCTGGCATCGACTGGCTCAAGACCTGCAGGAATAACTGATCCCGTGTTGAGAATGAAACATCTCAAAAAAATCGAGGATTGTGTTGCAATAAAGATCTATGATGGCTCCAAGGAAGGATACTGGTCGTTTCTCACGCCTGAGGCAGTTACAATGCTAAGGAAATACCACAACTCACGAAAACTGAGTGGTGAGAAATTCACAGACGAGACCCCAGTGTTCTCAAACATCAACAACTCTAGAAACAGCAAGGGAGGTCCAATATCTACTGCCACTGCAAGGGATGTCATTTACCGAGTATTGAGAAAATCACAGATTGAGAGAACCAAGAACGGCAAAAGGTTTGACAAGGCAGCAATCTATGGTTTCAGGAAGCGATTCAACACAATACTCAAGCTAAACAACGATGTAAACTCTAACATTGCAGAAAAGCTCATGGCACATAAGAGAGGGTTGGATGGCACGTATCTTCAACCAACAATGGAGGAATGTTTCAATGAATTCAAAAAGGCAATTCCCGAACTTACCATTGATGGAACCGCAAGAAAGCAAGTCGAACTAGACAAAGTAAAAGAGGAAAAGTCAGAACTGCAAAAGGCAAATGAGGAATTAATGCAAATGAAGGAGCAAAACGAAATTCTGTGGAATGAATACAAGAAAAATACCATATCTTGCAACCCAGATAATGCTGAACTGGTTACAGAATAAATGTTAACAATTGTTAACAATGTTTTCACAGAGCCTATATGCTATGCTTTACTGAATTATCTTGATGTCTAAAATAAATACAAAAAAATTCCAAACAAAAAGATCTTTGGCTGCAAATGATTATTTCTCAATAATATCGCCTAATCTTCAGACTATATTGAATGATGAAAAACATACAAAGAAAGAAAATATTATCAAAAGAAAAAAAGAAAAAGAAATGAATCTTCTTGATTAGAATAAAATAAAAACTTCTAGAATTTAAAAGTCATCACAAGATTTTGTGTCATCTCTTTCTTCATCTAATATATTGAGATGATACAGGATAAATTTTCTATAAGATTTGTTATATTTCATGGTTTTAGTTATATGCAATATCCCAAGAACGGTGATAGTCTATGAATTGTTGATTCCAAAATTTGTAAACTGTTTGAACATCTTCAATACTATTCTTCACAAACCAAGTAAAATAACTAGATATCATCTCATTAATTTTTGCCTCGTCTGTTTCTTTTCTAACTTCCAGAGTAGTAATTTCTTCTTTAACTTTAGTTTGAAGTTTCTTTTTTTGTTGTTGTAATTCTGTTTCCATGAATTAAAATACCTCTATCTAGTATATGGGCTCTATGTTAACATTGTTAACATAGTTAGCACAGAGCCTATATGGTAAGATTCGATAGTTTTTTCATGAACCGACGATTAAAAACAAATGAAAAACCAATCTACCATATTTTTTCAAATAATGTGGACAAGAGATGTACTTGCTGCGGCCAAGGCATCGTACCATTCAAGCTAGGTGTCTGTGTATGTGGACATCAAATGGGTCTCACACAATATGTATCGAATCCAGTAAACTTTGCAAAAAGATACTATTCCTTCATCGGTTGTACTGTATCAGAAAGATACGATACTGCAGTGGATGAAACCTATGCTGGAATTGAAGAATTTGATTTATTCAAGTAATTTTTTTGTATTTTTTCTAAGCTTTCTTTCATTTAGTATGATTTCTGCCTTTGCAGAGAATCCGACTCCCTACAACGAGTGGGATTTTGACATATCCGGCCTCCAGGTAAGTTAGAATCCTCATAATTCGGAGGAATTGATAATATCCTTCAATGTTACATACAAGGGAGAATTTCCTCTAGGCACAGCAAACGTCAATCTAAATGTCACAAATCCATGATCTGCGCATGACTGTCCAGAATCTGGAAAGATGAAGCACGATTAATTAGAAAAGCACTAGATGGCAAATACAAGAGAGGGTACGGACCCAAACCAGAAGACATTCCACTAGATGAGATTGAAGAACTATTCACAACAGTACAAGAAGCACTTGATGGACTATCAAAGGTAAACAATAGAATCCTACAAAAGATAAGAACTAATCCGAAAATCCAAAACAAGATACTTGCAGGAATTGATCTTACAAATGAAGAAAAACAAGACTATGCTGCAACCATGGAATATAGAAAAACAATTCTTACTGCATTCGGAACCATGGCCGAATTGAAAAAATACATTGAATCAATCAGAGATATGACAATAGAGGTGGAACTCGTACAGGATCAGCTGGATAACCGCCTAAAACTTGATGATTACAAGCGAGTGATAGTAAAATTATACGATTTAATCTACCGATATCGAGCAATTGGTAAAATATGGCACAAGTCAGCCAAATGGATAAAACAAGTAGTAGAAGATCCAGAACTAGAGAAAATTATTGATCAGGCAGAGTCATGCCCAGAATGTGGCTTTGAGTGGGCTGCAATGTTCAACAAACAGGCAAAAAGAATTGAAAAGGGACTAGAACCAAAACTACCAAAGAACTTTACCGTAGACTGGCAATCTTGATCTCACAAATCAGACATTAATGATATTGCGACACAATTGATTATATTCTACTATTGTACATTTGTCATAATTGATTGGTCCGATAGACTGAGAAGTTGACTGGGGAGACAATTTAACAACTACCGTGACCGATCAATTCGATCGTATTATTGTATATATGCATTTCATGATCGCAACATAAAATTCTCTAATTATCAGTTCATTTCTATTGTTTTTGTGGAATTCTTTTCATGTCACACTGGCAAAAAGTAAAAACTCACAATAAAACAGGAGATAGGAAGAAAGAGATTGAGAAGCATTTTGGAATCAAACAATCTATAGTTTCAAAAGTTATAGAATCAAAAGTTACCTTGAAGTCAAAAAAGAAATTCAAATGAGCAAATGTTATTTCTGTGATTCTACTGAAACTCTCTATTGCAAGATATGCAAGAAATGGTTTTGTGATGTGTAAAAAGAATCATCCTAAGAGAATGAATGCGATGATAGAGGGTTTATTATCAAAGAAGAACTAGTTAATTCAATGAGTGAAAACTGGAGGCAAAGACTTAGTCGAAGGAGAATGGAAATAGGAATAGACGGACCAGAGTATGATTACATTCAAAGATACATTGAGGATTATTGCTCTGAGGCAGACCGTCTATGTAAAAAAATTGATATGAAAAAAACTGTAGATGAAGTAATAGATTCTATGAAAGATGAAAAGTTTGATAAATTTACTAAAGGTGTTATTGATTCAATACACAAAAAGCGAGGTTATGATCCTTATGATGATACTAAAAAAGAAACTGCATCTTTAATTTCATAAAATAATGCTCCTCTTCTCACTAGTTTCAAGCTCAATATGTGAGAATGCCAACCATACTATTAGATGATACACAAGAACGTAGACTCAAACTATTAGATATCGTTAATCAATTCAGAGAGAAAGGCAAACTGGTAAACCGTTACACATTACAGCCTGCACTAGAGGAACAAGGATACAAGGTATCCTTTGCAACCATATACAGAGACATGACAAGTATCAATCAAAAGAATACCTGGGTTAGAGATTTGGCACAATCCAATTACTCTGCATATCAGGAATCAATCTCACAGAATCTTGAATGGATAGAACAACAGGCACAAAAAATGTTTCAAGAGACAGAGAATCATGTATGGTTGAATATCATACATAGAGTACAGGAAACGAAGATGAAACATACTAACGGTGAGAATATCAATATTTCTGCTGCAATGCTTGGCAAGAAGTTCAATGAGATGAAAAAAGAAGATGAACAGGAGTGTGTTGTAGATGTGATTAAACTAGCATCAAAAAAGACCTAATTTCTATAACTCTAGTATGTGGTACAAGCCAGAGTATTTTCAATATGGGGATTATGGAGATGATATGTAGGTTAATGATTATTTTAGGCTCAAATAGTAAAATGATTTTACTTGTTTCATAACTAAGAAATAATCGGAATGGCTCGAATGGGAAAGAATATGTTTTGCTGAAATCAATATGATACATGTCTGAGATGGATCCTATTTTGATTTCTCTTGTGGTCAACATTGGTGTAATGTTAGCTCTTATTGCAACACTTGGTTTCACTGCAAAAGCGTACATTGATGGAAAAAATACACGATATGTAGAAAATCTAAATGGATTTCAAAAAGAAATTATGGAGATGGACAAAACTCTACCTTCATGTAATTCAAATGAACAAGATTTTAAACAATATGCTGTTAATTATGTAAATATTTTAGAAAGAATAGCCAAGCTAAACTTTGATGGAAAAATCTCTGATGATATGACAGAATTTTTTCAAACTGAATTTAAAATTGCATCTGCACTTGAAAATTGGTATGTGTTGAATGGTGATCCTAATGAAGAAACAGTATTCAAGCCTGACTATTGGAAAAATTTTGGTAAATATTGTAGTAAACACAAGATTGAAAAAAATAATAAATACGCAAAAACATTTTGGGATAATTGGGATTGCTACAGAAAATCTTTAGCATAATTAGTTCTCTTTTTCTTTCAGGAATTTCATGTTATTATTGCCACGTTACATCCGGAAAGATGTGTGATTTACTGTTGTAGATTGTGATTAGATCCTGTAGCTATACAAGAACGAGTTAAAAGCGAAACATGCGTAATGATATAGAAATGAAACAAATTCAAAAACAAAAAATTAATCCTGATTCTTTTGACAGGGACACAGTTCTGTTGGGTAATTGTAAAACCCCGCTCAACTAGTTTCCCTTCTCTTTTCTCCTTGGTAATTTAATCATAATATTACAAGATACATCTACTATTATCCTAACACTTCTCATTACACCTCATCCAAAAACAAATACTAAATGCAAATTTTAGACGATGATGGTTCAGTAATACAATACGATAAAAACACAGTAAACAAAGTAACATCTCAATTATTCTCAAAAGATGAACTAGAAGAGAAACTACCAATACATTTCAAAGAATGGATGCTTCAAGCCAGACCAATCATAGAGGGAAGAACCAACATATTACATTATGAGCCATTCATGCAAAGACTGTATGAGGATGAGCATCCATTTATCCAGATATTATTTGCCAGACAAACAGGAAAATCCACATATCTTGCCTCAAGAATGGCCTTTCTCACTACTACACGCCCAGGATTTCACGCCAATTACGTAACATACGAAGATGAATCACTATCTACATTTTCCAACATCAAATTCAGACAGGCATTGTGGAATACTGCCCCCTTGCGAAAATATGTTCAAGGTGGAACCTTGGGAGAAGTAGGCAGGATACTTCTCAAGAATGGCTCTGTAAACACACTGGTAACGCATGTCCATTCCTTCAAGCATCTTGAGGGAAAGTCAATCAATGAAAATCTATTTGATGAATCGCAATATCTTGATTGGGATTCTTATGCTAAAGCCAAAGAAACTCAGTCATTTACACAAGGAAAGGAAAGAATAGTTGGCATTGGTGGGTATGTCAATACTAATTATCACAAGATGTGGCATTCCACAGATCAAAGAGAGTGGAAATACAACAATTCACTATGGCGTGACAAACTAGAATTTAATCAGGATGGTTTGGTTTGGGATGATTATTTACTAGATGTATTGGAAGGGCATTGGGAATCTACAGTACCAGAAAATTATACAAGACATGGATATCACATGACACAACTAATGTTTCCACACATTCCACTAACAAAAAATGATGCCGTAGAGAAATACAAAGTATCACTAGAATTTAGTATAGAATACAAGCGAGAAAACTATCCAACTGTAGAATTTGCACAACATGTCGAAGCTAAATTCGTTGAAGGTGACATTAAACCAATAACTGATTCCATGATGTTCAAGCTGTATGACAGGACTCGTTCCATGATATCACCAGAACAAGTTGACAGATCACTAGGTGATGTATTCATTGGTGTTGATTGGGGCGGTGGTTCTAAAACTATCCCCTGGGTAATGCAAATGCAAGAAGATAAGATGATTCTGCTCAAAGCAGAAATGATCCCAACCAGTGATGTCGACAAGCAGTACGAGATTGTATCAGGATACATTGAGGATTATTCCCCAAAACAAGTTGTAGTTGATGCAGGTGGAGGAACTCACCAAGTACAGAAACTAGAATCAAAGTATGCAAGTCTGGTTAGAAAGAACTCGTATCGAATCAGACCTGAACTGCCACTACCAACTAAACAGGAAGAAAAGAAACTGAGAAAAGAAAACCGATACACCATAGATAGAACATATTCCATAGACCGAATAATTAACAGAATCACTAATGGCAAGATGGTAATACCTGCTGCTGATCCTGCCAAAGTTGACTGGATTGTCGAGCAGTTCTGCAATATCGAGGCTGAAATCACCAAGCTAAAGAGTACAGGCCAGACATATCGCAGGTATTTCCACCAGACAGGAAGGCCTGATGATGCATTGCATTCTTGTAACTATGCTGAGATTGCAAATGATATCTCAAAGGATGGAGAGATGTGGTGGTTTAGTGCATAGATAATCAAATATTCTTCTAGCTTTGATATTTTTTGTTGATTAATGAAATAAAATATGCATTATGCGGTGAACTTTTCCAATTTGACTATCAATGTGATATGTCAAATTTTTCTACAATGATATTAGAATTATTGATTGCGGCAATTGCAGGTATTGTAATTGGGCTTTATTTTTTTGAAAAAGAACGTAAACAAAAAACATTTGATCAATTACATCAAAGAATACAAGACTTGGAACATTCCATTGAACTTACGAAGTTAGAAATTCAGTTGCAGGATACCAAAAAAATCATTTCTACACAAAGTAATTTGATTAAAGAAATGAAACCCATTATTGAGAAACAAGGAGAAATCATTAAACAAAATCAAAACCAAAAATTAAAAAGAATCGGGAGATTGTTAGGTGTCTTGGATCCTATTATATCGGGTATCCGAAATGATGTAGAATCAGAACTTGCAGATTTTGAAGAAAACAACAGAAAACTAAATGCATATCAAACTAAAGAAGATTTAATTGAATTCTTGGAAAGTATCGTTAAAGATTGTAATCATGTTTCTGAACTAATTAGTGCCTATGAAGAAATTGTCGACCCTGAAATTTTTATGATTTTAAGCTCAATGACACTAGATCTATCATTATGTGTAACAGCTATTGACGCAAATAAAGAAATTCAATTTGTTTTTTCAACTTTGGAACATGTTGATGAAAATCTGATGAAAGTATGGGATTTATTAAATAATAATATTGATTGATTCGTTAATTCTATCTGAACGGATGTTAAAATAACTTCTAAACAATTCTTCTCTTCTACAAAATTACTCAGTTCTTCTATGTAGATAACCACATATTCTTCCATGTCATCATCATTTTGGTGGCAAAAAATAAGAGTAGAGACACCATTATCACAGTTGCTATAATTGGTGCCATTGGTGCTATTATTGCAGGATATTATCAAGGACCACTGGCCGAGACTCAATGGCAAGAGAGACCACAAGTGTTTCTTTCTCTAGGTAGCAAACAATTAGATTTACCAAATAATGTATTACAAAAAGATTCGATAGGGCATTATGTTGGTATTGCATTGTGGAATGAAGGTCAATCTAATGGCAGAGTTGTATTTCAGGCAGGAGGAATCAATGCAACTGTTTCATTAGATGAAGGAAATACTTGGAGTTCTGAAACTTCAAGAAATATGATTATCAAATCTGATGAATCTAAAAGATCTGTTCCACTTTATATAGATCCTGAACAGAATGAAATGACTTTCCAAGTTTGGTTTAATTCAATAGATAATGTTAATGATTTTCCACCCAATCAAGAACTAAATGTTTTTGCTCCCACGGTGTTAACTTTTGAAAAAGATAATGAAACTTACAAATTGATTAGCAAAAGATAATTCTTCTCTTTAATTCATTTACAAAAACATTCTCGTGGTTCAAGAGTTCGGTTATGAAAATGACCAGTTACGTTTAGCAATCATATCATACATTACATCCAATCCCAATTCTACCTTAGAGCAAATCTTTCGAGGAATCCCGGCATCTCACACAAAGGTAAGGCACTGGCTGCAGGAACTGACTAGAAGTGGAATAATAACACCTTCTGCTCCGATTGGTTCGATACCATTGCAGTCTATTCTCTGGAGTGTAGCAGGTGGCTTTTCTCCCTTGGATGTACCAAATCTTATTGGCTGGTGGGATGCATCAGATGCTGCAACAATTACCAAAGATGGTTCAGACAGGGTTTCACAATGGGATGACAAAAGCGGTCAAGACAATCATCTTACTAATGCTGTTAGCGCAACGCAACCTCTATGGGTAAGTGCAGCACAAAACGGGCTTGATGTCATTAGATTTAATGGAACAGATGAACTTATTGACAGGGCTACATACACCGGTGGTGCACTATCCCAACCTTTTACATGGCTCATCGCATTCAAAAATATCACTAATAGTCCCCCTACTGGCGTACAACTGAGTACCTCTACTGTATTTCTTCATCATCAAAACAGTCGTTATTATTATTCAGGTACTAACATTGACACAGGTGTAACCAACACTACAAACTGGGAGCAGGAATACGCAATATTTGATTCACCAAACAGCATTCTGGCAGTAGACGGCACAGAAATCAGCACAGGGAACTACAATTCATGAATTGAATGTGTAGAATTGTTTATCTATGTTTTTTAGGATTTTTCGATATGAAACACAGTTGGACCGTCAGGGGATTTCAGATTTATGATCATCTTTTTACATTTGATATGAATATCAGTCTATTAGAAAACAATCGTTCATAGAATCAAGATATTCCGAAAAACCACTGATGATTCCTACGTGTCTCTTTAATACCAAAAATTCATAATTAATTGCATGCCCTGCGATGGTTTCAAGTGCTATGTGTGCGATTTGACATTCAAAGAGGAATTCATATCTGACATTCATAAGGATATTTCAAAGCATTCCATCAGCAAGATACATCTAGTTTCATGAGTTGATCGCTCACAAAAACTAAACATTACTCCAAAGGATCTGATTTTATCTTTCTGTGCCTTAGACAATTCCTTGCGGGAGATTGTCATCAGGATAAAAGACGAGGATTACCTATACTTTCAGTCAGCTGCCAACAATTCGGGGTTGAGAGTTGATGAAAAGATATCTGAAATCATTCAATACTATATCATTATAGAGAGAAACAGGAAGAAATTCACACAATCCATCTTGTTTTGATGTGCCTATTCCAATTTGTAATGAGACGTCAATTCAATAGTTTTAATCGGAAGATTGTTTTTGATGTACTCTTCGGTAAAGATATTCCAATGAAGCATTTCCCTTTACGTCACCTTCCTTAATTTCTAATTGGTTACATTCCTTACACAAAAGAATGCCAATTTCCTTGCTGCCTTTATTGTAAAAATAGGCATTTTCTGTTTTGGCACCACATACTGTACATTTTTCCAATCCATAGTAGTTTGACCTTATCTTAAGAATTCTCTTGATCTTATCTACATCATTCACAGTGATTTTTACAATCAAGTTCTTCTTTAGTTTTTTGTGTTTTATACGATTAATAGTTCAGCTAAAAGAATTTCTTCCAAACTTACAATCACAAATCATACACATCATTATTCTTCGTTATTTCCTATGGCAAGACATGAACTCTAATGGGTGATGTTCTATTATTTTCACGGCAAACAGATGAGCCGATGTTCAAGGAGATAATGAGAGTATGTGAGATTCACGCAAAGAAGATAGCAGCAGAGGAATCATTTTTACATATCCTTCAGCGTTGCATCCTATTATGTTGCAGATCATGTCCAACTGTCAAGTCCCTTTGGTGCTTCCTTCTTCTGGTTCCACTTGTGATCTATCTCCAAGTGAACCTCTAGCTTGTGAGGGGAATCCAGGACTGTATGGCAGATTAGACAGCGGTAGGACATGAGATCTAAATGAGGCAAATTTGGAATTAAAGAAGAGGGTTATTGCGTAATCTTAGATGGGATTTATCTGAACACTTCGCTTAAATCAGAATTCTTGCGATGATTCATGGACGTATTCGGTTTAGACCAGATACAGGCAACAATACTGGTGACAGTAATCGGTGTTGCATTGCAAATAGGATTGGATTTCGGCCAGTCTGGCAATCCCTTTGATCCAAGAAAACTGCTAACATCTGCAATCATTGCAGTGGTGCTATCGATAACAATAGTTGGAACAGTGATTCAGTCTATCCCGGAAGGGGCAGATGATCTTACCGTATTCCTTACACTAGTTGCAGTGATTGGAACCATTACAGGTATTGATACCCTGGTAAAAAACACAGGTGGCGCAATTGCTACCAAATTGAGAAATTAAGAGAAACTCCTCTTTTTTATTTTTTATAAAATGTCTGCTTAATTAAACCAGAATAGGTTCAGCACTATGACTACTTGACTATGCAGGTCTCTTAGCAGGCAAGGGTGTAATTGAGGATTCAGGATTCTTTGATCAGATACAAATGTACACAAGCGGAAAAGCAATAAGAGACATTACAAAGTCTCCAAGTGTAGATTCCCACATACAGTTCAGCAGACCTCTAATAATTACAGAGGGAACAGTTGAGAGAATTGCAGGTGTCAACTTGATTAGAAGTTCTGAACTTCCACTTGATGGAACAGGTAACAACAACCTTAGATCATGTATGTTTGCCACTGATGCATTTGGTATTGTATCAGGACGAGATCTTACAAGGGAGGCTCAACGCAGAAATGAATTTCAGACAATCCTACTTACAGGAACGCAAAAGATTTTGGCAGTAGTCAGACATCTTGAGAAGACCTGTAGAGTTTCACACACAGCATAGATAATGCTTCTCTTTTTTTTAATTTATTTAATACTAAAATCTTATCTAAATCATGGCAAAAAGTCTTAGCTGTGCAGATGCAGGCAAGGATTGTGGATGGTCTGCAACTGCCCAAACAGAAGAAGAATTAATGACAAAGGCAACAGAGCATGTCAAAGAATTTCATAAAGATTTGCAGGTAAATGCAGAGCTTGCTGAGAAAATAAAATCCCTCATTAAAGAAGTTTGAAAATTTCTTTTCTTTTTTATTTTTTTGATAATTTAGAATTCTGACTTTTATCTTCTAATTCAATGTCGAATTGTAATTCTTTTGGTAAACCCTTCCACCAATTAGGAATTTTACATGACACGAAATAATTCTGATTCCATAAGTATTAGATCTTACTACTCATTTGGTTGACCTTCATCATATTCTCATCTTGATGGTCTAACTGGAATGAACATGACTGTCAATAGTCCATGAATAGAAATTTGGTATTTAAAATCAATAAAACGAATATCAGCCACGGCTGATTAATTTTTCGGCAGTTTCTGTGCTTACACAAAACGGTTTTTCTGATGCAGGATTTAAGAAAATCAATCGTAAGTTTTCCTTGCACAGAATGACTCTAGACTCAATTCCATTTTCTGATTGATTTTGCAAAACTTGGGAAAGAACGTATTATTTTTGGAACAATTTCGTCTGTTGGTAATTTGTGCAGCAGACAGCGGTTTGGGGTTTGTACCATTAGAGTATGGCATCATTATACTGTGGAATGTGGGATTGAATTATTTCCTTTGGGAACTGATAGACTCCCTTAGGGTATGATTCTTGTTCTGATATGACACCTGTTGCATGATGGATTGACTTTTTCTCTTCAGGTTTTTTGGTTTGTAATGGACATAGTTTGGGTTTAGGAAGAATTGTTTTAGTTGAAGAACTATTTTGTTTCTTCTTTTTAGAAACAATTTTCTTTTTTGTTGCCAAATAAGATTTGAATTGTATTTTGTTTAATGAGAAGTGTTTAGAAAAAAATGCAAGTCATACTTCTCCTATCACCATGTAGGATATTTCATCTATTTTGCCAAGACTAGCAGACCATGTGATTTTCAATCGTTTCGTATTTACATAATCCCCGATTTTGAATTTTTCAGTTGAGCTAGGTCCGCCCACGGCTGGAGCAACTGTAACCATCACACGGATTTGTCGTAATGACACAATTTTTGTTGGGACTTTTTTGAAATTACCCTCTGGACCAAGGGTCTTTTTTTCGACTACATCTGCATCAGAACCATGTTGAATTGAATGATCATCAAACATGATTTTCACATACCCACTGTCTTTTGAAGGCAAAATTATGCCAGACATAACTTTTAATGTCATTAATTCAAAAGTAGATTTCTATGTTTTATCTATTGCCTATCTGACTTTTGTTAGAAGTTTCCCATTGCATAATTAATTTCAGTATCTGTAATTTGCGAACCAACATGATTACCTGACAAATCACTCTTCAATCCAAGCTGAATGTATCCATGAATGGATAACTCTGCTATTCCCATGTCGTTGTGTCTCCCAGTAGAATGATCAAAGGATTCTCTGCCAGATGGGGTCAGCAGCATCTCTTCGTGTTTGAGCTGCTCCACTAGTTCTCGTACCAATTCAGACTTTAGAGTCTAGGATATTTACAGGATTAGGGAATCGATACCCCTGCTTTAGAATGGATAGTCCATCGTCTTTTAGCATTTTCTTTGTGCCTGATGCTCCTGAAAAATTGATTTTTGTAACTCTTGACTTTCCAAACCTATTTTCCATGATATCAGTGAAGGTTCGCTCGTTGGTATAATCAAAGACCATCAGTGTGGGTGGGAACTTTGGGAACAGTATCCTAGTATGAAACTCTATTATCTTATCAAATGATGTATGGTTTTGTTTTTAGATGTCTCGTAACAATGGAAGTGGCTTTGGATTATTTCTTGTAGGGATGGCATCTCATGGATTACTATTCCAAAGAAATCATTTTGTGATGATTTGATTGTCTTTTTGTTTGATAGAGATGCCATAACCTGAAAGGAATTTTACATTGTGATGATTTGTTTTCCTTTTAGAGTCATTAGCAACCATGTTTTTTAGCCCATTTTGAATTGCCAAACTCACTATCATTACAAAAACTCGAAATTATGTACGCATGATCATTCTCTAAAATAGATTCATTGAGATTCATCCCATTACAATGTATTACCGCGATAATTCTTCCATAACTTCCCTGAGTTTGTCTATCATCTTCATCTACTACAACAGAAGAACCGACTGGGCATATTGATCTTACAAATTCTGTTGCTTCACTACCTCCTGACTCATTGCGCTCAGGAGCAGATGCTAATGAAAATCTAACAGGTTTGCCATAAACTTCTATAGTATCCCCATCTACAATTTTTGTTACTTTTCCTGGAATACATGCAGCAGTGCCTAAGCATTCGGATAAATCTGATTCTACTATGAGAATATTATTTTCAAGAAGAAATTTTAATGCATTAAGAAATTCAATGTCCGATGTGTTTCCTTGTCCGTAATATAATGCAGTATTTTTTATCCATGATGGAACTAGATTTTCATCTGCAGAAACTGTAAGAAAAATTCCTAAACTAATTCCGATGATAAGAAATACAATAACTATTACTTGCATCAAACATTTGTTATGATTCTAAATTAAAAGTACTTTCCAACAAATCATAACCTGGATAATTACCTAGACATCATCCAACATAGCACAAAATCATGCCTACAAAGGGGGGGGGGTGGATACTATTTTTACTCTTTGTCGATAAAAAGGAAACACCACCTCACATGCACGAAAAACGCAAAATTACCTGGTTATTATCATAATAAAAAATGTGGGATGTTGCTAAAAATCATAATGTGATTCATGATGACATGAATAATGAACAGTTCTGTAATGATCCAAGATGTAACCTTAACAGAGAGGGGATAAGGTACAGTCATGATAAACCTACAAACAGAAAACTCTCAGCTAAAAAAAATTAGAAATAAAATCAAAAAAGAAAAAATATGGTAAGAAATGCAAATGTGGTCATTACAAGGTTTAACATTGGCCAATTTACAGGGAGTGGGAAAGTATGCTGATGTCCAAGGTTATAATTTTGTTCGTGAATTATGTAAAAAATGCGAATGTGCATATTATAGTTCAACTGGAAAAATTTTTCGAGATTCTAATATCGAGTGATGATTTGTTATTGAAAGCCACCCTCCACGCCTAGAAACGTGATATAACTTGAATCATAACGTTGTACGGGTTGTTAGAGAATTGTTATAAGAAAAATCACTTAATATTATGGCGTCTTTCTAGAATCACGACTAATTTCTTTCAATTTGTAGCAAAGTGTCTTGCCCTTTCCTTTTCTTTCTATTATTCCTTTTTTTATCAATGGTTCTAACTCTTCTTTAATTTCTTTCTTTTTCATTTTCAAATTTTCAGATAATTCTGAAATAGAAAATTCTGAATATTTTTTCAAGTAATTTAATATTTTTTCTTTGTTATCAAACTGTTTTATTTTATTTTTTTGTAAATTGTTTATGCTTAATTTTCTAAGATTGTCCATTATGCCTGAATATGCATTCATGATTTGATATATGTTATCAGAATTTTTTGCTATCTCATTCCAAAGTGGTTGTGTTTCTATTCTCAAATTTGCATCAGCCCATTTTTTTTGTTGAATTAAAATTGACATCATTTGTTGGTATGCAGGAAGAGATGAATAAAACCCAGATTTCTGCAAAGAGTCCAAAAAAAGTGCTAATCCCTTATTGGTAGATTCCAATGAAAAACTCATTTTACTGGCAATGACATCTATTTCATTTGTTGAATTTTTTATGGTATCTTTAGCCATTTTCAGATATAACTCCTCATTTACTTGCAATATAACCAATTAAGAATTACGTTATTTTGAGTTAAACATAATTTTTGATAAGATATCTGTTTGGATATAAAAAATACTTATTAACTTTCTTATGTTTTGTTAATCTATGCCAGCAAATATTGGATCAGAACTTCAACAACTTCCATTAGGGTACATGCTTGCATCACCTCTCACAGCTGCCATTGAAGCACAAGCTTTAGCTGCACAATCAACGGTAGAATTCATTCAGAATGTGGGTTTGCAAGAAGATGAAACTACAGGAGATTTGACAGTTAGGACAGCTCAGTTTGGATATACTGCACCAGTGCCTGACCCAGATAACCCAGGAACTTTTCTAGAAGTTGACGCTAATCTTACAGTTCCAATCCTGAGTATCGTTCCAGTTCCTTTTATTCGAATTGAAGATCTGAATGTAACTTTTGAATTTAAAATAAGGGACATTCAATCCAGAGTCTCCAAATTTGAAACTACAGGTTCAACTGGATATAGTGTAGACACAGAAACAAAAGCAAAGTTCGGAGGAGGAATTTTGGGATTTCTTGGCGGGCCAAAAGTAGGAGTTAAGACAAAGACTCACTTTGAGGCCAATGTTTCTGCAACATATCAGTCAACTAGCAGACAATCAACAGATCGAAGTGCAACTTTCAAGATGACATTAAAAGCTGTACAGGATCAAATTCCAGAGGGACTATCTAGAGTACTTACTATCCTTAATGATACAATACAAGCACAGAAAACTACAACAACCACATAATTTTTTCTTTTAAAATGAGCGCCAAACTTCCAAGTGATTTATCAGAAAAGGCATTTCCAATTGAGAATCTTATTAGCGCACCCATTAATGCTATTATTGAAGCTCAGGCTATCGCAATCCAATCTGCGTTAGATTTTATTACAGAAGTTGGTTTGGAGTCTAATTCAAAACTAAAAAAATCTAAGATTAGAACAGTTGAATTTACTTATTCTCATCCTGTACCTGATCCTAACAATCCTGGTATGGTGATTGATACTCCTTCTAAGGTGTCAATTCCTCTATTGTCACTCGTACAAATTCCAAATATATCCATATCTGAATCTACATTGGACTTTAACATCAACATTGTAGGACTTCCAGAAAACAAAGCAAAAACAACTTCTAAAACCAAACTTCCTTTTATCGTTCAGAGTAAATTTGCACCACGAATACAGGCAACACCCGAAAGGCCACAAGAGCCTCATACACTTTCCTTATCAATCAAGCTAAAAAAAGAGGAGTCTTCAGAAGCTGAAAGAAAGATAATGAATTTACTTCAAGAAGCTATAACCTCACATCCCATTGAATCTAAATCTGGAAAAACAGACATAACTGAATTATCAAAGACTCCTGCTACTAAGACCAAGACATCAAAGACTCCTGCTACTAAGACCAAGACATCAAAGACTCCTGCTACTAAGACCAAGACATCAAAGACTCCTGCTACTAAGACCAAGACATCAAAGACTCCTGCTAAAAGAAAATCCATTAAAAGTTGACCACTAAAAATGATTTTTAAATTCAAAATTCATTGTGTTTGAAATGAAAGATAGTATTGTAGGAAATCCAGAACAAATTCTACTTTTTTTTAATAATGTAACAAATTTTCAAGATATTGTTGACCAAATCAAAGATGATCCCAAATTTGGAAAGTCATCAAAAAAGGCATATGGTATTAGAAAAAAATTAGCACAAAGAATTCTTAGTAGTAGAAATAGATTACCAAAAAAACAATTTCAGTCGTTAGAGCAACTTGATTCGATAAAAGGGATAGGAAAAGATACAATGCATGATATTATTGTATCACTTGGTAGGAAAATAAAACCTGATGACGTACCTCCTGTAAAATTAGATGATATTCTTACAGGTATCACAGGTGCATTGGTCAATGTGAAAAGCCACATGGATGAGACCAGTATTGAAGTTGCCAAAAAATATATAAAAAATGACCTAATGTCCTCCCTTTCATTGCCTTTTTTTTCAATTTCCAATGTAAAATTGAACCTAAGATTTGTTATTCAAAAACAATCATCCAGATACGAAGATACACTAGTATCTGTGAATTCAGAATATTTGAAAAAACTGCCCAAATCCATGATATCTGAAATTAATTTGGAATTAAACCCTCAAAAGACAATTTGGTCCAAAACTAGAGATGAACCTATCCGATATGATAGGTAAAAGTTAGAATCTTAAACATTACGAGAGCCGTCAGAAGTTCACGTCTATCATGGGTGATTTTCTTTTTTACCGACCAAGAGTAAAAATAGAAATCCTCCAAAATGATGTATGAATCACAGCTCGAACATCTATGATCTGGTTTTATTAGGGGTTCGAGTATAATAGATACCCAACATGGAAGAGTTGGTAGTAAAAAAAGATTTTACAAACATCTACACTAAAGATTCACCTTATGAATATCTCAAAGAGATGAGGAGATTATCCTATAGAATACCGGATTACACAAGACCACTTTACATACAAATCGCACAACAGCTTGTTGACAAACTCAAAAGACCAATTCATATTGTTGATCTAGGAAGCTCTTATGGAATAAACTCTTCTCTAATGAAGTATGATTTGAGTATGTCCGATCTGGACCGATTTTTCCTAAGGAAGAAGTTTCCTCCTACACGACATGATTCTTATGAATTTTTCAAAAAACAAGACAATCAAAATTTAAATTTTAATTTTTATCAAATCGATATTTCAGAGACTGCTCTCAAGTTTTCTGAAGACGTTGGTCTGTGTAAAAATAGCATTTGTGTTAATTTGGAATCAGACTATCAAAAATTACCTGATGACTTTCTCCCCATCGATATGGTAATTGCAACTGGATGTATTGGATATATTGGATACATGGCTTTTTCAAATCTGTTTGAATTAATAAAAAAACAAAAATCCCATCTGTCTCCATCTAACATGCCCGAAATTTTTCCAACTTTTGCCTTCTCCGTTTTGAGGATGTTTGATACCCAAAAAATCTTCAACACTTTTGATCATTACGGATATTCACTGAAAAAAATCATCATGCCATCAATACCCCAAAGACAATTTGCTGATTCAGAGGAGAAGAATCAAACTTTATCTCTTTTGCACAGCAAGGGGATTAACACGAAAGAGTATGAAGATGATGGAAACTTTTATGCTGACTTTTATGTTGGTACCCCAAAGACTTAAGAAAATAATTTGTACATATTAATGCCAAATTAAGGAAGCATCACAATGAGTTATCTCAACCCTAAATTTTGAAATCATCTTTGTCCCTATCTGCGTCCATTTTTATACCCAAAAAGGTTGCTGGATACTCATGAATTCTAAATCACCTTTTTTCTGTTTACAAGAAATGTTTAGGCCTCTACGAAATTGAACCAATACTCGCTAAAGTCATCTTGACTTCCAAGTATAATACTACAAATCAAAATTTACTGTGCTTGTATGCTAAATTTTCATCTTTGAAATAATTAGTAATTATCTCTTAGTTTGTTCTATTTGCTAATATGCTAACTAACATTATTAGTGCTGAAATGCCTGATAACAAACCGCCTAGTAGAACTACTACAAGTAATGATAATGTCATACCAATAGCAATTACAACAACACCAATAATGAATACAATGAAGAATTTAGCAATACTTTCTGACATAATGATAATCTGTTATTCAATACATGTTCTATGTATTTCATTTTAAACCCAAGAAAGATTCAAGCCTCTAGGGATTTGAACTAATTACGTTCTACTTCTTAAGAATCATTAATGAAAATCCATTGACAGTTTAATTACCATTCATTCTACTGAATAACATGGTCAGTCAGGGAATTTTGATTGGTGTTGCAGTTGGTGTATTTTTTGCAGGATTAGGAATAGGATATACTGCTTTACAATCATCTACTCCTACATCAGCAATGATGAATTCTCAACAGATGCAACAAATCATGAATGATCCTCAGACAATGAACCAATGGCATCAACAAATGATGCAAAACCCCGATGCAATGAATCAGTGGATGCGAAACATGATGAATAACCCCCAAACAGTGCAACAAATGCATAATGTGATGATGTCTAATCCTCAACACATGAACCAAATGATGGGGCCTATGATGAATCACATGATGAATGATCCTCAAATGCAACAACAAATGATGAATCACATGATGAATAATCAAGACATGATGAATATGATGATGGGTTCTGGTATGATGATGGATGGAAATATGATGATGAGAAACAATATGATGAATAATCAACAATTTTTAAATAATCAAAATGATAATGTGGATGGCAAAACTGCAACTATTTCAAACTCCCAAAACACTCACGTTTCAATCGCTCGAGGTTCTGCATCACCAGGATGTGAGAAGACAAACGAATGCTATCTGCCATATTCTGTAACAATTAATGAGCATTCTAGTGTAACATGGACAAATGATGACATTGCAGTTCATACTGTTACAAGTGGAATTCCTTCAGATGGTCATAATGGGATCTTCGACAGTGGATTAATTTCTCCAGGTGCTACTTTCACAAATCAATTTGATGAAGAAGGAACGTTTGATTATTACTGCATTGCACATCCATGGATGACTGGTAAAGTAATAGTTGAATAATTTGATTTTTTGTACTTAACTGCGTTCATTTTCATCCTCAATTTGGATGACGAAATGATAAATCACACATGAAAGAAAAACCACTAATTCATTGAATTAAGTTCTGATGAAATTTTTTCACCAACACTGCTCCAATAATACAATTCATGTGCGGTTTCACTTAGTACATCTCGATATTTTCCATCAAGTAAAAGTACCTCATTAATTTTTTTAACAATATCAAAAAGTTTCAAATCTTTTTCTATGCTTATCTTCATCAAATCTGAAATATCTTTTGGCAACTTGTCTGAAATTGTGTCTATGTTGATTGCCATTCCTCCAAAATATGTTCCCAATGGAAAACAACCTGATGCTAAAGATTCTAAAAACACAAGCAGCCCTGCTTCCATTATTACTGAAGGAAAAATTGCCACATCACAGCATTGAAAAAGATAACGTAATTCTTCATGTCCTAAATATCCCGTAAATATTATTTTATCGGAGGTAAGAAGATTGCCAGCTTTTTGAAAATAAGAGTCCAATTCATTATTTTTTTCCAATTGATTGAAAAAGGATAAAATATCTTCAAAGGATGATTTATTATCTAGATTTCCCTCAAGTGATTTTCCCCAGGTAATAATTTTAACAACTAATTCTCTTTCATTATTTGCCAGTGCCCATATGAAGATCTCCATTACTTCACGTAATGGCCCATGGCCTACAATTATCAATCTTGCATTGGAATGTTTCTGAAATATCAAGGGTAAGGCTGCTATGATCGATTGAATTCCTTTACCTGTTATCAACCGCCCCACGAATAAAATTATTTTATCATTAGTCCAATCGATATTCTTTAATTTTGCTTCAACATCAGGATATTTCATTTGATAATCGGTAGTTGAAGAGATTATGTTGCTTAATTCTTTTAATTCTAAGTCTGATTTAATTTTCTCTCTCAATATGTTGACTGGTTTTTATTTTTACCACGAGCCTCATCTTTTAATTTTTGAAATAATTTTTCAATATTCTTATGACGTAATTCAGGTAAAATTAGTTTGAAAATATTTGTATCTACGCCTAAATTCAATCTACTCATCTTCTGATTAATGTTAGTTATAGACTGAAAAATAACAGATATCCTATCTTCCATTTCTTTACTAACAACAAAAATTTTTTTTGCAGAGCGAAATGCTTTCATAGCAAGATCTAAAAATCTTATGTCTCTTTTTACAGCATACTCAATTGCACTACCGTGCGGTATTATTGCAAATGGCGTAGAACTTATTTTATTAACTCTGTAAGCCACTACGGACATTAACACTGCATGATTAACATGAAGCGCTGTTAAACCATAATTATTTATTATTTTTAATACTGCTTTTGTATTTCGATTAACATAATCCTCAATTGTAGAATTTGATAATTCAGTCATGGGAACAACATTGGAAAATTCTTCATATTTGTCCCTGACATAAACTGGTAATGTGTCTCCTAACTGGGGTTTGTGCATAATACACTTGCCTTTGTAAGGAACACTTCGATTTAGTTTTGTTTCAACTGAATCCTCTGAATAATAATGACATTCTGCTATGAAATCATAATCTTCAGGGTGATTTTCTTGGCATATGAGATGAACTGTATCACCGTTTTTACATAAAGATTTTACAATGGATCTAGTCCAAATGTTACTTCCTGACCCTTCTAGCAAATATCCATGGAGTATTCCGATCAATTTCCAATTTAAAGAAAGGCATGATTAGATTTATGTGCATCACCATGTTGAATACGACTCACAAACACGGATGAAACTAGAATTATTGTTATCGTTGACGTTACACTTTTTTATTTAATAACAGTGTGACGACAAAAGAAGAAATTATTTCTATGGGGTTGTAACTTGGACATTAGAGTTTGGCATTAACAAATCCAAAGACTCTATCATTAGGAATCTCAAAGTTTGTTAGATGTGCTGAGACACTAGTTCCAACTATCGGAGCAAAAAGACTTCTTTTGGAGTCTTTAAGATGTTAACTTGATAAATGCTCATTGGAATTACCAATACATGTAATCTAGACAAACCCCAATTGGTGAAAACTTCATCCTTTCCCCTTGGAACGTAGTTGTATTCTGGATTTTTTCTAATCTTTATAATTTTCTCATTGAAGGAAAAATTTGATCACAAGATCTAAAACTTTACGAGAAGCATCAGAAATTCACGCCTAATTTCTTTGTGGGCATAGTAGAATTTGTAGCAAAAGACACTACATCTTTCTCAATTCCTTTTATGGGAGACATGAGTGATTTTTTCATGCATAAAATTTCTAAGAAAAATCTCAATATGAAATTAATTCTCAAGTGAATGAAATGGCATTTAAAAATTATATCTTCAAAAACTTGTGGCTTCAAGTTGTAGTCTCTTTAATCATAGGGCTATCCGTAGGACTTGTTGTGGGAGATGATGTAGGTGTCGGACTAGAAGATGACAATCTTGATTTTGTCACGTCGTATCTTTCGATTCCAGCCAGCATATTTTTGAGTCTAATTCACATGATCATAGTTCCGTTAATTTTTACCTCAATTATCATAGCGATTACTTCCTTGGGATCAACTGATAAACTAAAAACTCTGGGGCTAGGAGTTGCCTCTTATTTTGTAATTTCTACAATAATTGCAATAACTGTGGCAGTACTACTGGTGTCAGTTGTATCTCCTGGAAGTCTTCTTGACATCTCTTTGCTCAAGGAGTCCTTTGATCTTACAGACAATGATGTAGAAATTAAGGATGGGTTTGCTTTGGATGACATTCCAAATGCTATATCAAACATTATTCCAAGGAATCCAATATCATCATACCTTGAAGGACAGATGTTAAGCATTCTGATATTTGCCATGATCATTGGGATGTCAATGGTGGTTCTTCCAAGAGAATCAGTCCAGCCCCTTTTAGACATACTAGAATCAATTCAAAAAATAACAATACATATTCTGCTTTTTTCCATGAAGATCGTACCGTTTGCAGTTTTTGGTTTGATTGTAGGAATGGTCTCCAAAGTTGGAATAGAGTCGATGATTGGAATGGGGGCATACATGGGAACCGTTGTACTTGGCCTTGGAATCATGCTGCTAGTGTATGCTTTGATCTTGAAGTTTGTGGCAAAGAGATCTATTTCTTCTACATTTTCAAAAATGCGTAATCCACAATCTTTGGCTTTTTCTACAGGCAGCTCAATGGCAACAATGCCGATTACATTGAAGACTGCAGAAGATAGTTTGAAGATTGATTCAAGAGTGTCAAAATTCGTAATTCCATTTGGAACTACTGTGAATATGGATGGCACTGCATTGTATCAGGTAATAGCTGTCTTCTTTTTGGCACAGCTCTTTTCAATTGAACTGAATCTGATATCCATATTAATAATAATTATAACTGCCCTTTTGGCTTCCATTGGAACCCCAGCTATACCCGGAGCTGGTGTGATTGTCCTATCCACCATTCTGGTAACGGTTGGCATCCCTCCGATTGGCATCATACTGCTAATTTCCGTAGATAGAATTTTGGACATGACTAGAACCATGGTCAATGTTACAGGGGATCTTACGGCCTGTTGCGTGTTTGATAAAATAACGCAAGGTAAGAATGGCTGAAAACGGTTCATCAAAGTGGAAAAATTGCATGATAATCAAGACACTTGCATAGTATGTAAAAAGAGAAAGTCATTCTCTCAGTCATAAATATGGCGTTCTTGGATTATGACGTTATGTGAAATCGGACGATCTATCCATTAGAATTAATCTTTTTTCATTTTATCGCTAGTACTAAGAGCATTGATGGACATTTGAGGAAAAAGATTACTCAAAAGACAAATCAGGGCCTTTACAGAAAGTACATTTTTCCATAAGGCCAAATTCGTTCATGAACTTGCCTTTTCCATTACCCTGTAAACAATCCAAGTTGATCTAAATTGTTGAAGGCAGCAATAAGTTTTATGTAAAAAAACTCTCTATGCAGCCAAATTGCAATGGTATGCGAAGATATTGGCAAAATCAAACAACATTTAGGAACTCAGTAATCTGTGCCATTGTGTAATACGATTTAGATTAGTTTTCACATCAATTCTTTGAATTAAGATAACTCTTCAAGGAAAAAGGTATGTTTCACCTGATGATGTCATTACTATCTCAATACAACCAAAAATTTAATCTGTTTCAAAAGCATAATTAATAATGTGAAAAAATATAACATCTGCAAAATTTTTCTTGCACTGTTGTTTATCACTGCATTATCTGGTAGTGACTATGCTTACGGGATGTTTGATGGTAAAGGCCAGTGGATTTGTTCCAGAGAAATTGAAATCGAATTAAGTTATTATGAATCCTATACTGATACATTCCAAAATGTCATAGATGAAATATTTTTGGCTGAGGGCCCCAAAATGACACAATCCTATTTTGAATCTGTAGTCAAAGAAGAAAGAGCAGGGCAGGATTGGAAAAGATCACAGGATTGTCTGATTGAACTGGGAATTGACATTGCAGAATTGCCTCAAATCGTAATTCCAAAAGACCAAACACAGGATCCGTCAAAAGACCCAATCCTGACTTCTACAAATGATACAAGTGATCTCATTTCATCTGGGGGAATTCAATCCATTGAAAAGATCCAAGAAAAAACTGAATATGATTCGTATTATGTAGGTATTACCATATTTTTCATCGCTATGATAATTGCTTTATCATATTATTACAAATCACGAAAAAAACATTCTTCTCCTTCTAAGACAGATCCCAAAACTCACAGTAATAATGATACAAAAGATGAGGAGAATCATGAAAATGTTGAGATTGAAGTTAGGGGGGGCATTGAAAAATGAAAGGGGTGTAACAAAATACAAGATGAAAACCAGATTACATTAAACAAAATTTCTCTAAAAGTGAGAGATGACATTGAATCTTTGTTTACCATGTCTGTTTTTGATTCTGCTTCTAAACTTGAACCTCTCGATGGAATGCAAGAATTAACATCATGGTACAAAAAAATAGCACAAGATGACAACATTCTAGAAAAGATACTGGAAAAAATTGTCAATGAAACTATGAAATATCTGCCACAACAGTATGCCAGTCTCTGTGTGGAAAACATCAAAATAAATTCCAAAAATAAAAAACAAAACGTAAAATTTGATATAAATTTTCAGCTCAAACCAATTAGGTGTTATGTTGAATTTATGATAAGCGTTAACAAAGTCAGGAAAAAGGCAGGTAGGATTGTTTTTGAGACAAATTCTAGTTGTACAATAAAGGATCTGGAGATTTTTTCAAAAAAAGAAAAAGATTTACGTATTTGCCTTGGAATCATTTCGGGCACAATTCAGATTTCAATAATTGAAATTCCGTTCATAAAAATTGATGAACCAATTGAAATCTGTACTAAGGAAATTGAAGTAGATCTGTCTGAATATAATGTTGATGCAAATTAAATTCTCTTGTCTGTCTGAAAATAAAATTTGGAAGAATTAAAATTTAATTCTTCCAGTTCCCTTCCTAGTCGATATATATCGTCCTTTAATATCTGCGATTTTTGCTCTTCGCATCTCAGAGATCTTAATCTTTGAGGTTCCCTTACTGCTTACTATCCATGGATCACCTGCAAGTTCCAGTAATTCTCTGGATTTGCTTTCATTTTGCTTTCCCATGAATTCTGACGGTAACACTGGTTTGTCTGTTGTTGACGTTCCTTTGTTGGTGCTTGTGCGAACAACAATGGTGTCAACAAAATCAATTCCGGCCATATTGTCTATTGCCCTGATGATACTGATATGATCTAGTTAGCTTGAATTCTAATTTATTAGAAGATAGATAAACTTGACAAAATAATCTCCATGGTAGTGATTTCAGTGTTGTATGAGGCCTATGAAATTCACGCCTAATTCGGGGGTTTCTATTTTTTTCAATAAAGAGTAAAAATGATTATGTTGTATTGTAGTTGTTGAATTTCAACTGTGTATTCCCATCTTGTAATTTTAAACGTAATGATATTGAAGAAAAAGAATTCCTAAAGCATTTGAATGAAGAACATTATGATGAAATGCTAGATGTTTCAAAAAAAGAGAACATGTCAATTAAAGCAGTAGAGATGATAGCAGTATCTAACTCAACTGTATTCATCAATTCGGGTTAATCTAAACACAGAATTTGTCTGACTTTTGTTATGGCGAAATGGATGGATTTTAATCCTAATCCCAATATGCTTAAGTTCATTATTCTTGCAGTAAAATAATGAGTTATAGGGCAAGCATATTTTCACGAAAAGAATTGGCAATAATTATCGGTGTTTCCATTTTTGTTTCATCCATTTTGTATGTCACTTATGTGACTGGTAAATGATTCCACTCAATCATATTTTCACACTTTCAAGTAGCATATTCTCTTTTATTCTATAGATAAATTTTTCAGCAAAATTAACATTGGACGAAAGTATTATACTGACAGTTAAACTGATTTTTGATACGTAATGGATAAAAAAGATCTTTTGGTTTTAACTGGAATTGTAGTAGGAACTAGTGTACCTATAGTATTAATATCTCTAGTTTCAAATGGGGTCATTGCTAACCCCGTTCCATAATTAATTTTTCAGTGTATTTTTTATTGTGATCATTACTGTTTGAGAAAAAATCAACAATTTAGATTTCAAAACACGTCTTAACATGAAGAAAATCTTCTTCAGTAAATTCGTCATTTCCATAACTTTGCTCTCTGTTCTCTGTGGTGTTGTCTGATTTTTCATCATTTTCTAGAAAAAAGTATTCATTGATTTGAAATTCTGTTTTAGATGTAATGGTAAGAGGTCTGTTTGATGGAATTGTTTCAAGTATTCTGAAAAATACCTGTTCATCCAAATTCTCTAATACAATATTGTCTCCCTGAATTATTGGAAACCCTATCAGTGTTTTTTTAATTTCTGATTCTTCGATAAACGGGATGATTTCTAGCGGTGCAATTGTTATTTGTTTTGCATCTAGAACCGTAATTTTTTTAATGTATATTCTGTTTCCTATGCTGATTCCTGCATTACTGCGAATCAATCCATCAATATTGAGAATTCCAAGAGAGTTATTTTTTTCTGGAACTGCAAGGCATTTTGAATATGTTTTTCTTTGACCTTGTATTTCTATAATGTCTCCTGAGGACAAATCAAGGAGTTTCATGGAATCTCTATCTAGTCTGGCAATTCCCTTGCCTTTATCTGGTAGAAATCCTGACTTGACTTCAACGCTGATTTCTGTCTCTGTCACAAATCTCTTAAATTTTATATGAACATAAGCATATTGCAGTTTGTTTTATTTGAATGATTTCTTGTTGAGCAAAAAACTACATTTCTCTAATAAAATATGAATCTGTCCACTTCTAACTCCAGAAAATTCTATATTGATTGACTCATACATTTTGATTACCAACAAGCAACAAATTATGACATGTCTCAATAGATTCTGTATCTGCTGGAAAAATTCAACTTTGTTAATTATTGTTCAATGATTACATTACTACAAAATATGTTGTAAAATAGATGATTATCTGGTACGGTTTTCACATCTGAAAGTCAGATACGGAAAGCGCCTATGATATTATATATCAAATTCATGGCTGATACTTATGAATAAACAACTTGCAGTATTCAACATTGCAATACTGCTAACCGTTACTGTTACAGCATCCATTGATCTTTCACAGACAGCTGATGCTGCAAAAGCAACGGGAACATACATCAAAAAGTATGGCTCTGCAACCCAATCCCAAGTTTGTGGTGACAAACTGTGTTCAGAGATTCCACCTGAAGAAAGAGACAGTATGAAGCAAAGAGTTTCTCCTAAAAGTGATTCATCATCTCAAACAAACCTCAATGATATCATGGACAGAATGGACAAAGTCCATGAGAAACATCAGACACATATGATGAAAATGTGGCAAACGATGACTTTGCATGAACAGTCTCAAATGATTCAGAAAATGAGTCAGATGATTGAAAAAATGGAATCAATGGATATGACACAACACATGAGTATGATGGGAGATATGATGAGTGATAAACAGCACATGCAACATGATGGCCAAAAGATTATGGGTAAAGAACCTCTCTACAATGAGACCTTGAACCCAAGACAGATTGACTATCCTAATATTCTGGGATTCAATGACCTTCATATTCATGCAATCAGACATCTTGATGTAAACAAGTCTCATGGTGCTGTTGATCATCTTTTACAGACCATAGTTCATCATCATTGTAAGGTTTATGATGACAACACTGCAACATGTTTGTTATTCCCATACGGGATGACTGACCAAGACAAACCATATGGTGTTGAATATGTCATTACTGCTGACCAATACCAAGAGTTGCCTGATGAGGAAAAACAATATTGGCACTATCACAAGACAGAATTTCCAAGAGCAAAGGCCACATTCCCTGAACTCACTGAATCGGAATTTGCAAAAGTTCTACCAGTTTTAGATGAGACATACGGGAAGGTGTTTTACTTTTGGAATTATGGAGACTCATACCCAATTGGTGAACCATACATTCTAGTTGTTCAGGATATTCCTGACCAATAATTTTTTTCTTTTTTTGATAAATTTCATTCACACGTGGATGCAGATGTTTCTCTCCTTCTCAGTATCATGTTCATTATCTACGATATGATCAAAGACAGAAGAAATACTATTGAATTAACAAAAGTCCATATACGAATTCCAAAAAATTGCTAATAATGGATCATAATCTTTGGGATGACATGGCATCTGATTATGATGAGAGTGTGGAAGATAATCAAGATCCTGTAATTACAAAATATCTGGACAGAGAGATGGGTATTCTTTCTCGCCTATGTGGGAATGTTTGCAAATTTAACAAAAACTGTTCTATCATTGATATGGGAGCAGGTACTGGTAGGGTGATATTTGCTCTTGATAAAAAACTCCAAAATGACTCCGTTCAGTTTTATGGTGTTGAAGTATCCGTTCCTATGATAAAACGTGCAAATCAAAAAAACAAGAATCACAAAGGAAATTCAAATATCCAATTCCTAAAATATGATCTAAGAGATCCAAACCTTTTTGAGTATTTTGAATCCGATACGGTAAACATCGTAATGTGTTTGTATAATACGCTTGGAGTGATACCTTCAGACAAACGACAGTTATTTGTTGACAATATGATAAGGATTGCAGGGGATAATGGCTTGGTAGTAATTACTGCCTTTAATGGAGATAACTTTGGTTTTGTGGCCCCCAGATTATACCGCCCCATGCTACCCATGATTAAACAAATCGATAGAGACTCTTTTGATGGGAAAAACAGGATTTTTCACAATAATCTTGGCTTTCATAGTCAATGGTTTACTAAAAACGAGCTAAAATCATTATTGCGTTCTAGTGTAGAACCAATACCTATTGATGTTGAAGTAGATGGCAAGACATACACGTTTGGTAATGTATTTTTAAACAAGAAAATTGAATGAAATTTTATCCAAATAATATTTTTCCACAGGAGTCTGAAATAAACTCAAAATAAAGATGATTATGTTTCTAATTTGAATCGTCTTAACTGAATATTGTCAATTAAGGTTATCAACAAGTATGTTGTCTCTAAATTAGTGACAAATTTTAAAAAAATAAATGAAAAAATTAAGAAATTTAATGTAAAATGGATTAGATTACAATTTTGTAATCCTTTTGGACTAATTCATCAGCTTAGTATTCCTGCACATGAACTGACCCCTGAATCATTTGTTGATGGCTTTCCTTTAGATGGAAGCTCTATTTTGGGATTTACCGAGATTGATAAATCAGACATAATCTTGATTCCTGATCCTTTCACTTTTGTAATCTTGCCTGATTACTTTGATTCTTACAAAAATAATGAAAATTCCTATATCTCTAAATCTGCAAGAATGTTTGCAAACATCCATCTGGGATTTGATGGAGGAAGATATTCCAGAGATTCAAGATATATTTCAGAAAAAACCGTACGTTTTGCTGAGAAAAATGGTTTTTCCAGTAATTGGGCTGCAGAAATGGAGTTTTTTGTTTTTGATATCCCTGAATCGATAAAGAAAAACTCCCAAATCACATCAAACGAAGCACCTTGGGGATCTCCAAATTTAGAAGATGTAATCCAAATAAAAAAAGGATATTATCGAGACTCCCCTTCTGACACTTTAACCAATTTTAGAGATGAGGTATGTGATGTTCTTGAAACATTTGGAATAAAAATAAAAGCACATCATCATGAAGTGGCTACTGCGGGTCAAAGTGAAATTGTTCTGTCACATACTGGTCTAACTGAAATGGCAGATGCTTTTGTCACCGGAGTGAAAACTGTTCGTGAAATTGCTTCAAAACGTGAAATGGTTGCGAGCTTTAATCCAAAACCCATTCCAAATGATAATGGTTCAGCAGTTCATGTTAATCAAAGTCTCTGGAAAACAAAAAATAAAAAAAAGTACAATGTGTTTTATGATCCTTCAGACAAATATGCCGAATTAAGTCAAACTGCATACTATTACATTGGAGGTTTATTAGAACATGCAAGATCTCTTTGTGCAATTACAAACCCTACCGCACAATCATACAAACGACTTGTCCCTGGCTATGAAGCTCCTACAAATATTGCATGGGGAAAAATGAATCGTTCAGTTAGTGTTAGGATTCCTGTACATAATAAAAAGAATCCACAAACTAAAAGAATAGAATATCGTCCACCTGATCCTACATCTAACATTTACCTTGTTGAATCAGCTCTATTGCTAGCAGGACTAGATGGAATAAAAAAGAAGATTCAACCCCCTGATTCTGTAGATGTAAACACTTACAAACTTTCAGTCAGTAAAATGAAATCTCTTAACATCAAAAAATTACCTACATCTCTAAATGAGGCGATCAATGCTTTCAAATCCGACAGTGATTTTCTAAAACCAGTAATTGGTGCTGATTTTATGAGGATGTATCTTCAATATTTAAAAAACTAGTTTTATTTTTTTAATCTTAATATGTGCTACATAGAATGTTGTCACATTCATCTGCATTAAAAATATTTGATGGACAATGGCATCTTTTTTTACAATGTCTACCACTGTTGTCATTCATTCTTGACGCATTAGAATAATCTGTCAATAGTTCTAGTGTTTTTAGGGTTAATGTTTATGGTTGTATGTTGGGAAGAGAAGTAAATGCAGAATTTACTTTTTGTATAACATCTTCTACATTAACATCTCTTTCTGCAGAAATTAAAATCAAGTATTCTTTTGTAGGAATACTTATCATAGTAACTTTTCCTCTTCTTGAGGCAATGTAATCTATTGGACCTAGTTCAGTCTCAAAATCTTTTCTCATCAGGTACTCCAGAGTTAACTGGACGTACATCATGTGATTTTCCCGATCTCCAAGATATGATGTTACTCCTTCTTTAAAACCCCCTGCTATGTGGTTGCCCATATTATTAAGAACTCCTGCAAATCTAATTTTTTCAAGTGCAAGAATTTTCTTGCAAGATTCTTCTAAAGCCTGTTTTTCTATTGTCAAATCATATGTGTTGTGCGCTAAACAGTATTAATATGTAATATTGCTCAATGACCAATAATTTTTAGGCTCTTGTAATGTTGGGTTTGTAGTTTTATCTGTAAATGACTGTGAATCTGAATACAGATAAGAAAAGAACATGGTTTGAAGTACTTCCGAGAAATATGTCCTTCATAGAACCTAATCTCCAACTAATTATACTTGATTTGTTTTCGACCGTAAATAACTACTATTTCTCCATTTTCTGTATTGTATTAAATCCGCAAATAGAATTTTATTTTGTAGTGATAATCGTGATTTTTGGGGTGTTATCTTACACGTAAGTAAATAGGGACAATAATGAGCGCCAAAAGAAAAGATATCCCTCCAAGTGGCATGTCTCTTAATAATTCCATGTTTGGGTATAGAATTATTAGAGTAATCCATACAGTCCCAAAAATTATTAATGTTATTATAATTACTTTCAAAATTTTTTGTATTATTTGAAGTTCCATTTGACTAGTAGGTAATGACTTTTAGCATTATCATACAAGAGACGGAAATGTTGTAATTAAATATTCTCTAGAAATTCAGAAAGGATTTTTTAATTGTTATTCTAAATTTTTATTTTGCATGTCTTCCCAGGAATTCCCTATAATTTGTAGAATTTCTCCATAGAGTTTAAACTCTTTATCTGTAGTATTTTTCCAGAGATCTTTCCAATCTTGCATTGATTTCTTTGCAATTTCAAAATCCGATTTTCTAATGGCATATGACCACATTTCAAAAAATTGTTGCATTTGGATTTTTGCTATTTGTTCTGTGTCTTCTTTCCACAATTCTTCTACTTTTTTAATGATTTTAGAATTTGATTCTAAGGCTTTTCTCCAAACTAATAGATAGTTTAGTGGAGCATCAACGTAATTTCTGTGCCAAAATTCAAAACTTTGCTTCATATTATCTTCAAAATTCTTATTTTCCACTCGTGTTTTAAATTGAAATTCCTCTTTGGTTTTGTTTTGACTCATTGATAATATATGCAGACATTAAACAATAAGTGTTGTTCAATTTTATGTTAACAATTGTTTAAGATAATACAAAAAAAAGAATATATTTTCAGTGTTTTTCAGATTTAAGATTTGATTGTTTGATTATTAAAAATCCTGTTTAACATCCTTGATGCAAACATCATGCCAAGCATTCCAGATATTGCTCCAGGAATGATAGTTATCACCCATATCTCCATTATTGTGTTTGATGCATTAGGCAAGACATCATACGGAAACACATTGTTAAACAAGTAAAGTTCCAAAAAAGTCATTGACAGCATAGGGAAACAGAACATGAAAAACATTGACCCTAAAATGATACCTGATATTTTTTCGCTGTGTCTTTGAGTTAGTTTAGATTTTGCCCTTTTACTTAGGACATAATCTGCAATTACTGCACTAATCATGGGTGTCGTAAACCAAGGCAAATAAATCAAAAGATTTTCTGATGTGATTATATTTGATGTGACATTCATTACAACAAATACAAGCGCGGATGCACTGGCTACACCAAAAATATCGAGGGATTTTGATGCTGACCAAAACACTATGGAAAATGTGAATGGTAATGCTACAAAACTTAACACTATTGCAACATATGGATCGGGATTAAAATTATGAGTGTCGCCTTCTGAAATTGGCAATACGAAGAAAAATATGAGCCACATGACACTAAACCAGAAAACACCAAAAGATATTGGAAGTATCAATTTCACAAAACTATTTTTCTCAACAAGATGAGTGTGTATTCTTGCAAAACCAATCACAGATCCTATTGAAACAATCATTATTCCTAAAGCAAGTGTCAGATGTGTAGGACTAAGTAAGCCATCTATCCCAAATAATTCATGCCAGTAAAAGTCTCCTGGACCTGCAATTACCTGTAAAAGTGCACCCACTATGATAATCTTTAAGCCAAAAGCAAATGGCTTTTTTCTTGTCTGTCTTTTTGTTATTAGTATGATCAAACTTAATATTGCACTGATTAAACTGATTCCTACACCTGAATATAAAATCCCGTGTGAGGGTGTAAAGAATGTCTCAGGTGTTCTAAGTAAATGAGATGTGATGTCCCAGCTTGCACCCCACATTGATAATGAAACACCAATCAATGCAATAGAAAATGATGCTAGTGGAAATTTTATCGTTGAAATCTCAAACTGCTTTGATGTTTTCAATTCTTTGATTGTGTATTTGGAAGATAAAATTGTGTCGTAGTTTTTATTCTTAATTCATCATACTTGTAATGCTAATAGGATTCATTATCTTTTTGATTTACTTCTAGTGGAATAGTCAAGATAATGGAATCAACAGTTCATGTTGTGACTTTAGGCAGAAATAATCTATGCCTAAATATTATAAATATCCAAATTCAGGACTAACATAGTACTGCATAGGAAAAGTTCAAAATTTAATCTTCTAATTCTTTAATTATTAATGCATGTTTTTTATGTAAATTATCTAAATTATGCTCTAGTCGTCTTAGAGTTTCATTATTTGCCTTGTCTGATTTATTATCTAAAAGTTCTTTATTTACCGATTTTTTATGTTCTTCAAGTTTTTTAATTCTCTGTTCTGTCTCAAGCAGGGCTCTTTGAAGTGCCTTTACATCCTTTTCAAAAATCAATTGTAAATTTTTTGGATTGATTGTGAACTTAAGCGTATTGTTAATTTACGCCCTTTCTTCTAACCAATTTCTCTCCTTGAGCGATTGTGACATTTTTGAATTCTTCTATTTTTCTTATGTTCTCTTGTATTTCTTCTTCAGTTTGTTCACGGATGATAAAATCATCTATGTCTGCAAAATTCTTACATTTTTCACAAAGCCACATAGTTTTTTCACCTGCCGATAGAATTACTGGCAATCTTCTACTTTGGCATTGCTTACAAAATAATGACATGTTTTTCCTGCAAGTCTTACTAACTTAAGCGTATTGTAAACTATCTACTTTTTCTCAAACTTGTATATTTTCAATTCAAGTTCCTTTATCTTTTTTCTCAATTCTATATTTTCATCTCTCAGTGAATCAATCTCTCTTTGATGTAATTCATTTAGATTCATGAATTTTCTATAAAAAAATATGAACTTAAGAATTTTTACATTCCTAGTTCTAATTTATCCAATAAAAAAATTTCTGCCCTGACTGATAAAATTAGATTGAACCTTCAATCGGGATATTCTTAATTTTTACATCATTTGAGCATCTTGAATTTTGGTGTATTTTACAAGTAAGAAATTAAAATAATACCACATCTACAAAGATGTGTTCATTGTCTGAAATTGATGAGATTAAAAAACAAAGATTTCTGTTCTTGCACGAACTATGGAAATTGACTGCAGGAGATCACAGCAAAAGAGTATTGGTGCGACAAATCTCTGAACCATTGAATCTAAAAGAAGGTGATGCAAGGACAATAGTTCAATATTTGGTGGGCGAAGATCTACTGGAAATCACAACCCATGGGTTCAATATCCCAAGCTATTCTGATGCAAGTTTGTATATCAAACACAAGGGAGTAGTTGAAGTAGAACAAGCACTATCAAAACCAGAATTACCTACGCCTCATTTTCCTGCCAGTGTTGTAAACAACATCAATATTGGAACCATGACTAATTCCAATATCTCACAGGCAAGTTCCGGTATTAATCAAACAATTACAATAAGTCCGGAAACAAAAAAAGAACTAACAGATCTCATAAACATACTCAAAGAATTTCTTGAGAAAGAAGGATTAATACAAGAGCAGAAAGATGAATTGATCTCAGACATTTCTACAATTGAAAGCCAGATTAGTTCCCCCAAACCAAAGACAGGAATAATCTCAGAAAGCCTATCCTCTGCAAAAAGTATCTTGGAAAGTGCATCCACAATAGCAATAACTGCTGCTCCAATAGTGGCACAAATTACCAGCATACTTGGTATGATAAGATGATATATTCTGGTAGTGCCAAATTATGGATATTTTTTGTGTTTTGTTAAGTTCTAGAATAAATCTGCATATATATCATAATTTATTTTATGACTTTTTGTAGGTTAACGTTGTTTTAATTTATTGGCCAGTTCTGCTTCAATGTACATCTTTGCACTGATAGCTGACATGATGAGATATTCATTGTCAAAGTTTTTTGCAACCATCTCCATTGCTTTTCTTACAATCTCTGTTTTTTCCTCATCATTGATTTCTTGTTCTCTTACATACAACAAAGCAGAATCTACTGCAAGAGGCACAAATTCCCTTAGTAAACTCCTAGCTCTTTGTGCTGATTCTTTTTTGTTTTCAGATAAAGTTCTCTCAATCAATGAATCTAAATTTTCGATTAGCATATTTCGGGTAGTCTTTGTGAATTCATCTGATTTGATCTCAGTTAAAAGCTGTGACTTTACATTTTGAAAAACCTCTTTTCCTAACTTTGATGGCATTTTTCCTTTGGCAAGATCTTCACGATATTCGGGATTTTCCATGAATTGTTTGAAAACATACCTGCTTTGGTTTTCAACAAATGATTTTGCAGAGTTTACAAAATATTCTTCAGCTTCGGCACTTATCTGCAATCCTTTCTTTCTTGCAAAGCTAATGCCCATCGACACAGCTCCTGCTACAATAGGCCCAACTGTAGAAAGTAACTGTTCTAAAATATTCTGTAAAAATAGGTCCATGGGTTTGGCACAATAAGTCTCAGTACCATTTGAGTCAAAACATTTTACGGATAATTCACTTGAAGATTGAGCAAAAACATTGTTGATTACATTAAATGTTCCAAATGTAATTAAAACGATCGATATCAACAAAATACTCTTGTTGAACATCTGATCTTTTTTTATTATTTTGTGCATTTCTGAATACTATATGAGGCCTTCTTTTGTTAGTTTTTCTTTTCGTATTTGAAATACTCTCAAGTCTTTCTCAGCCTTTACAATCCCCTGTTTCATTCTAGCAATCTGATTTTCAAATCCAGGAAGCTTGTATTTTTTGTATTGCATTGCTTTAGCAAGCTCTTTTTTCTTTATCGTGAGATTTGTCTGACAAAAACGAATTTGGACATTGATTTGTGTACGAGTTCCAGTTTTAGCACGATCACTATGTTTACTCATTACAAGTGCTACGTATAGTAACTTAAAACTGTTAATTGGTTTTTCTCTTCATAGAAATAATTTGCTTGAATAATTTTGAATTTTTATTTTTAGGCATAATATCTTAGACGTCAGAGTTTGCTCAGAAAATATACTATCAAGTGTAGGGTACCATTACGTAGATCCATTTTTAATCATTTATGGGAAAGATCTATGCTGTGAGATTTTTTGATGTACTGTTCTTTCCACCTTCTTAAAGTCAATCACTGAATGTTATTTTCTCATAAAAATAGTAACAAACTTTCAAAAATTATTTTATAGCATTCTTTTATTAACCAAAATATCGGGATTATACAGTGTGAAAATGCAAAAATTAACTATCACAGAAACCATTGACAGGATTGGCCAGTTAATTGATACTGGTACAGGCGATCCAAGTAGATTGGATATTATTCGAGAATATTTAAGAAACAACAAACCTCTGTTTACTTCAGATAGAATTTATGTTGAAAAATTATTAAATTCTTCTATTGACTTTACCCATAAAGAATCTGCACAGAACCCACTTTTACCTGACATAAAAAAATTAATTGATACTGGTTTTGGAGATCATGGACGACTTCAATCCATCTATGATGCATTGTCACAAGGTAAATCTCTGTATCAATCTGATCATAATTATATTCAAAAAAAATTAGATGATCTATCAAACTATTCTGTTAATGCACAGATTAACAAAAACATAACAAAACAAACTTATAGACAAAATTCACTCTCAGAAGAAATTACAGAAACAAGAGATGTGATGCCTGATGATCTGAATACGGATGAATCTATTACAGGTGCTTCTAAAATTCTTAATAATAATGATGACATAGTAAATGAATCCATATCTACCAAATCAGAAAATCCTGAATTATCAAAAATAAAACAAACTACATCTGAACAAATAAAACAAATTGAAACTGAAAAAATTAATTTAGAATCTCAAATTAAAATAGAACGTGAACGAATTGCCTCTCAAATTAAGTTATTTGAACAAATTAGTGCACAAAAAGCTGAAGTTGAGAAGGTTAAATCTGAAGGAATCACGGTTTTAGATGAAATCAAAAAAGAGCGAGACGCACTAATTAAAGAATCAAAGGCAGAAGAAGAAAAATTAATTCAAATTCAAAAAGAACAAAAAGAAATAGAAAAACAAATTCAGCAGAATCAAATTCGTCTTAAAGATATGAAGGAGTCGTACAAATCTAATTCTGATGAACAAATAAAATTGATCAAACAACTTCGAGAAGAAGAAACTGAATTAAATAAAACAAAAATCCAACTTGATGAAATTAGAAATCAGATAGAACAGGAAAAAGAAAATATTGCAAATGAATCTGCACAGCAAAAAGACAACCTTGCAAATCTAAGGTCAGAAAAGGAATCCCTTGAAAAGACCAAAGCTGATTATGACTCTATTCTAGCTGACATTGAACAGGAAAAAGAAAATATTGCAAATGAATCTGCACAGCAAAAAGACAACCTTGCAAATCTAAGGTCAGAAAAGGAATCCCTTGAAAAGACCAAAGCTGATTATGACTCTATTCTAGCTGACATTG
>Ga0224507_10000017_pt1 | contig 73769 bp, 57 predicted proteins | sample SF_Jan12_sed_USG_3_FD_170159 | JGI IMG/M metagenome (GOLD analysis project Ga0224507, IMG submission 170159) | Sediment microbial communities from San Francisco Bay, California, United States - SF_Jan12_sed_USGS_13 | ecosystem: Environmental > Aquatic > Marine > Sediment | place: USA... | reverse complement strand
CTATTGAGATTGCAGGGTGGAATATCTCTATCTCCCATGTGGACTCGTCGTACACGTAGTGGTCCTGATGATCCCATGCATCGACATATGCAGTGTTGATGACCCACTCGGTGTCTTCAGGAATGACGTACCGGTAAGGTCCGAGAGTTGCATCGTCTCCGGGTTTGAGATATCCGGTCCAAAGAGGTGCTCCAACCAAGAGCATCGAGTCATAGACCTCAACGTCCATCGTTGCGTCCCAGCTCGGGTTCGATACTTCGATCCAATACTCGACCGTCTCGCCTTCCTCGGCGCATTCCCACTCAGACCACTTGCGGATCTCGATATCCGGGTGGAAGATCTCTATCTCCCACGAATCCTCGGCGTATTCGTCGTGGAGCTGATGGTCGTACGCCCAGACATAGGCCGTGTTCTCCACCAATTCGGTCTGCGATGGGACGACATACGGCAGCGGGCCGATCTGATGTGATGCGCCTGGTGTGAGGTCGCCTGACCACAGTGGGTCAACAGACAGGAGCTTGTCGTAGACCGTCGCTGTCATCGTCGCGTCGTAGCTCGGGTTCCAGACGTCGATGAAATACTCGACCGTCTCGCCCTCTTCGGCGCATTCCCAATCGGACCACTTGTCTATCGCGATGGCCGGATGGAATACCTCGACCGTCCAGATGGCCCAGTCGTGGACGTAGTGTCTCTGGACATCCCATGCATCTACCACGACTATGTTGTAGACTTCTTCGACGTCTTGAGGCACCACATAGTCGAACGGCCCAAGGTAAACGGTAGCGCCCGAAGCTATGGGTCCGGAATAGATCGGATCGTAGGGTACGGAATTGACCGAATCATAGTCGTCGAACATGGGGTCCGATACGATGACTTCAACCAAGTCGGTGTCCCAGCTGGGGTTCGTCACGTTTATCCAGTAGGTGACGGTCTCCCCAGGCTCAGCGCATTCGAGGTTTGCCTCCTTGGTGACCTCCACCATCGGGTGGTAGATCTCCACCACGGCTTGGTCATCGTCAGAGACTTCGAGACCAAGAATGTCCTCTCCGACTGCGGTGACGGTGTTTATCAGCGGGTCAGTGTGTGTATCGTTGATCAAAAGCGATTCTTCGATGGTCTCGGTCTGCCCGGGCAACAGTGTGCCCACGGACCATGTTCCCAGAATCGGGTCGTCGACCTCCACGTAGTAGAGGGTGGTGTTTTTGGTCGGGTTGGTTACGGTAATCGTGTAGTCGACCTCTTCACCGATCTCGGCACACTCTGGGTCAACAACCTTATTTACGATTATATCTGGATGGAGTATGTCTATCTCCCAGGAATCGCTGTCTGTGGCAGTCCTGCCATAGGAGTCCTCGCCCGTTACATCGACTTCGTTCACAAGATGATCTGGGTCGCCAGCCTGGATCTCGTACTCGAGGGTGTAGCTCTTGGACTCGCCCACTGCGAGGGTGTCGTCTTCGACCACTACACCTGCAACATCATCGTAGGCGTCCACATCGACGAGCGCTAGGGGGCCTGTGTTCGTTATCGTGTATTCGTACGTTACAGTATCTCCTACATGAGCGTACATCGGGCCGCTCTTCTCCACATCGATTTCAGGCTCTCCGATTATGCAGAATGTGCAGCACGCGATCTCAGGCGGATAGTATCCTTCATGGTCGTCTGTGTAGGTCAATGTCGCGCAGTTATCGTAGCAGCCGTTCTCGTTCGTGTTAACGGTCGCCGTGAATTCCAGGTATCCCTCTAGGGGCAATAGGGCGCTGTCTGTGCCAGTGCCCCGCCAGAAGGCTACGGTGTATTCGAAATGCCTGTCATCTATCAAGGGGCTGACCGGCATCTTCACTGGGTTCTCAGAGGTCCAGTAGAGGAATGAGGAAGCATCAAGATCGACGACCCACGGAAGGTCGTCGCTCAGCACCACGCAAGTAGCCGCTGCTTGGCCCGTGTTGTTCCAGTGAAGGGTGAAAGTTATCTCGTCGCCCATCGCGACCATGGTCGGGTCGCACCACTTCTCGAGGTTCATCTTGGGCGGAATTAGCACACTGCTGATCATGATCGGGACGTCTCGGTTGCCTTCGTCAGCGCTCGGCCACATGTCTATCATGCGTACATGTGCCGAAGAGCCTGGGTAATAGGATGCCCCAAGGAATTCCGGGTCCTGAGAGAGGTCCGTAACTGCGAGGTGCGCACCGAACTTCACAATGGCATTGGTCGCGCTAGTAGCGAAGTCCATGTCGAACCGCCAGACCTGCAGTATCTGGAAGGGACCCTCGTCGCTCACGTGATTCGGGAGCCGTTCCTGATTCGTTATCGTTCCTTCGGTCGGATCGACCCAGAATGGCATCGTGGAATTCGGATGGTTGTTGTATGGAGCAGAGGGGGGCTCGTCCTCATATCCATCCGTAAGATAGTCTATCGCGTATGTTGGTTCGGTCGGTGAATTGAGGTCGAAGAAATCGACTCCAATAATAATCGTTACATTTCCAACACCCCCAAGCTGCTGTCGGTTCAAAACGACGCTCATGGGTATGCTGTCGCCTTCGTTGTATCCCTTTATGTCACCGGTAGTCCAGCGATGGTTTGGCTTGAGAGTGTATCCCTCGATGAATGCGGCTGGATCCCAGAACTGTGTCGTTGCGACGAGATCGCCGTCTTCGAGGTGTTGAGTGGCCGTGACAATGACAGGGGTGTCTTGAGAGACAACCCACTCGGCCACATAATCATCACATGAAAATCTTCCTTCCAAGTCTGGTTTTTCAACAAAAGTCGTAGTCCCAAGATCGGGATGGTACAACTCGATCTCAACATCGATCCACCTGAAGAATCCGTCGCCGAAAATGTATACGGTCTCGCCAGGTGCGTATTCGTCCCTGTTCGTCCAGATCTCTGGGTCCTCATCCCCGCTTGCGAGAATTGCCACGAACGAGGTCGTCACCATCATGAAGACGACCAGGAACGCGGCCATGCTCACTGTCACTTTCCCTGCAGAATAACTCCTTTTATGATTGCTCTCGCTATCGACCATCTTCTCTACCTCCCCCTCTCTGAAGGTGGTGTGCTCCGCATCCTCCAGGTTGCGGACGCCTCTGAAGATGTATTACCACACAGTGTATATATTTTTCCACTGACATATCCACTGACCGGTAAGTCCTAGAGATGTAGTCTTAACGGCTTTCCAAACGTTACATGTCCTCCGCCTCAGAAGTCGACCATTGCCGTATCTGCGACAGATTTGAGAACGGCCCCGGCGGAAAATCGTTGAGAGCGATTGTAAATGATTCTTATCTCATCACCATCTACAAATGGAGGTTAGACACTAACGGGCCCGGGATGACGATGAGGGTGAGGTTCCTCGGCAGGGAAACGGAGATGCCGATGTGGCGAGCTGCGACCTTGGCTCTCATCTTCGTTGGATTGGTGTTCGCGGCTCTCGCGCTGAACGTGCAGAACAGCATTGACGAGATAGGCGATACGAACGACGAGGTTCTTCAGAACAGGATCCTGAGCCTCCAGAAGGAGAGGGACGCTTACATCGTCAGCGCCGTGGGCTTCACCTTCCTCGGACTCTTCGGCTTCTTCACACTCGTCGAGCACGGCTATCCGAGGAAGCTCGCTGAGGATCAGATGATATCTAGCGCAAGGACCGCCCATGGTGTGACCCGCGGGCTGTCGCTGTTCGGCAATGCATACTATCTCCCAGCATCGCATGGACTGACGAAGGAGAAGTTGTTCGTGCAGGCAGCTGAGAGCGATGCCGATCTACCGCGCGCGCTCTCCGACGACATGGTCGTTGCGCCGGGCAGGGACGGGTCATCGCCCGGTATGCTGATAGACCCGCCCGGGCTGAAGCTGTTGGAGACGATCGAAGAGGATTACGATGCGGTCTTCTCAGGCACGGACATCGAGAGCGCCGAGGGAAACCTCCAGGTACTGAAGCACAGCCTCAGCTTGCTCGAGGACTTCCATTTCAAGAAGCGCGACGGGAAGACGATTCTCAGAGTTGAGTATGGCAACATGCTCTCCGCCTGCAGGATCATCAGGCGCGATTTGCCCGATACCTGCAGACAGGTCGCCTGCATAGGCTGCTCGTGCCTTCTCCTGGCAGCAGCGAGGGCGACTAACAAGGTCGTGAAGGTGGAGAAGGTCGACAACTCCGACGACAATGTGATCTTCACACTCCAGCTGAGAGATTGGTGACCGACGCGGAACGGGTCTTTTGGCGCCTGCTTGAACGGCACGTTTATTATCACCATCGAGCGTTCGACAAGCGAGATGAGCACCCCCCGCGTGAGATCGCCTTCTCAGCTTCTGCGCGTATCCGTGGCCGCGCTAGTGATAGCATTCATAGTGCCTTTCGTCTCGTCAGATTCTGCGGCTGAGATACCTCACGAGAACTACGATCTCATAGACTCGGATATCGCCCTCGTCATCGCGATGTTGAACGCCTCGATCCGCGCCTCTGAGGATGCGCTGCGTTCTTTCCACGATCAGAACCCCGAGCAGGCGCAAGGATATCTCGACATGGCCACGAGTATGGTGGATCCCGCGACAGCTATACTGGACGATATCGAAGAGGTCGCTGCCAGTTACGAGAAGCTGAGCGTCCTCATACCGCCATTCTCAGCTCTATACGGGGAGATGCAGGTCTTCTTGGAGCTCGAAGACATCATGGTGGGCATAAAAGAGGAGATAGCCGCCGTCGCTGCGGAACTCAACATCTCCGACTCGGAAGCGATTGCGGTTGTCGAATCCATACAGCAGATAAACGACGTGCTCTCTGGAATGAACGACACGATCGAAGTCATGCTTGTATACGCTGTGGAGATAAATTCGCTTGCCATAGATGACTGGTACCCATTCGTGCCGAACGACCTCGTCGAATTGATAGAGAGTCTCCGGGAGCTGACTCGTTCCATTCACGAGGAGATAACTGAGCTGATTGAGGAGAGCATCCCATGGCAGGACGACCGGCCGTTCCTGCTGCTATGGATCGTCGACTCTGAAATCTACCTGGGCGAGACGCTCGATGGCGGTGGCTATCTGCTCAGCAATGGTAGTTTCGTAGCGTTCAACATCGTCGATATCTCCGTCGACGGATCGACAGTCTCGACCGTTCGTACCGACTCTGAAGGAGCATTCTCGCTCAGCTTCGCGATACCGATCAATGCATCCTGGGTCGGAGCCCACCATGTCATGGCGACCGCCCAAGTGTCAGGGGAGACGGTCACTTCCGACTCACTGGCCTTCACGGTGTCTCTCGTGCCGACGACGATTGTGCTGCGCCTGAGCAATGCCACGATCTCGCCTCAGGAGGTGTTGATGGTAGAGGCGACTATCACACAAGAGCGTAACCAGTCATTGATCGGTGTCTCGTGCACGCTATCCATCGATGGAGTTACCGAGGAGTTCGTCACTGACGAAAACGGCAAGGGTGAGTGGGTTTGGACCGGGGCGGAGCTCGGCTTGGGGCCGCATGTCTTCTCCGCGAGCTTCCCGGGTTTGCTGCCGTACGCCTCGTGCGAATCAGACGAGGTCACAATGGTCGTCGATGTTCCGACCGCCCTCACTCTCAACCTGTTCTCGGACAGGCTGAGGATCGGATACTATCTCAATGGAGACGGCATGCTGATCGCCAATGCTTCGTCCCCGCTCAGCGACAAGAATATATCGCTCTCCTTAGACGGCGTCGTGGTAACGAATGTCCTGACGGATGCGACCGGCAAGTTCGCCTTCTCGATCGACACCGTCGACCTCCAGGCAGGAACGCACATACTATCGGCACAATTCGTTGACCACGACCCATATTGGCGTAGCTCCGAGGACCACGCAATATTCTTCATAATCAGCAGCTCATATTCCAAATACCCCTTCTTCCCGTGGATACCTGGATGGGACGTCGGCGGAGGCATGAGCGAACAGATTCCCTACCTGTTCTTCGGAGAATACGCGTACCTGACTTGGCTGTTCATCGTCCTCGTCTTAGGCGTCATGATCAAGGCGTTGCAAGCGAGGAAGAGGAAATCCATTTCTGAAGCGGCCTCCGAGAGCGTCTTCGCGGAAGGCGAAGCGCCAGCCTTCCTCATTTCGCGTGAGATGCCGTTCGCATCCCGAGAACATATGCCAGAATGGCTGGTGAGCCCAAACGAGAAAATTATCTGGCGCTACCACAACCTGCTCGCATTCCTCACGATCAGGGGCAGGATAGGCATCACTGACAATATGACCCACTGGGAGGTGGCGCGCCTCCTGGGGTCGCTCGGGTACCCACAGAGCGAGGCGAGCAGAATCGCACTCCTCTACGAGAGGGCGCAGTACTCGGGCTACGACTCGTCGGAGGACGATGTCCTTGAGATGGATTCCTCGAGCGGAAGGCTCAGGCGCTCAGGGGGTGTTAGACCTGCGATCTAAGGTGCGAAGGGGTTACATCGCGGCGACGGGCGTCTGCGCGGCCTTAGGGCTTGCCCTGCTCAGCATGGTCACGCCAGTGTTGTCGTCATCCGCTGATTTCTCGATATTCAACACTGGATGGAACGGCACGAGCGACCTAGCGGTGTCCACGTACAGGGCCGGGAAGTTCTCCCCTTCCTTCGAGCTGCGCTCCACCGGAGGCGATGTGGAGTTCGTCCGAATCGGCTTGGAAGACATCGAGCTCGACCCCGCCTCGGAGGCAATTGCGATAATCGGCCCAACCAAGGGCTTCTCAGAATCCGAAGGAGTCCTCATGGGTGATTTCGTTCGCGCTGGTGGCAACCTGCTCCTCGCAGACGATTTCGGATCCGGCAACAGCCTACTCGAGGCCATGGACGCGAGCTGCAGGTTCTCAGGCAAGCTCGTTATCGACCTATCGTTCGAGAAGTCGCCGGAGTTCCCCGTGTGTTTCGATATCGTCTCAGACGCGCTCACTGCGAACGTCACATCGCTCCAGCTGAACTATGCGGCGTCGATAGTCCTGGGCGGATCCTCCGAACCGCTTGCGCACACTAGCGTCGCCAGCTGGTTGGATTCGAATGGCGACAGGATGCAGAACTTCGGTGAGCCGGTGGGCCCCTTTGCGATTCTCGCGAGGGAGAATCTCGGCGAAGGCGAGATAGTCCTGCTCTCCGACCCAAGCATCCTCATCAACGGGATGCGCGCTCATCTCGATAACGAGATCCTGTCGTCCAACCTCGTCTCGATTGTCAGCGAGGGCAGATCTGGACTGTACTTCGATGAGAGCCACAGGGATTACTTCGACCCCGTCACGATAAGCACAGAGTTCACAGGGGCGATACCAGGGAATGTCAAGGCGGCGTTGTTCGCGGCTACGTTCATCCTTGCACTGTGGATAGTGACGGACGTCGTAGACCGAGCCTGGTCTTGGACAAGGAAAGGCGTGGCGAACGCTTCGCGCTTCGTAATGAGGAAAGTCCTCAGGCGGGGGGCCAAGGAGCCGGAGCAGGCCGGGCGTTCCGTCGACGATATCGTTCGCGAGCTCGCCGAGTCACATCCAGAATGGCGCGCAGATCTCGTGCGGTTCGTCATCAAGGAGAAGCAGCGACACGACGCTCATGTCGAGAGACATGGCTGAGCATCCTCACGATAGAATGAGCCATACCCTTCTCAGGACCACGACGACGAAGAGCAGCAGCCCCGTGTAGATGAAGTACTCCATCCTGCCCCTGAGCTCCCTGCTGAGCAGCCCGCTGGTCAGCTCCACCGCGATGAGCAGGCCTATCAGTTCCAGCGTGAGAAGCACTTCCAGTCCTGCAGAGATGGAGACGAGCACGGAGAATACCGTCCACACAGCGAGCCCGACAAAAACTTTCTGCGAAAGGAGCAAACGCCCTCACCCTTTATGCCATTCCTACTTGGGCAGCTCTTTCAGCCCCTTAGCGACCTTGACTATGAGCTCGCCCTTCTTCATCTTCGGCTCCACCAGCACCCTGCCCTCCTTCCTGTGCCAGTAGCGCGGATACGCCTTCTCAAGCTCGAGGATGCAATCGAGGTCCAGCGATCTCACCGAGTCGTAGATCATTCTTGCGGTGGGAGCTTCGACGGCGTGCTTCTTCGGCACACGCCTGCCCGAGTCCCTGGTCACCCTGGAATCGAAGTACGACGGATAGAGCACTATCGCCTTCTCGGGATCGACTGCCATTGGCCTCAGCCTTGCCAATGCCCCTCCTCTATCTAATACTAACGGTACAGTGGGCACATGGGAAGGCGTCCGTTTGGAACATTTATCTATGCTGTCTGTGATGTGCGAACGAGGGCAAGAGAACATGATCGACGAGGATATAGCGGAGCACACGCTCGACAGAGCCGCCGCCCAGGACGTCCCTGTCCTGATGGAGGTCAAGCTCGAGAGTTCGCGGAAGAGCGCGCTCTCCATCAAGTCTGGGCTGGTCCACAGCGTCAGCTCGTTCACAGACGAGGGCATGTACGTTCGCGTGGTTATGGACGAGGGGATCGGATTCGCAAGCGCGAACAGGATATCGAAGCAGACCGGGGCGGACCTCGCGAGGCGTGCGACGAGGTTGGCCAAGTCGGGAAAGAGGAGGGAGCGCGTCAAGCTGTCATCTGAGAAGGCGGCCACCGCGAAGTGGTCGGTTGCACAGCGCCAGAAGCTCGCGGATGTGTCGAACGACGACAGGCTCCGCTATCTCAAGAGCCTCGATTCGGAGATGATGTCCGCTCGTGTCAAGGTCCAAGGAAGGTATTTCGAGACCGTGGATTCAGAGACTCATGGCTACTTCGCCAGCTCGGACGGCGCTCGGGTGCGGTCGATGGTGCCTCGGCTGATGATGTCCTGCCTGAACACTGTCTCATCCAAGGGCGAGACGGAACAGAGCATCAGGGAATGGGGCGCCACGGGCGGCTGGGAGAAGACCGTAGAATGGGCCGCCGGTGCTGCGCTCGCGGAGGAGGTGCGCGTGCTGAAGGAACTCATAGATAAGGGCAAACCCGTCAAGTCCGGCGAGTACGACCTCATATGCGGCCCTGAGGTTGCGGGCATCGCCGCGCACGAATCTTGCGGCCACCCTATGGAAGCCGACAGGATACTGGGAAGGGAGATGTCGCAGGCGGGCAAGTCGTTCGTGAGCCCGAAGATGCTCGGCGACAGAATCGGCTCCAAGCAGGCGACGGTCATAGACGACCCGACGGTGCCTGGGTCATATGGTTACTACGAATACGACGACGAGGGGGTCAAGGCCAGGCCGCGCTTCCTGTACAAGAAGGGAATCATCAACGAATTCCTGCACAACCGAGAGACGGCTGGCAAGCTCCGCCTAAAGAGCAACGCCTCGTCGAGATCATCCGTTTACGGCAAGGAACCGATCGTGCGTATGGCGAACACGTTCGTGGCTCCGGGAGACCTGGGGGAGGACGAGATGGTCCGCTCCGTCAAGAACGGTGTCTTAATGAAGTCTTTCACCGAATGGAACATCGACGACAAGAGGTACAACCAGAAATATACCTCGAGAGAGGCGTACTTCATCAGGGACGGCGAACTGGCCGGACCTGCAAGGGGCTGCGTGCTAGAGATCACGACCCCGCGTTTCTGGGGATCCATGGACGGCGTCTCAAGGAAGGTCGAGCTCACCGCCGCAGAGTGCGGGAAGGGCGACCCCATGCAGGGGATAGCCGTGCACACCGGCGGACCCATGCTCCGCCTCAGGGGGGTGCACTTGAAATGAGCCGCCTGAAGGAGGCCGCCTCGGAGCTCGTGGACGTTGCGCTCGAGGAAGGAGCGAAGGACGCTGTCGCGGAGGTCTTCGACAGCTCGGTAGACCAGATTCGATACTCCAATTCCATGGTAGACATCTCCAACCATTCGCGTGCGGTCCACGCGCACGTGCTCGTCGCGGTGGGAGGCCGGACGATGGCCTCCGATGTGAGAGACCTCCGAAAAGGAGCCGAGACCGTGAGGCTGATCGTCAAGCATGCACGCGCGTCGCCCGTGAACGAGGACTACGGCGGGATAGCCTCTGGCAAGTTCAAGTACAGGCGCAGCCAGTTGGACAAGCGCATCCTGTCTCTCAGGAACCCTGCGAATTACGTGCTCGATGCGATCGACGGCGCCGTGTCGACCGGGGCGCCCGATGTCGGCGGGACGTTCTTCGTCCGAGACTCCAAGTGGGGGATAGCGTCCTCCAAGGGCGCGCTGGCTGAGGACGCGAACGCCTCGATGGACCTTTCAGTCAGAGCATTCACCCAGCCGGAGGCGTCGGGCCATGCCGTGCTCGTCGCCACGAACCTGGACAAGATGCGAGCGCGCGAGACCGGCGCTCGAGCGGCGGAACTGGCCATCGCGGCGAAGAATCCAGTCTCCGGCGAGGAGGGTCGGTTCGACCTCGTGATGGAGCCGTTCTTCCTGGGTGGCATCGTGGGCGCGACCGGGGGTATGGCCAGCGGCCTGGCGGTTGAGCTGGGCATGTCTATGTTCGCCAAGAGGATAGGCAAGCGCGTCGCGTCGGATGCAGTCACGCTGGTCGATGATCCGATGAGGAGATCGATGTCGAGGAGGATGTTCGACCACGAGGGCAAACCAGCCAAGAGGAACGTCGTCATCAGCAACGGTGTGCTGAAGACATATCTGCACAACACATCGACCGCCAAGCGGATGAAGGCGAAATCGACCGCCAGCACAGGCCCGTTGGTGGCGAGCCAATTCAGCATGCCCAGTGAGCCCATGATGTTCCATCCGGTGCTCGAGGCCGGCGACCTGAAGGTCGAAGAGCTCGTGGAGGATGTCCGGGACGGGCTGTACATCAACAACACGTGGTACACTAGGTTTCAGAATTACTCGACGGGAGACTTCTCGACCATTCCGCGCGACGCCGTTCTGAGGATACGCAACGGCGAGATCGTAGGAGCGGTCAAGAACGTGCGCGTGAGTGATAACCTGATGCGGTTCTGGAAAGGCATCGACGCCATGTCAAAGTCGAGCGAGGAGATATACTGGTGGGACGAAGCCGCTCCTCCGGCGCACCTGCCGGCCGCAAGGGCGAGGAAGATGAAAGTCACGCGTTCGTCATGATGTCCCGCTTGACGCAAAAGCGGGCGCATCCACTCGGACATCGACAGATACAGAAGGATAACGGGCTACTGTTCAGGTTGCAGGAGCCGGGCGTTGGCCACGCCGTCTTGGCCGCATCTCGAGGTGATGACAGCCTCGCCGAACTCCGTCATGACCGTCGCGCCCTTCGTCATTATGTTGCGCTGCACGAAGTTGGGATTGGACGGGTTCGTCTTCACCGTGAGGATCTTGGTTCTCTTGACAGTGTTCGTCTTCGGGTCGACCACGTTTATGGCGTCCACGAGAAGGAGCCGGGCCTTGCTGTTCGCGCCCTTCGTCCTGTACATCTTGACCTTGCGCGCTCCGAGACGGGTGAACTGCTTCTCCCTTCCAATCTCGAACTTGCGCTTCTTCCTGGCCAAGCGCAACCTTCCGCCTGAAGACTTCCTCTTGGGTCTACCCTGCCAAATGGCCATCTACTGCCTCGGAAGATGTGAAAGAGGGAGGGGTATTAAAACGTTGTTGCCCATGGGAGCGGCTCGTTCATATGCTGCATAGGACCGCCCTGACGGTCTTGCCTACCCTCACCTTGGCGTAGTAGCCCTCCTTCGCCGGCCCGGGGTTGACGAACATCGTCCCCTTCGACACCTCCGATCCTCTGGATTCGTGTATGTGTCCGGACAGGGCAACGCGAGGGCGGAACTCCTGGACAACCTCCAGTATCGCCGACGAACCCATGTGATGTCCTGACGAGGACATGTCGTTGAAGCCGTAGGCGGGTGTATGGGTCACCATCACGCCTCCCCGCACGGCCGATGCCCGCAGCTTGTCCGCGATCATCTTCTCGTCGACCTCGAAGGGCATTCTGTACGGCGACGGTGGCGCGCCGCCGAAGCCGTAGAACCTCACGCCCTTCAGCTCGACCCGTTTTGAGTGAACGCTCCTATCATGCTCCTCGAGGAGCCAGACGACGGCCTCGGAGTCACAGTTCCCGGGAACGGCAAGCAGGGGAAGGCTGACTGTTTCCAACACCTCTCTCACGTACTTTGTCGTGCCATCGGTGGTGAAATCGCCGCAAATGATGACGGCATCGAACGGGTCGTCCTCGAGGGCATTCCCGATGAGCTCTTTCGCCTTGTTGGAGCCGTGCAGATCGGAGCACACCAGCAGATTGACGTCGTTCATCATACTCATCACCAAGGAGCGACTATCCCCATCGAGAGGTCGCCGAACACAAGCAGATACGATATGAAATACCCGGCGATGGCTCCGCCGTTGAGTAGCGGCAGGCCCGCCTGCGGGTTGCCCTTGAGGACGAAAGTCATCAGGATGGAGAAGCCGACGAGTGCGCCGACCAGCGTTCCGAGGGACACCAGCAGGTTCCCTCCGATGCCCAAGATCTCGTCCTGTGCAAGGCAGTAGAACGCGGACGAAATCAGTACTCCGGGTATTATCACGTCACCCAGTCCCATGAACATCGCCTCGCGTTCGCCTCCCTCCTCGATCTGCTTCCTGAGGGGCTTCTGGTCCAGGTACGAGTAGCTGAGCTTCTTGGGGACGACGAGCAGTATCGGCAGCTTCATCTGGGTCACGCCGTCCGCCAGCGCGACCATATGCTTCGTGCCGTACACGGACACCGCGTCGTAGACGGCGAGCGCCACCAGCAGCACTAGGACCGGCAGTATCTGCAGGGATATCCCGAGTATGCCAATCACCCCTATGGCCACAATGGTCCCTGTGACGTCTATGACATGCCATTCCGGCTTCTTGACCAACATGTAGGTGAGGGCCGCGGTCGCAAGCAGCGACAGAAGCAGCGACGCCACACCGAGTCCGAGCGATGAGGTTGTCGCCCACAGCACTATGAACATCGTGTACGCCACCGCCCCGAGGAAGATCATCCGGACGATGTTCTCCTTGCCCTTCTTTATGATGTACAGCACGAGGAGCGTGAAGAACAGTATCGCGATCAGGTAGTAAACGGGTATCAGCGGATCGTTGGGATCCTCGAACGCCTGGTACTCCTCGCCAAGTACGGAGGCCACCATCACCAATGCCCCGATCTGGGCTACCGTGAACAGTGCCGCCATCATGATGACGGCTTTGGTGCTCTGCTGCATCTGTCCCGCTATTCCGAAGTGCTTTAGAAATAGTTTGCGCAACGAATGCCAGAAAGGACAAAACTCCATATACCAATAACTGGGTCCGAGTCTCGTGCTCGAGCTGGAGGCCCTGAAAGTAGACGTATTCACAGACGAGCCGTTGGCGGGCAATCCTGCCGCGGTCGTCCTTGGAGCGGATCAGCTTGACGAGATGCAGATGCACCGGATAGCTACGGAGATGGCCCTGAAATCCACCGCCTTCATCATACGGTCCAGGAAGGCGGACGCGAAGATAAGGTACTTCACACCGCTCTCAGAGGAGCCTATCTGCGGCCACTCGACGATCGGGTCGTTGTGGGTGTTGGCGGAGCAGGAAGCCTTCGGAAGTTCGCCCGGTGGCAGGCGCAGGCTCGAGACCATGCTCGGCATACTGCCGTTCCAGGTGGAATTGCGGCCCGATGGACGAAGAGTCATATGGATGACTCAGAAGAGACCGTTGTTCTCACGCGTGGACGAGGTAAAGGAGGTCGCGAGCGCGCTGGGCATCGGCGCCGACAAGATGTTTCACGAGGAATTTCCTCTGTGCAGAGCATCCACGGGCATACCCTGTCTGTTGGTGCCCGTGCGCACTTTGCAGACCATCGAGGACCTGGAGCCGAGGCAGAGCGAGGTCATGGCTCTCGCGCACGAGCTCGAGGTCAATGCCATCTACACCTATTCCTGGAACGTCATCGACAGCGATTCGACTGTCCATGCAAGGTGCATCGCCGTGACTCCCGATTACCATGAGGACCCTGCGTCGGCCATGCCCGCGGGGGCTCTGTGCTCGTACCTTGTAGAGAACGAGTTCGTGTCGCGGGAGAATGCGGAGAGCATGGTGGTGGAGCAGGGCACATGGGTAGGCAGGCACTCGAAGATTATGGCCAGGATTGAGAAGCGTGGCTCGGTGATAAGAAAAGTGGATGTCGGCGGCTCGGCTTGCGTGTCACTTCGAGGCAAGATCTACGTCGTGTAGGAGTCCTCAGGCGACCCTCGTGCCGAACGCCATGCTTCCAGAAACCTTGTCTATCTTGACCTTTACCTGTGTACCCTTGGCGCTGCCCGGGATGTAGATGATGTACTTGCCCTTGCGTGCTATTCCATCACCCTTCTTGCCTATGTCCTCGATCATGAGGTCATAGGTCTTCCCGGCCTCGATGTCCTTGCCCTCCTCCTGTTTCACCTGCTTGCGGACATGCACGGGCCTATGGGCGCCGCAGGTCTCGCACGTGAGTATGAGCACCCTGCCATCCTTGACGATCTTCGTGTCGGGCCTGTCGCACTCGGAGCAGAGGACATACTCATCGACATAACTCTTGATCCTATCCACGATCTGCGCGGTCGCGACCTTGCCCTTGAACACGACTCGCTGTCCGTCTAGGTTGCCGGCCGTTCCGAGTTCCCTGAGGAGATATCCGTACAGGTGATCGGGCTCGCGCCTGAGGCTCTCGGCAATCGCTCCGAAGTTGCGTATGACGGTCGTCTTGCCCTCGATCATCACGTCTGGCTCTGGAACCTGGAATCTGTCATGCGCTTCAAGCGTCTGAGGCAGGTCCTTCTTTGCGCGATCGAGCAGCGCTTCGTAATCGAGCGATTCGTCCGTGGCCATCGTGGCACCATAAAGGATTCCGTAATTAAAACTATTGTAGTGATTGACGGCGTGTGAGAACTAGTCGGATATGTCGGCATAGCACGCGCAGCGCTATGCCCAGCAACAACGCCTGGCACGAAACGTTTAAGGCCAACGCCCACCAATCGGGCGGTATAGGACTTCTGCCCAAGAGGGTGTCACCCACGAGCCATCTACCGCTCCCAGATGAGCCGCTGTCCGGCAGCATGTTCAGGTCGCTCGAGGCGAGGTTTTCAGTCCTGGACGTCATGCCGGACGAGGTATGCATCGTCAGGGACGACAGAGTCATCGTCTTCATGAACCGCCGGATGAGGGAAAAGTTCGGCGATGTCACTGGAAAGAAGTGCTACGAATCACCGTTCGCCTCGCCCGACGTATGCAACGAATGTCCCTTCGGATCCGACATCGGAGACATCGATTATCCCCACAAGCGGATGGTGAACACGCATCGGGGCAATGTCTTTGAGATCACTGCGAATAGGTTCGACGAGATAGACAACGGAAGCTCGTATCTCGTCTCTGTCGTGCGGGACATCACGGAACACAGCGACGCCGAGGTCCAGGTCAGCAGGCTGGCCTCATCGATCGACCAGCTGAGCGAGGCGGTGGCATTGTTCGACAACGACGGCAGGTCGGTCTACGCCAACGAGGCGTTCATCTCCCTCATGGGGATGTCTCCCCAGGAGGTGTTCGGCTGCTCACTGGAAGAGATATCGGCCTCTGCTGCCCTCGATATTCCCGTGAAAGAGGTGCTCAGGGTTGCGAGAGATACAGGTTGGTGTGGGGAGGTCTCCGGGCCCCGGAAGGACGGCTCGCGTTTCTTCGTTCACATCGATGCAAAACCTGTCCGTGACCAAGGCAGCAGGGTGCTCGGCATGGTGGCGACCTTCAGGGATGTCACGCGGGAGCGGCTTGAGAAGGCGGACATGGAGAGACACCGCTCCCAGCTCGAACAACGCATGGAGGAAAGGACCTCCGAGCTGGCACACAGGGTGAACCAGCTTACAATCATCAACAAGATCAGTCGTGCGGTCACTTCGATCCTCGATCCTGAAAACCTCATGGAGGAGTTCTCCCGGGCGATTGCGGACGGGTTCAGCTACCCAATCGTCATGGTTCTGCTCTGGAACGGGGACAACGGTGACATCGTCTTCAAGGCGGGGTACGGGAAGGATATCGGAAGCGTATCCGAGGACCTGCGGCCAAAGCTGAAGGAGGGCATAATCGGCCATTCCGCGTACTTCCTGGAGACGCTGGTTACGGGCGACGTTGATGCTGACCCGAGATACATCAGGGGCAGCGTCACCTCGACGAAATCGGAGATCGCGGTGCCGCTGACGTATCGAGGAGAGCTGCTGGGGATTCTCGATATCCAGAGCGAAAAGAGGAACGCGTTCACCCAGAACGATGTCACGGTACTCGAGATGCTGGGGGACATACTCTCGACGGCCCTTATCAACGCGAGAACCTTCAGCGAGCTCAAGGAGCGGGAGAACGCCCTCTCCGCGCTGGACAGGATTAGCAAGCAGATATCCATGCGCTTGGAGCCCAAGGTCGTCCTCGACCAAGTGGCTAGGGACGCCGCGACTCTTCTCAACGCCGAGAAAGCTCTCGTCGGCATCATCAACCCCGACAACGGGATCATGGAGTGGGTCTCGCTCTACAACGTGGATATTGGAACACTCGAGAAGCTGCGCGAGACGGTCGAGGTGGGAGTGACGGGCAGGGTGCTCAAGCGGATGACGACCGAGATAGTGAACGATTATCCATCAGACCCCGACGCTGTCACGCGGGACGCGAGCGCCATGGGCATACAGTCGATGATGTCCGCGCCGCTCATAAGCGAGGGCCGCGCGACAGGGGTTGTGAGCGTTTACAACCGCCTCGACGACAGGCGTTTCAGCAAGAGCGACGCCATACTGTTGTCGTCCTTGGCGGATCATGCGGCGATCGCGCTCGAGAACGCCGATCTGCTGTTCGACCTCAACCGGAGGGTGCATTCTCAACTGATCCTGCTGGACACAGCTGTGTCCTTGCAGCGAGAGATCGATTCCAGCAGCATGTACCAGCTGGTCGCTGAGAAGCTCGACCAGGTCGTAGGTTATGATTCCATAACGATATACATGGTGGACCACGAGAACGACCTCATGGTGCCCGTGGTGGCAAGCGGCAGGAACGCTGACAAGGCGTTGCAGGAGCGGTTCCCGACGGGTGAGGGTGTAAGCGGCCACGTGGCTCGAACGGGCATCCCGGAGATAGTCAACAACACAGCGGTCGACGAACGAGCGGTGTATGTTGCCGGTACCGAGAACGATCCCGAAGACGAGGCACTCATGGCCGTGCCGCTGAACGGACGGAAACGAGTCCTAGGCGTTCTGACAATGTATCGCGAGGCGAGCAAGAGGTTCACGGGGGTCGAGCGCGACATCGCCCAGCTGTTCGCGAACCAGGCAGCCGTCGCCGTCGAGAACTCCGAGCTCTACGCGACAAGAGAGCATCTGCTGGAGGACACTCAGAGGAAGATATCTCAGATGGCGAAGGTGCTCGATGTCACCACGTCCGTGATGTACATGGATGCATTGGGAGCGGTCCTTCAGAGAGTGACGGATTCTGTGGTGGAGTCATTCGGCTTCAAGAGGGCGACGATCTCGTTGCTCGACAACACGGACAGGGGCGAGTTCGTGCTATTTGCGACCACCGGTTACCCTCATTGGGTGCAGAAGGGGATGGTGTTCGAAGCCGACTTTATACTCGAGGGCTTCGAGGAGGAGTTCAGGGCCAGCAAGACGGCACACTACCTCCCGTTCGAGCGGCAGAAGTACGGGGTCGAAAGGTTCTACTTCCTTGCCCATCCGGAGCGGGCGAACATCCCTCGCGAATCACCAGACGCGTGGCACGAAAGGGACCTGCTCATGTTCGCCCTCAGGGACCGATCGGACCGTCTGGTCGGTTACATGATCGTCGACGAGCCTTTCGACAACAAGGTGCCCAAGAAGGATCAGCTCGAGGTGCTGGAGATATTGGCGGGGATGGCATCCATCGCGATTGTGAACTCCAAGCTGTATGATAATCAGGTGGAAGCGGTCAACGAGATCGCTCTGCTGAACGACCTCATGACACACGACATCAACAACTTCAATCAGGGGATCATGGGCTATTTGGAGCTCTTGCTGCAGGACAAACGCCTTCACGAGAACCAGAGGAAGTACGCGGAGAGCGCGCTGGTTCAGGTCAGGAACAACGCCAGGCTCATAGACAACATGAGGACGCTCGCCAAGGTCAGGTCGATGTCGGACAATCGCTTCACTCACCAGGACATCGGCAAGGCGGTTGACGAGGCGATCTCCGTCGTGACGAAAATCAACTCCGACAGGGATGTGGTCGTCAAGTCCTCCGTCCAAAGCGGGAAGCATTTCATGATGGCAAACGACTCGATCAGGGACATGTTTGCGAACATCATCTCGAACGCGGTCAAGTTCGACTCGTCGAAGAGGGTCAAAGTCGAAGTGTCGATCACGGGCATGCGCGCATCGGAGAACGAGTATTGGCTGATGAAGGTCACAGACCGCGGCAGAGGCATACCCGACGACAGGAAGAAGACGGTCTTCGAGCGCTTCGCGACAGGCATGACCGGCATAAAGGGGTTCGGGCTGGGCCTATCCATTGTCAGAACCCTTGTAGACAAGTTCGGCGGGAAGATTTGGGTCGAGGACCGCGTGAAAGGCGACTTCACGAAAGGGTCGGTCTTCAAGATAATGTTGCCAAGGGTGGAGCCGCCTGAGTGAGAACGGGCGCAAGCATGAGCCCCTGCGTGCGCTCATATCATCATGTTTCGATCACGGCTATTGGCCGCAGCCGCGAAGGTCGAGAAGCTTCGCTTCAACCCTTCTTGCTCTTTGCCCGCTCCAATGCGGCCTTCACAAGACCGTAGTGCAGCGGGGCTGGCTTCTGTGGTCTGGACTTGAACTCTGGGTGGAACTGCGAACCGACGAAATACGGATGCCCCTCCAATTCAGCGATCTCCATCTTCTTGCCGTCTGGGGACCTGCCGGTGAACTTCAGCCCCTTATCCTGTATAGTGTCGATGTAATGGGGGTTGACCTCGAACCTGTGACGATGCCTCTCGCTTATCGTGGTGGAGCCATAGAGCTTGTGCGCGGCCGACCCCTTCTTCACGAGTACCTCCTGCGCTCCGAGTCGCATGGTCGCGCCCTTCTTGGTCACGTCCTTCTGCTCGGGCAAGAGGTCTATGACAGGGTGCGATGTGTGCGGGTCGAACTCCGTGCTGTTGGCGTCGTGGAAGTTCAGGGTGTTCCTCGCGAACTCGACGACGGCAAGTTGGAACCCGAGGCAGACTCCAAGGAACGGGACACCATTCTCGCGCGCGTATCTTATCGCCTCCATCTTCCCGTCGGTCCCGCGCGAGCCGAATCCTCCAGGTATCAGTATGCCGTCCGCCTCGCCAAGGAGGCTCCTGCTGTCCTCATTGCCTATGTCCTCCGCCTCCATCCTGAGATACTTCACCCTGGCGTTCAACTCCGCGCCTGCGTGTGTCAACGCCTCGTAGTGGCTCATGTATGAATCGTATTGGTCCATGTACTTCCCGACCAGGAGTATCTTGACCTCCTTCTTCGGGTCCATCACTTTCTTCAGGAACTTGTTCCAATTGACGAGGCCGTCATCGGGCACCTCGAGGGCCATCCTCTTGAGCAGATAGTCCGTCAACCCCTGCTCCTCGACGAATATTGGCACCTGGTATATCGACTTCGCGTCCGGGGCGCTTACGACTGCTTCGAGGGGAACGTCGCAGAACAGGGCGATCTTCCTGCGGGCGCCGTCGTCGAGCGGCCTCTCGGAGCGGGCGACGATGACATCGGGCTGTATGCCGATCGCCCTCAGCTCCTTCACAGAGTGCTGGGTCGGTTTGGTCTTCTGCTCCTTAAGCGTGCCCAAGCTGGGCACAAGAGTGGTGTGGACGAAGATGAAGTTCTCATGCCCCATCTCGGAGTGCATCTGTCTCATGGCCTCCAGGAACGGTGCGGATTCGATGTCCCCCACCGTGCCTCCAAGCTCAACGATTACGACGTCCGCTCCGGACTTCATGCCGACATTGGACATCATCGACTTGATCTCGTTCGTGATGTGCGGGATGATCTGGACGGTCTTCCCGAGGAAGTTGCCCTCACGCTCCTTCTCTATGACGCTCCCATAAACCTTCCCCGTGGTCATCACATGGTCGCGCGTAAGGCTCGCATCGAGGAACCGCTCGTAATTGCCGAGGTCGAGGTCCGCCTCGCTGCCGTCGTCGAGGACGAAGACCTCTCCGTGCTCGAACGGGTTCAAGGTGCCCGCATCGAAGTTGAGATAGGGGTCAATCTTCATCGCCGTGACCTTCAAGCCCCTAGCTTTCAGGACGCAGCCTATCGAGGAAGAAGTAATCCCCTTGCCGAGGCCTGATAAAACACCCCCCGTGACCACTATGAACTTCATCCTATTCTCACGGGAGCGTCACAATGTGCTACCTGAACATAAAGATTTGCAGGGGCGACTGGCGTCTTCTGGCGAAACGGCCGCTCTATGGTGCACTGCGTTCCATGAGGCCGGACATGACCTTCACCACGGAATCGACCGCCGTCCTTACAGGGGCCGTCATCTCCGCTTGGAACTCGATGCTGCCGGGTTGGATGCACAATACCGCTGAGTGCTTGCCACTTCTACCAAGGAGCGCAGCGAGGAGTGCCACGGTCACCCTGTGTGTTGTGATCTCAGTCGCCCGTATCTCCTCCATCTCGACGAGTCTAGTCGTTCCGGGCTTCTCCCTTAGATCGGCGGCGTCGACGAACACTACGAAGGCGTCCTCGTCCCTCTCCGACAGATCGAGAACGATGCCTTCAAGGCCGTCGTGCTCCGAATGAGAATAAGATGGAAATGTCTTCTGGAGCTCTTCCGCGACTGCGATGCCCGCGCCGTCGTCCCCGCGGTCCTTGTTGCCTATCCCAAGGACGTACACCTTCCGGTGGCCGGCGAGCCTCGCCAGCTCAGCGCTCAGACTCTCTTCAGATTCACAAGGTGAGTCGCACAGCTTATGCATGGGTCGTACGCCCTCGCGATCATCTCAAGCGGAAGCAGCAGCTCCTCGTCCTTCTTGCCTTCCGCGAGCATTCTCTCAGCGCACGCCTTCAAGTGCACCTCGATGTCATCCAGGTTCTGCGCAGTCGGCGTTATGATGTCCGCGACCTCGATGAGCCCTTCCTTGACCTCGTAATGGTGGTACAGGATGCCTCTCGGAGCCTCGACCGCGCCGGTTCCAGAGCCTGTTGTCCTCGTCGCCTCCGCCCTCGCCGGGTCATCCAGGGCGGCTATCTTCTCCGTCGTCTCAGGCATGTGCTCGAGAGCCCACACAATCTCTATGGTCTGCGCGAGGTTGTTCAACAGCGGGTTTCTAAGCCATCGGTCGCTGTAGTTCTCCTTGAACAGGTCGGCCGCCTGGCCGTCCAGGCGCTTGCCCATGTTGATCATCCTCGCGTTGGCGCCTACCGTGAAAGGTCTCTCATTGAATTTCGATCGCTTCGCGAACGAGTGGGGGACGACCCTCTCGGATGTGAGCTTCTTGTAGTCGTCGGCGGAAGTCTCATTTCCGTTCGATATGAGTATCGAGTCGCCCGCGAGTCCGAACTGCTCATTCGGGGCGTTCACGGACATGAAAGTCGTGTCGACCTCTGAGTACTCCGAATACTCAATCGACGAGAACAGCTCGACCGCGCGGACCGCGTCTGGCAAGAGCTCCTTCGACCGGAGCGATATATCGCTCAGCTGCTTCTTCGAAGGATACTTGCCGAAGCCGCCAAGGCCTGGGTTCTCTCCATGGACAATCCTGCCGCTGGTGACCTCCATCACGTAGTTGCCGAACTTCTTCAACCTCAGTGCGCGCTTCACATCGTCGCCGTAGTCGTTCAGCATGGCTATCGCGGATGGGTATCCGAGGAAGTCGGGCAACGCGAGCAGGAACGTGTGCAGCGAGTTGCTCTCCACGTTCTCGCCGAGCATCATCAGGTCGCGCATCAGCTGCGCCTTCTCCGGCGGGTCTATTGCGAGCGCCTTCTCCAAACCCCTTATGGCCGCGTACTTGTGCGAGAGAGTGCATATCGCGCAGATCCTTGGGACGACGTTGATGTCGTCCTCCGGTGTCATGCCCTTTACGAGCTGCTCTATGAGCCTCGGTCCCTCGTGTACGTCCAATGTGACGCTCTTGACCTTCTTGCCGTCGAGCGTGACCGTGATGCCGCCGTCCCCTTCCACTCTGGCGAGCGGGACTACTTCCAGCGTCTTCATTTCTTGGCCTCCATATCCTTGAGTTCGAGGCCCTTCATCAGCTTGGCGACCTCCGCCCCGCTGAACTTGGTAATCTTGCGCGTCACTTCCTCAGGGCTGTACCCCTTCTCGATCAGCAACTTGTACTCGGCACCGACGTTCAGGTCGTCCGTCGGTCCCCAGCAGCCAACGCATGGGATGTTGTGGGACGGGCAGACCGCGCCACAGCCAGCCTTGGTCAGCGGGCCAGCGCAGAACTTGCCCTCCAGCAGTATGCAGAGATTCTCCTTCCACTTGCACTCCGTGCACACGGGGAACTTGTAGAAGTAAGGGTGTCTCCCAGCGACGATCTTCGAGACGGCGCTGAGGAACTCGGTCTTGTCTATCGGGCATCCCGGTATCTTCAATTCGACCTTCACGAAAGCATCGACGGGCTGTGCCTCGAGCGCCTTGGACACCGCTATCTTCGCGTCGCCGTAGACGCCCTTGTACCGCTTCTCGAAGCCGCCCTCCTCGAGCTTCATCGCCTGGGGGCCTCCCCAGCAGGCACAGGTTCCTATCGCAACGAGCACCTTCGCACGCGACCGGATGTTCTTCAGATGCTCGAGCTGCTCCTCCGTGGATATCGAACCTTCGACGAACGCGACATCGAGCTCCTCGTCCTTGTTGTCGCTCTTGGCCATGGCGAACGAAAGTATGTCGACTGCACCGAAGAGGTCTATGAGTCGATCCTCGCAGTTAAGGATCATGAGCTGGTCCCCAGCACATCCTGTGAATCCGTAGATGCCCACCCTAGGCGATGACATTGTCGCTCACCCCCTTCCCGATGAGCTCCTTCATGTGCAGCACGTCCCAGTAGGTGAAGACGGGCCCGTCCATGCATGTGTATAGGTACTCAATGGCGCAGTGACCACATTTGCCAATGCCACACTTCATCCGTCGCTCGAGGGTCATCAGTATCTGGTGCTTGGGGATGTTCAGTTTGACGAGGTGCTGTATAACGAACTTGTATATGACAGGCGGCCCGCATACAGCAGCGTAGGTGTTCGCGGCATCGATCGGCCCCATCTCGTCGAAGAGGCTCGTGACGACGCCAGTCCTCTCGGTCCAGCTTCCGGTGTCGTCCTTGTCGACAGTGAGAAGACATTCGAGGTCCTCCCGCTCCTTCAACTGCATGAACTCCTCTCTGAACAGCATATCGCCAGGGGTTCTTGCGCCATGGAGATACACGAGCTTCCCGAACTTGTCCCTGTTGTCGAGGACATACAGCAGTAGGGATCTCAAGGGAGCGGCGCCGAGCCCTCCCGCGATGATCAGCACGTCCTTGCCCTCCATCTTGTCTATCGGGAAACCGTTTCCGTACGGACCTCGGATGCCGATCGTCTGGTTCTCTTTGAGCGAGAACAAAGTCTCTGTGAGTGTCCCCATCTTGCGTACGCAGAGCTCCAACAGACCAGGCCTCGATGGGGTCGAGGAGATCGAGAACGGCGCTTCCCCTTCTCCGAGCACCGAACCCATCACGAACTGTCCTGGCAAGTAGTCCATCGTAAGCGTCTTGTCGACATCGACCGCTCTTGCCTGGTAGAAGTTAACATCGCTCGTGAGCGGGTACCTGCGCACGATTCGCCACAGGTCTGGCTGGTATGGGTTCTCGTCGACCTCGCGGTCGTCCAGAATCACGTGCAGCCTCTTCATTTGCCGACCTCCTGCTCCCTGAGCGCTTTGGTGACCGTGACGACGTTGATATCCACGGGACAGGTTGCAACGCATCTTCCGCAGCCCACGCAGGAAGGCTCGCCGAACTCGCTTATGTAAGCCTGCAGCTTGTGCGTGTACCACAGCTTCAGCCTTTCGACGCGCTTGTCCCTGAAGTTGTGGCCTCCGGCGACCAGCGAGTACTCGCGGAACATGCAGCTGTCCCAGAACCTGTCCCTGGTTCCCTCGACGGTTCCCAGCTCGACCTCGTCAACGACGTTGAAGCAGTTGCACGTGGGGCAGACCATCGTACACTGTCCGCACGAGAGACACTTCTCGGCCAGCTCGTCCCAGATGGGGCTGTTGTAGCCCAGCTCGAAAATGTCTGGCATGCCCGTGAAGTCCGCCCCGGACTGGACCTGGGCCTTCTTCCACTTCCTGTATTCGTTGTAGTTTAGGATGTCATCTCTTCCTATGTTCCTATTGAACAGCTCCGGCCTCATCCGCACGAGGTCATGCCCCCTGCTCGATCCCACCCAGACGAGGTAGAACATCTTGAGATCAGTGAAGAATAGATCGAAGCCCTCGGCTATGAACTCCGTGTCCCTTGCGGAGCACATGCACTTGTCATCTGGTATGCAGCTGTGGCCGAGGAGCAGGGTCTTCTCCCTCCTTTCGGCGTAATAGGGATCCCTGTACTCCTCTAGGAACAACTCGTCCATGACCTGTATGCCATGTATGTCACAAGGGTGGATGCCGAACAGGATCCGGTTCGGAACGTGTTCGGTCCGCTCGACATATCCCTTGTCGTCGAAATCGAACATCGTGAATCTCTGAGGATAGAGGAACTTCTTAGGCGGGATTATTGTCCTCGTCGCCTTCAGGTCCATCTGAGAGAGCCCATCGACCCTCTGAAAAACGACCCTTTCGCCTTTTCTAGCAGGACCCCACAATTCACCCCACTCCTTGACCGTTTCAAGGAACACGGAGAGGTCCTCCTTCTTCATCTTAAGAATCATCATGTTGTCTCATCCTTTCCTTCCGGCATCACTCGTCTCTTGCGGGCTCATGACAGAATGTCGCCAGACCCTTCTTTCAGCTCCGTATGTGTGGGTATCGAGCGGTGATATAAAAAGATTAGGAGTACCAACTGAAAGAGTGGTGGCGGTTTGCATAGGGCCCGCTCGTTGTCCGGTAGGCAAACATGTCGATTTGCCGATTTGGAGCCAGTCGACAACAAGATGGACGGCGCAATCGGCCTCGCCATAATCGGGCTGCTGATCGTCGTGATACTGCTCATGGTCGTCATGATGGTCATGGGCAGGAAGCCGAAGTCGCCGGAGCCACAGCCTCCACCAGAGCCGCCGCTCGGGTGAGCCACGACCGACGGGGAGACGAGAAACACACAAACCCTTTTTCGTTTCATTATTTCTGCTACGGTCATAAGATTGCATGTTTCGAGTTCAAGTCCGCGCAGCGCATACGCTGGAACTCGGAACGATAAAAAATGATGGTCGTTCGATGGCAGATCGCAATGTGTGGAGGGGTAGTGCCCCTCCGGTTTTGCGTAGGAGGTGATCCATCTGCAGGTTCCCCTACAGATACCTTGTTACGACTTAACCCCCCTTGCTGAACCCAAGTTCTAACGCCACATGGTGAGGCATCATCACTTGGACCCAACTCGGATGGTTTGACGGGCGGTGTGTGCAAAGAGCAGGGGCATATTCACCGCGTGATGTTGACACGCGATTACTACGGAATCCAGCTTCATGAGGGCGAGTTACAGCCCTCAATCCGAACTACGGACAGGTTTCGGGATTGCCCTTGCCTTTCGGCATCGGAGCCCATTGTCCTGGCCTTTGTAGCGCGCGTGTAGCCCAGGGGATTCGGGGCATACTGACCTACCGTTGACCTCCCCTTCCTCCAGCTTAGCGCTGGCGGTCCCGATAATGTGCACCGCTCCTCACGGAACGGCTAGCAATTAGCAGCGAGGGTCTCGTTCGTTATCTCACTTAAGAGAACGCCCTACGGTACGAACTGACGACGGCCATGCACCACCTCTCGGAAAATCAGGCAAGGTCGTCAACCTGGCCTTCATGTAACCGTCGCCCCTGGTGAGTTGTACGGCGTTGAATCCAATTGAACCGCACGCTCCTCCCGTTGCGGTGCTCTCCCGCCAATTCCTTTAAGTTTCAGTCTTGCGACCGTACTCCCCAAGCGGCAGGCTTAACAATTTCTCTCCGGCACCGGACGTCCTCGTAGGGCCTCCGACACCAAGCCCGCAGCGTTTACACCCTGGACTACCGGGGTATCTAATCCCGTTTGCGCCCCAGGGCTTCGTCCCTCACCGTCGGATCCGTTCTAGTTCGACGCCTTCGCCACTGGTGGTCCTCTCAGGATTACAGGATTTTACCCCTACCCCGAGAGTACCTCGAACCTCTCCCGGTCCCGAGCCCTGCAGTCTCCTCGGAATTCGAACAGTTGAGCTGTCCGATTTACCCAAGGATTTACAGGGCCGGCTACGAACGCTTTAAGCTCAATAATAATGAGCACCACTCGGGCCGCGGGTATTACCGCGGCGGCTGGCACCCGTCTTACCCGGCCCTTACTTCTCTCGCTTTTTAGGCGGGAGAACAGCCAACACAAAAGTGATGGCACTCGGAATGCCCGTCTCGTGGTTTCCCACATTGGACAGTTTTCGTAGCTGCTGCGCCCCGTAGGGCCTGGATTCGTGTCTCAGAATCCATCTGGGGGCTCCGTCTCTCAACGCCCCTACCCGTCGTAGGTTAGTGGGTCCGTTACACCCACTACAGCCTGATAGGCCGCAGACTCATCCTGGAGCACCGGAGTTTTGAGCGTGGAAGCATTCCAGCAAACCACACCTATGGGGTATTATCCTCAGTTTCCCGAGATTATCCCCCTCTCCAGGGCAGATTATCCGCGTGTTACTCAGCCGTCCGCCGAGGTCTTTCACCTCTCGACTCGCATGCCTTAATCGCATTCCGATAGCGGTGCCCGCCGGCAGGATCAACCGGAATTGATCTTGTCGTCTCAAATCTCATTACTATTAGCGGTCGCTTGATCGTGTACTTAAGTCACTGGCAGGTCCAAATCTCACCGATTATGTTCCCTGCGTTCGCGGCATTCGGAAATGCCGCGGTGTTTGCACGATACTCTTCTACCATCGAACGTCAGAATCAAGAGATCACGACGACAGCCGGGGATCTTGATCCTCCATCATGTCTGCGACAGATGGATTAAAGGTCGATCATCAGATCTGGCGAGTTAACGCCTCCCTCCCAACCATCGCCGACTGTCGCAGCCAAATTGGTTTGGGTAGTTCCGCTAAGCTCGATGCCGTATATATGCGTTTCGAACTCTATCCGCTCTCGCTCAACCGAGCGCTTAGCCCGGAACTACGTCTTATTACGTTAGCGTCCGGCGTATTTGAGAGTTTCGTGTCCGGAGCGTCTTCTCGCGTTGTTGAGTTAACGCGCCACTCAATTTCCTCTTTGATCGCAGTAGTCTGCCAGCGCCCGCTAGCAAGGCCCATATCTACGCATCGAACCAATCCCTCAAAACGTCGTCAGCAAGCATCGTTGTTACTGCGAGGAATACTGATGGCGGACCCTCGACAAACCTTTAAGAAAGCACTCAGCCTTATGCGCAATCGATGCGGGGATGGCCCAGCCCGGCAAGGCGCTGGATTGCTATCTCCTTCCGAGCTTCAGAAGGGGCAAACATCCAGTGCTCGCAAGAGCTCGGGGGTTCAAATCCCCCTCCCCGCGCACCCCCCCCTACAATTCGATTTCCGTGATGTGAATTTGCAAAACCCGGATGCAGGCGTAGGTCGTTTGGTTATCTTTTTATAGAGTAATAGCATTGGCGCAGGCAAGCATCCATCTGGCAATGCTGGGTGCGATGGCCAGAACGTTGAAAAACACTTCCTTGAGGGGGGAAGAGTACAGTGCAGGTCCGTCGCGGTCGGGGTCATCGACGTAGGTCTCCTGAAAACCTTCTCGGACTCTTCCAGGGCAGTCGCGCCGTGCCTCTGTTCTGTCTCCTGATTCTAATTGTGTCGTCGTTTGCCTCTGTTGTATTCCAATCTCTGCAGACCGACGAAGCGGACGAAAAGGACCACCCGATTCCTGCGGAATCATGTGCTATAAGCGGCGTGGAGTTCAAAGTGCTCCCCTCGTGGGTCCACGTCGGAGAGCCCGTGAAGTTCTACGCGAATGCTACAACCGACGTAGGGTCGTCGCTGAATTTCACCATCAAGTACGACAGCGAACTGCCAGATGGCTCACCGAATCCTAACAGCCCTGTATCGGTCAACGTGACCGCAAGTGTTGGCAAAGTCGTGACTACCTGGACGTACGACCATGAGGGGAATCTGACTGATCCGCTCGTTGAGGATCCGTTCTTCAAAGTCACATTGACGATTTTCGATGGCTTCACCACCAAGACTCAGACTAGGCTGGTCTATGTTGTGCCGGAAAACGTCGCCCCGAAATTCGTCCTATCTCTTGGTTCTCATTACGAACCGACCGTTATGGAGTGTGTGTATTCAATCAAACTCATCGACCAAGACGGCGATCCGCTCAACGTCACATGGGACTTCGGTGACGGGACACCTCTTGTCTACAATGAGACGGGCCCAGCTGGGACCGAGGTCACTGTGAATCAGACTCATGTTTGGGACCCTATCGAGCCGGGGGCCGAATTCTACGAAGTCCTTTACTACCTCAATGTGACAGTCAACGATGGCCAGGGCAATGTGATAGAGAGCACGTCAGAGGTCCTGTTCAAGATAGGCCTCAACCTTGGCCCGGAAGGCATGTTCTCTGCGTCAGCGAAGTGGGTCGATCCCACCGTTGAGGTCTGGTTCTATGCGAACGCATCCGATCGTGAAGGCGAGGCTATCACCTGGACATTCGTCTTCGAGAGGGAGGCGGAGGAATACCACACCGAGGTTCACAGGACGAATGTGACGGAACCGAATGCGGTCGTGTGGATGAACGTCTCCCATGTCTTCTCGATGGAGGGCAACTACTCCGTGACCCTCTACATCACTGACGCAGCTCTCCCTGAGCTCCAGGTCGATCGCCACAATCAGACGCTCGGCCCCATCAACATCACCTCCGAGATCAACGTGGTGCCGTACGTAATGAATGCCATCCTTGTGACGTTCTCGGCGCCGGAGATCAATTCAACCAACCCAACGGTCACCGCAACCCTCTATACTGAGGTGGCCGACTGGGACGGTGATGTGCTTACTGCCACGTGGGATTTTGGTGATGGTTCGGACTCCTCAGAGAACACGACTTCCGGTGGGAAGAAGATCCATGGGATATCCCAGGAGCATGAATTCAGTGCTGCCGGTTACTTCAACGTCACCTTGAAGGTCACCGATGGCTGGTACAATCACACCGTGACCAGGTGGGAAGTGATTACCATCCGATCCGACAACAAAGCGCCTACGATTGTTGGTATCGACGTGTTGCATACGAACGGCAGCTACAGCCTTCCGGGAAGCATCGTCGGTTTCATCATCAAATTTTTCGACGAAGAGAATGATCCCATTGAGATCACGTGGGACTTCGGGGATAATTCGACAGTGCTGCGACTCAATCTGACAGATTACGACGAAAAGGGCGTCGTCATTTGCGAGGTCAACCACACTTACGAACTGAGAGGGGAGTACAAAGCGCTGGTCACTTTCACAGACCGCATGTTCGACACGAAATACCATAATGGCTCTGTGAACATCACCGTCCGCATTCGATACTATGGAATTGCCGAGATCGAGGAATGGAATATCTGGGATTACGTGGGTCTAGGGATACTGTTCGCCCTAATCGGTTCGGTGGTCGCTTGGGTGATGTTCGCCGACGCGAGGCGCAAGAAGATCGATCAGTGGGGGCTGACCTGGGACGAGTACAGGATTAGAAAGAAGGAGGTCAAGTTAGGCGATCTCAGGAGCGATGGCAAATTCGGCCCAGGAGGGGGGGGCACGTGACCTCTGCCGGGAGGCGTTCGTTGAGGAGAATGCTGGTGAAGCGCTCCGTCAATGTCGCTATTACGATTTTCGGCATAATGACTCTGAACTTCGCGCTGATCCACTTCATGCCGGGCGACCCGATACTGAACATGGTTCCGAGAGATCCCAAGTTGGATCCGGCGATAAAGGAATCGCTCATTGACAAATTCAACCTCGACGCCGGCCTCTTCGAAAGATATGTAACGTATCTCTGGAAGACGGTCACCCTCGACTGGGGCACGTCGTACATGATGAGCTCTCGGTCCGTCTGGGATATCATATCGTACGACATGCGTTGGACCATATTGTTGATTGGGACCTCCACATTCTTCACGCTGATAATCGGCATGGCTGTAGGAGCCATGGCGGCTTATCGACGCGGAGGCGCATTCGATCTCACATCGACTGCGACGGGCCTGTTCTTCTACGGTATGCCGATCTTCTGGTTCGCCATGCTCCTTCAGGAAGCCTTCAGCACACAGTTGTTCGGGATGAACTGGTGGCCGCAGCTCCCAGGCAGCAGCTATTATGACATCGTGGAGTATGGCCCGGTCTTCAAATGGGAACTCCCAATCATTCTCAGCGTTCTCGAGCATCTAATACTCCCGTCGCTCACGCTGGCCATCGCATCCTTCGCTGGTGTGGCGTTGGTGATGAGGAGCTCTCTGGTCGATGTGATGAACGATGACTACATACTCACAGCCAAGGCAAAAGGCCTGACGGACTACATGATACTAAGACGTCACGCGCTTCCGAACGGATTGCCACCGATGGTCGCGTTGATAGCCATGAGTGTTGCCTTCATCATCGGTGGCGCTTATCAGATCGAGATTGTTTTCAACTACCCCGGAATTGGGTACAGGACGATCACAGCGATATGGGAACTGGACTTCCCGATTCTCCAGTTTGTCGTGGTCGTGGGCGGCGTAGCCGTCGTCATTGCGAATTTCATTGCAGATCTCGTATTGATTTACATCGATCCGAGGATCAAGCTGGTTTGAGGAAGAGGAAGGAATGATGCAATCGAGCAACAGGAAGGCCAAGGAGGCTTCGAGGATCCGCGCGGAGGTCAGGCGCGAGAAGCTCCGGCTCTTGATCTTCCGGTCGAAGCGCGTCACAAGGGCCCTCCTGAAGAACCCGATGGGGTTGGCCGGAACAATCATCCTGATATTCTTCAGCGTGATTGCGGCGTTCGGGCCGTACCTCGCTCCTTACGAGGTCGATGCGACCAGATCGGGGCTGTTCGAACCGTACTTGCCGTCGTCTAGCGAACACTGGATGGGCACCGATGTTTTCGGCTACGACATATTCAGCATGCTGCTATATGGCGCTCGGACCTCGATATTGGTCGGAATGTTCGCAGCGGTGATCGCCTCAGTCGTAGGAGCGGCGGTTGGGTTATACTCCGGATACGCAGGTGGATGGAAGGACGAGGTGTTGATGAGGATCAACGATGTGATGCTCTCCATTCCATGGCTCGTGCTCATGATTCTCGTTGCGGGATTGATCGGCACGATTAGCCTCACTGTGATTATACTCATCATCGGCCTGACGGGTTGGTCAGCAACCGCCCGTCTGGTGCGGGCACAAGTGCTGTCCCTAAGGGAGCGGCAGTACATCGAACGGGCGAGGGCGATAGGCTCAGGCGACCTGCATATCATCAAGACGCATATTCTGCCCAATTCCTTCCCGCTCGTGTTTGCCAACACTATACTCACGGTGGCGATATCGATTCTCTCCGAGGCAACCTTGAGCTTCCTACACATGCGTCCCTATGGTACGGTCACTTGGGGCACGATGCTCTCTTACGCGTACGACAACAGCGCCTTCCAACTCGGCCTGCATTACTGGATTGTCATGCCCGGATTGTGCATAGTCTTCCTCGTGCTCGGATTCACTCTGCTGGGATTCGCGCTTGATGAGATACTGAACCCGAGGCTGAGGAAGAGATAATCATGAACGAAGATCTTCCCGTTGATGAAGTCGCACCTGCTTTGTTGCTGGCCATGCCCGCATCGAGGGAGTTCACCAATGTACATAATAGTCATGGTGGGAATCGAAAGAGGTTTATAGCATTCATGGGTTACGAAATCAGTTCTTCTACGGGGGCGTGGAGGTAACGACAGGCAATGCTGCTGGTGTCGGAGGAGCGCACGAACATATGGCTTCAGCGTTTGCCTTGAGCCGCCATTTTCCCGGATAGGAGCGGATGAAGTAGGAATCGTAGCCTGTGATAATACACAGGAGATTCGGACAGTTGAATTCGGGGGTTGGAATATGGAGTATGTAGAAATGGTAGTGACTAGAAAAACTGCTTTCGCAGCGCTGTTTTTCGCAGCGCTAATGCTTGGAGTGCCTTCGTTCTTCATGGGATATTCAGGCTCGGGATTGGTGTTCAATGCCGAGGCCCAGGGCTTGGACGTTGACCGTGATTTCGTATTGGCCATAACAGAGCTTACGGTCGATACTCTGAATCCGAACACATATACCATGGCTAGTGAAGGCTACGTCATCTTCTCCGCATACAGCACATTGCTGCAGTATGACGAGAACACAGAAGTGATCGGCGACCTCGCAAGGTACTGGGAGGTTTCTCCCGATGGCTTGGATTGGTACTTCAAGCTTGTCGACAACGCACATTTCGTTGACCCAAGGAATCCCGATGACCTGAGTCATAATGTGACGGCCGAGGACGTCGCCTGGAGCTTCCTTGCCCTTCAGGATAACCCCGAGAGCAGATTGCACTTCTACTTCCCCAATGAACTCACTGAAGAGAAGATACCGATTATTGAGACAATAGCCTATCCGACTGATACGGATCTGTATATTAACCTGACGACACCGTTCGCGCCAGTGTTCGATTCATGGACCGGAGCGCCCGTTCTTCCTAAGTATTACTGGGAAGGCGAGGATTTCATCGACTTCGAGAATGACCCCGTGATTGGCTCTGGTCCTTTCTATGTTGAATACGTCGAGGAAACGGCAGCCAAACTTGCAAGGAACCCACATTGGTATCAGACTGAGAACTACGGCTGGCAAATCCACTTCGACCATGTGATAATTCTCGAGGAACTGAATGATGATGAAGCTATGAAAAAGCTTGGGACTGGAGAGATTGATTGTCAGGTGAGAATACCACCGAAGAAGTACCTGGTTAATCTCCCCAACGTGTCGAACACAGTTGGATTCTCTACAAGTGCCGGCTTCGTCTACGAGTTCAACCTGAATCAGATGACGGACGAAAAGCGGAGTGAACTCGGAGGAACAATGACGTCAGGCAGGAACAACCAGTTGCTTCTGAACGAGACCGTCAAGCTCGCAATAACCACGTGCATAAACAAGACGGCGTTCGTTGATATAATCTGCCAGGGACTTGGATCGGTCTCTCATTCGCTTGTTCCGGAATCGAGTCCTTGGCTCTACGAGATTCCTGACCCGATAAAGCCCGATACCGCCGCGGCAAGAAAGATACTCAACGAAGACGGGTGGATCTACGATAGCAGCGGGGCGGAGAACCCAAGTGCCACACCGCTCTGGAGGAAGGTGGACGGTGTATTGGTGGATGAGCTTCGGTTTGACTTTATTACGTTGGATACTCAGGCCGAGTGGGAGAGTGCAGCGAAGGAAATTCTCGGCTGGACTGATCTGGCCGGTGTCGCGCTGGACCTTTCGCTCAAGACCGTTAGCCAGATGAATACCGCATGGTATGCTGCCGACTACGACATCTGGCTCTGGGACTGGATCTTCGGCGTGCTCCAGGAAGCCTCAGGCGTTCTTGAAGTGCTTACGACCATGTCAATTGGGCAGAGTAGTGATGTGTACTGGTCCAATAAGACCTTCGATGATCTCTACAATCTGACACTCATCGAGATGGACCCCGTCAAAAGGGGGGAGCTGTACGACGAAATGCAGCTGATGGCATACAAAAACATGGGCTGTCAGCCAGTGGCCTATTCCAATGACAACTATGGCGTCAGCATAGTGAATTGGGAACGAGGCAGCCTTGGTGACTGGAACAGTACTTACATGCTATTGCCAGACGTGTCCTATCAGTGGCTGGGGATGAGGGCATTCCCAAATCAGAACCACGCTCCTCAATTCGTCGGTGACCCAGTCGTCCCCGACGTGGAAATCGAGGTCGATGAGGAGTGGCTCTTCAGCGCCTCAGCTGATGATGATGACGTCACGACTCCGTTGTCGTTCAGATGGTTCTGGGGTGACGGCACAAAGTCTGACTGGCGTCCGGGTGGTACCGGCGAGACCGCCTCCGATGAGATTTATCACTCATATGATGAAGATGGTATCTACACAGCGTGGGTTGCGGTCAGGGAAACTGGAGCCTCTCAGAACCCGGATTCTGGCGAAGAGGATTACGACGACAACTTCACGACAGTCGCACGCTTCAAGGTGACCGTGAGGGATATGTCGAATGGACCGCCGGAAGATGTTGACTTTACATGGCTGCCGGCTGACCCCGACGCTGGCGACTTTGTGACCTTCACTGGTTCTGCGACAGACCCCGAGGGCGATGATCTGTATTACACGTGGGACTTCGGAGGAGGCCACGTGTTGAGCGGAGAAGTGGTAGAGTACCAGTTTGGAGCTGAAGGCTACTACGATGCCACTCTTTATGTGGACGACAAGCGCTTGGGCGCTGTTGACCGGCCGATACTAACGACCAAGTCGGTTACCGTCGCGCGCAACAACGCGCCTGTTGTCGACACACCGAAGTACAAGAATGTGGAGCGTAACTTGGCAACTGTGTTTGACATCACGGCCTATGATGACGAAGACGACATCAGAGTGACTTGGATCTGGGGCGACGGAGAGATAGACGTGACCACGAGCGCGAGCAATAGCCATACCTACTCAAATCTGGGCTATTACACTCTGACAGTGTGGGTCGATGATCTGACGGGTCTGCCGAATCATAACGTGTCGGACATCTGTGAGGTCTACGTGTACAACCCGGCTCAGAATGTGCCTGCTGAGATCGTCGAGTTCACCGTAACCAATGCGCACCCGTATACGGGCGAGGAGATAGAGTTCACCGCCAAGGCATTGGACGCGGACGGCGACGCTCTGCAATTCACCATAGATTACGGTGACGAGACCTCAGAGGTTCAGACATTCAGCTCCAGCGATCCGAATACGATCAGGACCTATATCTTCCATAAGGAATACTCGAGTGGCGCATATCCAACCGCATACCTGTATGTCGATGATGGTACAGCGAACACCATCTCGGACGGCATTGAGATAGAGGTCATAGCCAACTTCGCACCCACCCTCGATCCGCTGGTGGACGTCTACGGCGACACTGGCGAGTCTACAGACTTCGAGGCTGCCGCCAACGACTTGGATGATGACGAGCTGACCTACTACTGGGAATGGGACGACGGCGAGACCACCGCGATTCTCGACGATGGCCTTGCATCTCATGTCTATGAAGACTCTGGAGAGTATGAGTACAGGGTCTGGGTCGATGACGGCAAGGGTCATAACGTGACCGACTCAGCGACTGCGTATATCAACTCGATACCGGTCCTGGATCCTCTCACACCATTCCCGATTGATTCGGGCGTGGAGATGACCTTCACCGCGACAGCCACAGATGACGATGGTGACGAGCTCACGTACACGTGGTGGTTCGAGGAGACGGACGAGTATGTTGTGGGCAATGACATCGTCCATTCCTTCACGACCGAGGGTGACTGGGATTACACGGTATGGGTGGATGACGAATTCCCGCTGTCGTCGCACAACGTTTCCAGCACTAGCGTGGTAACGGTGCAGCCCGCTGGAGTCAACGACCCACCATGGATAACGCCAATTGCTGACATGGAAGTGACTGTGAACGAGGAAGCCACGTTCATCGTTAAGTTCGGCGACCCGGACGGTGACCCGCTGACCATTACTTGGGATTTCGGCGATGGTGAATTCGCATACGAAGCCGCAGCGACGGTAACTCATGCATACGCCTCTGTGAACGTATTCCACGCCGTCGTGTGGGTTGACGATTGCCTGTTCAACACAAGCGAGCCCTTCGATGTGACGGTCGTGGACGACATGCCTCCGACCGCTGTGGCAGACATCCCCCTATCTGCGGCTGAAGACACGGATGTGACGTTCGACGGCAGCGATTCGACCGATGACATCCTGCCGCTTGCTGAATGGGAATGGTATATTGTCGAGCTGGACGTGACCGTCACAGGCGAGGTAACGGAGTACAGCTTCGCGGATCCAGGTGTGTACACTGTGGAGCTTACAGTAACGGACTCGATAGGTCAAACGGACACCGACACTGCGACGATTACCATCACGGACACAACGGACCCCATTGCAGTTGCGGATGCAGACCCTCTTGAAGTGGACATGGGAGATACAGTGACCCTGATAGGGACGGGTTCCTCGGATAACTCGGGATCGATCGCGAGCTACGAGTGGGAGTTCTTCGACGGTGTCGAACTGCAGACCCTGACAGGTGAGACGGTCGAGCACACATTCGAAGTTGCTGGATCGTATCCGGTCACCCTCACAGTTGAGGACCCCTCCGGAAATTCCGCTTCGGACGACAGCTTGACAATCGTTGTGCGCGACACCGAGCCGCCAGTGGCCGAAGCAGGAGATGACCAGGAGGTCAGCGAGGGCGACGAGGTCACGTTCGATTCGATAGGATCGGAGGACAACGTGGACATCGTGCTGTATACGTGGGAGTTCGATTATGATGGCGAAGCGCAGGAGCTGGATGGCGCGATTGCGACGTTCACCTTCGACATCGCCGGCGTGTATGAGGTCACGCTCAATGTTTCGGATGCCGCGGAGAACTACGCCACGGACACGGTCACGATCACGGTTCTCGAGGTCGTGGTGAACGAGCCCCCGGTCGCCGACGCGGGAGCGGACCAGACCGTGACTGTAGGTGATGAGGTAACTTTCGACGGATCCGCCTCGAGCGACGACAACGACTTGATCGAGAACTACACCTGGACCTTCACGTACGACGACCTGGAGAAGGAGCGGTATGATGTCAGCCCGACGTTCACCTTCGACATCGTAGGCGTGTACAACGTCACGCTGACGGTCATGGACGACGATTCGCAGACAGACTCGGATTGGATGTCCGTAACCGTGCAAGACGCGGTCCCGACGAATGACCCGCCTATCGCCAATGCGGGAACAGACCAAACCGTAACGGTAGGCGATGAGGTGACCTTCGACGGTTCCGGCTCCAGCGACGACAGCGGCGTGATCGAGAACTACACGTGGTCCTTCACATACGACGGTGAGGCAAAGGAGCTGTACGAAGTCAGCCCGACGTTCACCTTCGACATCGCGGGAACATACACAGTCACGCTGACCGTCGAGGATGCCGAAGGCGAGACGAGCACGGACTCTGTGACCATAACCGTCGAGGAAGAGGAGGATGAGGAGGAAGAAGAGGACGACAAGAAGAGCTTCATCGAATCCTACGGACTCGCCCTCGCAATCATCCTCGCGCTGATCATCGTCGCGCTTGTCCTGTTCTTCGTCATGAAGGGTCGAAAGGGCGGAAAGGCACCGACAAGCATGGATGACATGTCAGCGGGCGAACCCGAAGCGCCTTCTGAGGGCTCGACCGAACAGGGATAGGTTCTGTCGCCTGCTTCCAGGCAGAGAAACCCTTTCCACAAACCTCTTGCTTTTCGTTATTCTCAGTCGGTTGCCGGTGACGGCTCGGGCATCTCGCCCGTGCCTCGGAGCGACTGGACGGCTCTGTCTCTGGCAAAATTATGCTCGCGCTTTTCGGGCTTGATGTCCTCGGCAACCATCCTTATCATGTCCAGCTGGAGGCTGGTGTGCAGGTAGTCCAAATTCCTGTCGACATGCTTGGTGAAGCGCCTTTCTGGCGACTGCGCCATCAGTTTGCACAATAGGTCGTCTATCGAACTCCACGAGCTGTGCTTCTCCTCCTTAAGAAAGCCTCCGCTGAGATTGAAGAATGACGAAGTCATCAGTTCTCTCTGAAGCCTCTCTCTCTTGATGCGGTCCGCTTGGTCGACACTCGCATCCACAGACTCATTGCCAACGTTGTATACGCTCAATTCCCATCCCTCTGAAGAGCTGCCCTATGTATATTCAGATACGCCTATATAAGTTTCCCTGAGGCTCGTCGCGCGCCTCCATGCATGCGCGAGAAGCCGCCGTGGAGGGCCATATGGCGCAATCAATCCGCGAGCGGACTCTCGTCTACCGACAACGTCGGTGAGGATGCATCCATAGATGCCTTCACTCCCTCTGGCATAACTAGTTTCATCGCTCCGTGCCCGCAGCAGAGGCCGGTGAACGAAGGTATGTCTTGCATGCCTCCGAGCCTGTCGCGAAGGACCTCCTCTAAGGTCGGCTGCGATTCGTCACGCTTCGGGAAGGTGGAGAACTGGCCGATCACGATTCCAGCCACGCCATCGAATTTGTGTGCGAGGTGCATGTGTGTCAACAGCCGCTCTATGTCGTATTCGGAGACGTAGACGTCCTCGAAGAAGAGTATCCTCCCTTCGGTCTGAATCGGATCATCCGTGCCAAGTGTGTGAGTGATCATCGACAGGTTCCCTCCGAACAGAGTGCCTTTCGCGCTTCCAGGGACCAATGTCCTCAGCAGCATGCCCGTAGGTGGATTCTCGATCTTCCCCCACGGTTCCGCTCGATGCAGAAGGTCCAACGCTCGATCTATGTTCGGCTTGCCCGTTGGAGGATCCTTCTCAGGGTTGTCCCCTGCGTAGCCCTCTATCGAGGGTCCGTGGAATGTCACCAGACCTGTCCTCTGATGGATCGTCACATGCAGTGTGGTTATGTCGCTGTATCCCATGAAGATCTTTGGATTGTCCTTGATCACGCCGAAGTCGAGATGCGGAAGAACGCGCATGGCACCGTACCCTCCCCGCGAGGCGAATATCGCATCGACGTCCTTGTTCGCGAACATGTCCATGAGCTCTCTGGCTCTAGCCTCGTCCTCCCCTGCCATGAATCCCGAGCGGGTGAGGTTCTTCGTGCACTCTCCCAGCACGACCTTGTATCCGCGCTCGCGAAGATAGTTTACGCCCTGTCCCAGTCCAAAAGGCTCGGAAAAGCTGGATGGCGATACTATGCCGATGGTGGCTCCCTTGGTTAGCTTCGCGGGTTTGATGACGTTCAATAAGTGACCCCCTGAATCTTCGAGAGGTGAGCGGTGATTATGCACTTAAATGGTTCGCAGTGTTCGCTCGGGATAGCATTCCTAATGCTGTACGCCATCAATGAAAGAACGTGCGGAGATAAACAGGATAAGTGGTTTGGCTCGAGCCGCCCTGAAGGCGACGAGTCGGCGCTCAAGCAAGCGCTTCCGCGAGTATCTCCTCCGAACTAGGTATCTCCTCGAGTCCTCCGGCGATCTCTACGAGGCCGAGCTCGATGTTCGCTCTGAGGAGGTCGATCTCGTCGACGATATCGGAGCACTCCACGTCCGAGCACTGCCAGACCTCTCCCTCCAGTCTCTCTATCCTCGTCCGGTTCTCGGCGAGTCTGGTTAGAATTGCGCCGGTCTCTATGTCTGCCACCGATATCCTGAGCTTCCTTTTCTTGTGGCCCCTTGCCGGCACATTGCGATTCATGCTCTCTATAGCCAGGGGAACAGCTGATCTCCTCTTCAATTTGGCACCCCATCCCGTCGTATGACGATTGTCTGACAATATCTGTATCAATGTATATATATGTTCGCACCAGAGGTGGGTGGACACCTACTTCCTCGCGCCGACCATCGCACCCGCCCGACGTTCAAGCTCTGCGATCTTCCGTTGGAGCTTTCTGATCTTACCGTCGTGTTTGGCGACCTTCTCCCTGAGTCTGGCAGCCTTGGCGCGGAGTTTGGCGGCCCTAGCCTGCTTCTTTGTCGAGTGCTCGTAGCCAACAGCCTGATTGGAATACTTCTTCGCGTCCTTTATGGATGACATGCTATCATGCGAGAACCGGCTTGCGGAAATATGAAGGTTCTCCTAGTTGCCGCTGCATAGACGCCAGGCCGCGGTCGTCTGGAAAACAGTTATACGTGTTCGTATTGATAGTGAACCGCATGCGGGCATACGTGGAATCATACGGATGTACGCTCAACCACGGCGAGGCAGCCGAGATGGAAGCACTGCTTCGGTCCCGTGGGTGGGAAATAGCCAAGGAGCCCGAGGGCGCGGACCTCGCCTTGCTCGTGGCATGTGTGGTCATTGAGTCTACTGAGAGGAGAATGCTCAAGCGAGCGAAGGCGCTGTCGTCAGTCCCCCGTCTCATCGTCACGGGCTGCCTCGCGACAGCCAGAAAGGAGGCAGCTGAGGAGGAGGTCCCTAACGCTGAGTTCGTACCGCCAGGCGACATTGATTCACTGTCCGCGCTCATCGACTCCGTTGGCCCGCGAGTGCGCGACTGTGCATCGAAGTGTGGCTACGCAATCGTGCCAATAGCCTCCGGGTGCATGGGCAACTGCTCCTACTGCATAACGCGATTGGCCCGGGGGACTGTGAGAAGCAGACCACCCGAGACCATTGTGAAAAGGATATCCGATCTCGCCAAGGGCGGCCCTATAGAGGTTCGGCTCACATCCCAGGACGCCGCAGTGTACGGGCTCGACATAGGCACCGATCTAATCAACCTCATGGAGAGGATATGCAGCAAAGGATCGGATTTCAGGTTGAGAGTCGGAATGATGAATCCAAGGAACGCACTGCCGATTGCTGACAGGCTGGCAGAAGTGTTCCGCGACCCCAAGGTGTTCAAGTTCCTTCACCTGCCGCTGCAAAGCGGAAGCGACCGATTGCTGGCGAAGATGGGCCGTGGCCACGGGTCTGCCGAATTCGAGGAGATAGTACATCGGATGCGATCGAAAGTGCCTGAGCTAACCCTCTCGACAGACATCATCGTCGGCTATCCAGGCGAGGAGGATTCTGACCACGAGGCGAGCGTGTCGATGATACGCAGGCTAAGGCCGGATATAGTAAACGTGACCCGTTTCTCTCCGAGGCCAGGCACAGAAGCGGCAACGCAGGGTCCCGTCGTCGGGGGCCGGGTGGCAAAGGCGCGGTCGAGGGAGCTGACGAAGTTGAGGTTCGAGACAGCCCTCGAGAACAACCGAGCCATTGTCGGCGAAACGATGACAGCGCTCTCAACAGAGAGGGGCCGTGGATCCTCAACTCTGCTCAGGAACGGTGCTTACAGGCAGATAGTCATCCCCGAGCCGGTCGCCCTCAGGGAGTTCTACGAGGTCTCGATCCTTGATGCGACACCCACGCACCTGGTCGGAAGTCTATTGTGACTACGGCGGGGAATGCTCTCGGCGCGGCCAACAGGGAATCGTTAATATCAGTGGCGTGGTATTCCATCGCAATCGCGTATCGCATCAGCCCCGTGGTGTAGTGGTCAATCATCCGGGCCTTTGGAGCCCGGGTCGGAGGTTCGAATCCTCCCGGGGCTACCTGCACAATCACATAGTCACGGGGCTCGTCTACGGCGGTTCGTCTCTCTTAGTAAGCCAATTCACCAGTTTCGCGACCAAGAAGAACAGAATGACCCACCATAAGACTATCAGAAAGAATCCTTCTGCAAGGAACCCTCCCTCAACCGCGCCCAGTAGAAACACGCCTGTGACCAAGGCTATCGCGCCGAAGGCCACGCCCCAGATGGCCATCGCCCTGTCGACCTTCCAACGTGCCATCGATCACCATCTCTCTCTGTGAACGAGTTCAGAGAGCGGCAGGCGCTTCCTTCGCACGCCTTCCTCAGCAGGATGGCCGATGGGCAGAATCGCAACGGGTCGGGCATGAGGCGGCAGTGATAGCGCTGATGCTGCCTTGTCCTCGTCGAACGCTCCAACCCAAACGCTGCCGAGGCCCTTGCTGTGAAGGTACAGCATCATGTTCTGGACTGATGCGGCGACGTCTTGGAGACAGTAGAGCCCTTTCCCCCTCTCGCCGTAATGCGATATCCTGTCGAGGTCCGCGCAGAACACAACCACTACGGGCGCGGTCTCTACGAAGTCCTGGTTGTACGCGGCCTTCATCAGGAGCTTCTTCGTTGCCCTGTCGCGGACGATGATAAAATCTCTGGCTTGGAGGTTGCCCGCTGACGGCGCGAGGTTCGCGAGTCTGAGCCCTTCTGATATCGTCGAGTCGTCGACGGGGTCCGCCTTGAACACCCTTATGCTCGTCCTCCCTTCGATGGCGTCCTTGACATCCATAGGTCTTCCTCTTTGACCATATCCCTGACAAATCCTAAGTATTTTGTCGACAGTCGGATGAACGATGGCAACACCCGTCGAGGATGCGCCAAGAGTGACCTGTGAGATGATCCTGGAATTTCCTTCGGGCGACGCCGCAGCGAAGGTTCTCGGAACCGTCGAATCCGATAACGACGATTATGTTGAGGCGCGGCTCGATGGCAACAGAATCGTCGCGTCCGTGGAGGCCGAATCGTTGAACAGCCTGTTGCACACTCTGGACGATTTCCTCGCGTGCGTTTCCGTCGCTCAGAAGATAATATCGCGGTGACGACGGCTAATCTGCCGTCTGCTTGACGCGCACGGCGATTCCTCGGTTAAACGCCAGCATCTCCTCTCTGTTCATCAGGGCTCTGCCCGCTGCCGCGAGAACTCCTTTCGTGTTGACGATGATCACGTCGTCCCCGGGCCGGATTTCGTCGTCGCAATCCCTGACGAACTTGGCGAAGACGTTCGCCCCCTTCGCGGCGAATTCCGCTGGTTCGTCCTCTATGACTACTCGCATCCTCGGAGGCGGGAGCGCGTCCATCAGCATCCTTGCTCCCTCCATCTTCAGCGTGAACCTCCCGTCGTGCGCCCTCATCGAGAATGCGTGAAGTCCGTCGACGATTATGTTCCGTATCTTGCCGGTCTTCCTCGACTTCACGAATTCAACCACCTTCCCGTCGAGCACGTCGGCGGCACCCTTCCCGAACTGCATATCCAGAACAGCTCTGCATCTCAACAGATCCACATCGACAGGCTCTTTCCCGGGGGCGACATCCTCCAGGAAGCTCAGAGTGTCCTCTCCCTCCCACATCACTGCGAGCGGGAAGCCGTGGCTGTGGGCATGGCGCTCCATGACGTTCCTTACCCGACGAACGACATCGGGGTCAAGATTTCTGGGGATGACGGACTGGGCTATCGGGTACATCTCGTCTAGTTCGATGGGAGCAGGACCGAAGAACGAGACGACGATGAAGCTCGCGTCCACCTTCTTGGAGATGGCTCGGATTTCGTTCGCGTAGTGTCTCGAGTACGGCTTGTCCGCGTCCTCGAAGCCGACGAGTACCTTGGTATTCGGTCGCCTGTAACGCGAGAAGAACCTGTCTCTGTATCGTGCCACGGCGGGCCTGTCGTAGCTCTCGGGTCCGCAATAGAAGAACGCACCCCTCCGGCTGGTAGGCTCCGCCCTTTCCATGAACTCGACGTGTCTGCTGAGAGTCTTCAAAGCCTCCAGCATCGCAGGGTGCGCCCTTGCACGCATCTCCACAAGCTCCCAAAGAGCGCCTTCGTGAATCGCGTTCTTCACCTTCTTGAGCTCCTGCAGGCTGATCCTGAGGTTGTGCTCGGCGAGGATCTTCGTTCGCTCAACCTTATCCATCGCCTTGAGCTCATCCACCGATGTGCGGGAGCACGCAGGACAACTACAAGCCAGGTCGTGAAGGTCGTTGAGAAACTTCGTTCCGTTCGGGTACATGATCCGCTCTTCCCTTGCGTACTTCGCATAGGACGCCGAATCGAACATGTCACAACCCATGAGCACCGCGAGCGGGAATATCATCGGGTGTCCAGCGCCGAAAAGGTGGACCGGCCGCGAAGGATCGAGTGATTTCTTGGAGGCCATCACGATGTTCACTATGTCCGAGAAACGGTAGTCCTGAAGCAGTGGCACGACGCCTCCGATTGGGTGCACGTCGAAATCCATCTTAGACAGCTCTTGGGCGCACATCTGTCTGAGGTTCGGGAAGACGCCTCCCTGCACCGGCCCGGCGAGGAGCATCTCCCCTTTTTGCCCGACCGAGTCCTTCGCCCTGCGGAGCGTTTCTTCGACCGCTGCCCGAGCCTCGTCCTCGGTGAAGTGCGGCTCAGAGAAGATGTCCAGTATCGTCCCGATGTCGGAGCCGATGTCCCTCTGGAACCTCACGATCTCCTGGTGCTCGACCTCGACATCGCCATACATATGGCTCTGGAACGTGCCGCTGTCTGTCATTATCGGGCCGTCGAAACCGAGCAGAGAATGAAGATCCGAACCCTCGACCCTGTTCCTCAGTTTCGGGTCGTTCCATATGATGTATGAGTTCGTTATCAGGATCTCGACACCCAGACTATCCTTCATCTCACTCGGGGATATCGTAAGCTGGTTTGGGTTGACTACTGGCAGAAGTGCCGGGGTCGTAACTCGCCCATGCCGGGTCTTGAGCTCGCAGATTCTGGCGAGTCCATCGCGTTCCTTCAGTTCGAACATGTTTCCGAGATGTAATGACTGGGTGGTAATTAGCCTATTGGGCGTCACGCGGGAATCAATCGCCGTGACGATGTCCCTACTTCGTGTATCAGCCTGGTCGGAAATCGATCATATGGCCTCTGAAAACAATTAAATACGGTCTCACTTCTGCTTGTGGCCAGGGCCGAGTGGTCAGCATGATTCAGATCCTTGCGGGCATCACTATCGTATTCTTCCTACCTGGGTACACTCTCATCGCTGTGATGTTCCCTCGGAAGGGAGAGCTCGACCCTGAATACGATGTCGTATATAGAGTCGCGCTGGGCATGGGCCTCAGCATCGTAATCGCGATAGTCGTCGGGTTCGCGCTAAACGCAATCAGCACCGAGGATCACGGCTACGTGTCCGCGGGGCCACTCTGGGTTTCCCTCGTGTTCGTGACTGCCGTCTTCTTCGTCGCTGGCTGGTTCCGAGGAGCCTATCCATGGCTGGGTGTGATCCACCCAACCCTTTACAGGAACCCGCCGCCTCGGACTGTGGGCGGCGTTGCCATTCCAGGGCATTCTAACGAGCGCCAGGTTTCCAAGCTGGTGTTGGAGCGAGAGTGCTGGCAGAACGAACTCAAGAGGTGCGCCGAGAGGACCGAATGCACAAGCGAGACGAGGCGAGCATATTATTCCAAGCGGGTCGAGGTTGCGAGGAATTCCATCGAGGCCGTCAATCAAGAGCTCGACAGACTCACCAAGGGGAGGGTGTAATCTGGCTCTAAGGACGAAGCGATCGATGGAATACAAACTCGTGGTCGTCGTCAGAGAGGATCTCAAGATGTCCGGTGGCAAGCTCGCCGTACAGGTCGCCCACGCAGCCGTTTCGTGCGCCCTCGAGTCCAGGGCGAAGAACTCCTCGTGGTTCGCCAGCTGGTATCGCGAAGGCCAGAGGAAGGTCGTCCTGCGCGCCGCCGACTTGGAGGAGCTGAGAATATTGGAGTCGAAGGCCGCCCGGGCAGGTCTGCCAAGGGCGTTGATCACAGATGCAGGGCTGACGGAGCTACCACCCAATACGACGACTTGTTTGGGGATAGGCCCCGCACCCGAGGACAAGGTGGATCCAATAACCGGGTCCCTGCCTCTAGTATGAGATGACCATGAAGCCGCACGTGAGGGTATTGGGCATTGACGATTCGCCCTTCAGATTCGGGGACAACCGTTCTCTCGTTGTCGGAGCGCTCGTTAGGGTTCCATCGTACCTCGAGGCGGTCATGAAGACTGTGGTGACCGTCGACGGCAAAGACAGCACAGAGCGCCTCATCGAAATGATCTCGAGGTCGCGTTACAAGGAGCAGGTCAAGGCAATCTTGCTGGATGGCATCGCCCTCGCCGGATTCAATGTTGTCGACATTGCCGCTGTCCACGAGTCGTTGGGTTTGCCGGTGCTGACGATCACTAGAGACCTCCCTGATATCGACGCGATGCGGGATGCGCTCAAGAAGCATTTCGATGATTGGCGCGAGAGATACGAACTCGTCACGAGGCTCGAACTCAAGCAACTGTCGACATCGAGCAAGCCATTGTACGCGGCTGGCGTAGGCCTCGAATGGCGGGAGTTCCAGCAGCTGGTGTCGGCGTCGACCGTGAGGGGTGTGGTCCCCGAGCCGATAAGAATAGCACATCTCGTAGCCGCGGCCATGGCCAAGGGGGAGTCGAAGGGCCGCTCGTGATATTCGCGCCAATGTGTCGAAGGATATGCTGGCCATGGCTTCCGTACAACCACAAGTTTTAATAATCCGACGAGTTTGTAGGGCTTACTCCAGAGTGAAAGGTGAAGCGTTTGCCAAGAGGTTTGAACACTGCCAGAAAGCTCAGAACCAACAGACAGAAGACCAGGTGGAGCGACCGCTACTACAAGCGCCGAGAGCTCGCTCTGAAGGAGAAGTCCGACCCGCTCGAGGGAGCGTCACAGGCTAAAGGAGTCGTGCTCGAGAAGGTGGGCATCGAGGCCAAGCAGCCGAACTCCGCCATCAGGAAGTGCGTCAAGATACAGCTCATCAAGAACGGCAGACAGATCACCGCGTTCGCTGTGGGGGACGGCGCAATCAACTTCATCGACGAACACGACGAGGTGCTCGTAGAGGGTATCGGTGGCAGGATGGGCCGGTCGTACGGCGACATCCCAGGCGTGAGATACAAGGTCATCAAGGTCAACAACGTGTCGCTTAACGAGCTTGTGAGGGGCAGGAAGGAGAAGCCTGTGAGGTGAACTGCATGGCCGAGGAAGAGAAGCAACCAGAAGCACCGCAGGAACCATCCGCAGCGCCTGTTGCGCCTGAGACGGCCGCTGAGACTCCCAAAGCCGATACGCCCGAAGCCAGTGCCAAGAAGGCCGTAGAGGATAAGCCTGAGGCGCCCAAGAAGGCCAAGGCACCGGCCGACGCCAAGCCCGAGAAAGTGTCTTCTCCATTGAGCGATGTGCTGCTGTTCGGCAAGTTCGACGTCTCTGAAATCGTAATAATGGACGCCGGAATCGCCAGATATGTTGACACATCGCCCGTCGCAGTGCCACATACTGGAGGCAAGCACTCAAGCAAGGCCTTCGGCAAGGCGAAGATGAGCGTCGTCGAGAGGCTCATCAACGGCATGATGCGAACTGAGGACTTCACTGGAAAGAAGATCAAGAGTTACAAGGCCGTCGAGGACGCCTTCGTGCTTATTCACGAGAAGACCAAGCAGAATCCGCTTCAGATGCTGGTCGACGCTCTGCAGAACGCGGCCCCTCGCGAGGAGGTTACGAGGCTGCAGTACGGAGGCATCTCAGTACCGAAAGCGGTCGATGTCGCACCCGCGAGACGAGTAGATCTCGCGCTCAGATACATCTGCCAGGGCGCTCTCGAGTCGTCGCACAAGAGCAAGAAGCCCATCAGTGAATGCCTCGCGGACGAGATCATTGCCGCTTCCAAGGGTGATGTTAACTGTCACTCCGTCGCGAAGAAGGAAGAGATCGAGAGGGTTTCCGCCTCGGCGCGATGATCATGGCGTCGAACCGGCCTTTGTTGCAGACATGCGTCTGAGCGGAGAGAAGCGGAACACGCATCAACGGTGATCGTATGGGAAGGAAAGAGGACAACATACGCAAGGCCCAGGCTCTGATGAGGAAGACAGAGCGGATACGCAACATCGGCACAGCCGCGCACATAGACCACGGCAAGACGACCCTTTCTGATAATCTCATAGCGGGCGCGGGGATGATGTCCGAAGAGCTCGCTGGGAAGCAGCTGCTGCTCGACTTCGACGAGCAGGAGCAGGCGAGGGGCATCACGATAAACGCTGCAAGCGCATCGATGGTGTACACGTTCCGCGATAAGGAGTTTCTCATAAACCTGATCGACACCCCGGGACACGTGGACTTCGGAGGCGACGTGACCAGGGCGATGAGGGCCATCGACGGCGTGCTAATTCTGGTCTGCGCGGTCGAAGGGGTCATGCCTCAGACGGAGACCGTCATAAGGCAGGCCATCCGCGAGAGGGTACATCCAGTACTGTTCATCAACAAGGTCGACCGGCTCATCAACGAGCTCAAAGTCACGCCGGAGCAGATGCAGCAGAGGCTGGCCAACATCATCAACGAGGTCAACGAGAAGATCACCAAATTGCTGCCGCCGGAGCTCAAGCAGAAGTGGGCGCTCAAGGTCGAGTCTGGAAACGTCTTGTTCGGCTCAGCCTACAACAACTGGGCGATAAGCGTCCCGTTCATGAAGAAGACCGGCATCACGTTCAAGGAGATTTACGATTTCTGCCACAACGAGGATCAGAAGACCCTCGCAAAGAAGGCGCCGCTACACGAGGTGACCCTGGACTCCGTCATCACACACCTGCCAAACCCGGTGAACGCCCAGAAGCTCAGGGTACCAACCATCTGGCACGGGGACCAGAGTTCCGAGTTGGGAAAGGGCATGATGACCTGCGATGCGGATGCTCCTGTGGCGCTCATGGTGACGAAGATCATAGTCGACCCGCATGCTGGCGAGGTCGCAGTCGGCAGACTCTTCAGCGGCAAGGTCGTCAAGGGGCAGGAGCTGCACATAATAGGCATGCCAAATCCAAACAGGGCGCAGCTGGTTTCCCTCACCGTCGGCGCCGACAGGATATCGGTCGACGAGATCGACGCTGGAAACGTCGTCGCGATATCGGGTCTCAAGGACGCGATAGCTGGCTCGTCAGTGTCTAGCGACCCGGAGATGGCGCCCTTCGAGAAGATGGTTCACTACAGCGACCCCGTCGTCACCGTGGCGATTGAGGCGAAGCACACGAAGGACCTGCCCAAACTGGTTGAGGTGCTGAGAACCGTCGCCAAGGCGGATCCGTCCATCCAGGTCGAGATTAACCAGGAGACGGGAGAGCACCTGATGTCCGGAATGGGCGAGTTGCATCTCGAGATCACCCAGTACCGCATCGTCAACGAGCACAAGGTGGACATCAACACTTCAAAGCCCATAGTCGTCTACAGGGAGTGCGTGTCGGGTGCTGGTGGCCCCTTCGAGGGCAAATCCCCGAACAAGCATAACCGGTTCTACTTCGAGGTCGAGGCTCTCTCTCCGGCAATCGTTGACGCCATCCGCTCAGGCGAGCTGGCTCCCGAGGGTCGGATAAAGGACTCCAAGGCCGTGGCCAGGAAGCTCCAGGAGCTCGGCATGGACCGGGACGAGGCGAGGGGGATCCATGCTTTGGAGGGCACCAACATGCTTCTGGATGTCACGAAGGGTATCCAGTATTTGCACGAGACTATGGAACTCGTTAAGGACGCTTTCGTGGAAGCCATGAACCAGGGTCCGTTGGCCAACGAGAAATGCATGGCCATGAAGGTTCGGCTAGTGGACGCGAAGCTGCACGAGGACAGCATCCACAGGGGACCTGCCCAGGTCATTCCTGCGGCGAGGTCGGCGATGTACGGCGCCATGTGTCAGGCCGAGAGGATACTGTACGAACCCATCCAGAAGGTGTTCATCAACGTGCCCGAGGACCTCATGGGCAACGCAATAAGGGAGGTCCAGCAGCGCAGAGGCGTAATCGAGGACATGCAGCAGGAGGGGGACAATACCCAGATTCTGGCAAAGTGCCCCGTGGGTGAGATGTTCGGCTTCGCGGCCTCCATTAGGGGAGCTACGAGCGGCCGAGCGCTCTGGTCGACGGAGAACGCGGGTTTCGTCCCCATGCCTCGAGAGGTGCAGCAGAAGGTCGTTTCCGAGATTAGGCAGAGGAAGGGCCTCAAGCCGGAACCCTACGATGCGACGTACTACTCCAGCTGATGAGGGCGCAGCCAACATCCAGATTGCCACGGAAAAAGACTAATATACCAAGAGCATCATGCTCGAGATGTAAGTAATGGAGGCCATGATATGGCAGAAAAACCACACTTGAACTTGGTGTTCATCGGACACGTCGATCACGGCAAGTCGACCTCGGTCGGCCGACTGCTTCTCGATACAGGCCACATCGAAGCGCACATCATTGAGAAGTACAAGAAGGAAGCCGACCAGAAGGGCAAGGCGACTTTCGAGTTCGCATGGGTCATGGATGGGCTCAAGGAGGAGAGGGAGAGAGGTCTCACCATCGACGTCGCTCACAAGAGGTTCAACTCTCAGAAGTACTACTTCACGATCATCGACGCTCCTGGCCACAGAGACTTCGTGAAGAACATGATCACGGGAACGAGCCAGGCTGACGCGGCCGTCATAGTCGTCTCCGCCATCGAGGGCCCCCAGGCACAGACGAAAGAGCACATATTCCTCGCAAGGACCCTAGGCGTGAAGCAGATCATCATCGATGTGAACAAGATGGACGCGGTCAAGTACGAGCAGTCGAAGTATGAGGAGACCAAGAAGGCGGTCTCCGAGCTGCTGAAGACTGTCGGATACAAGCCCGACGACATACCGTTCATCCCAGCATCTGGTTTCAAGGGCGACAACGTTGCGAAGGCATCGGAGAACATGCCTTGGTACAAGGGCCCGACGATACTCCAGGCGCTTGACTCGCTAAGCCCGCCTGAGAAGATGACGGACAAGCCGCTCAGGCTACCCGTCCAGGATGTCTACACCATCACTGGTGTCGGCACGGTTCCTGTCGGAAGGGTCGAGACTGGCGTGCTCAAGCCGGACATGAAGGTGACATTCATGCCCTCGAACAAGACCGGTGAGGTCAAGTCGATCGAGATGCACCACGAGGTGCTGCCCCAGGCGACGCCTGGCGACAACGTCGGCTTCAATGTCAGGGGCATTGCGAAGAACGACATCAGGAGAGGTGATGTTGGCGGACCTGTCGACAACCCGCCGACGGTCGCGAAGTCGTTCACAGCGCAAATAGCCGTGCTCAACCACCCGAGCGTGCTGACGGTTGGATACACCCCAGTGTTCCACTGCCACACGGCGCAGGTGGCGTGCACGTTCACCGAGCTGCAGAAGAAGATTGACCCGAAGACCGGCGCCGTCAAGGAGGAGAACCCGCAGTTTCTGAAGACGGGCGACATCGCGGTCGTTAAGATCACGCCGACTAAGCCCCTGGCGATAGAGACTGCGAAGGACTTCCCGCAGCTAGGGCGGTTCGCGGTAAGGGACATGGGCCAGACTGTCGCTGCCGGCTCCGTGATGAGCATCGAGAAGAAGGAAATGTGATGCACAAACCCCTAAAATCCCCTTTCATTTTCATTATGTGTTGTTGCAAGAGGTAATGAGACGATGTCGCAACGAGCTAGAATCTCACTTAGCGGGACCGACCCGAAGAAGGTCGACGGTGTCTGCAAGCAGATAAAGATGATCAGTGAGAAGACCGGCGTGGCGATATCTGGGCCTATACCTCTGCCGACGAAGCGCCTGATTGTCCCCTGCAGAAAGAGTCCGGACGGCGAAGGGTCCGAGACCTGGGACCGCTGGGAGATGCGCGTCCACAAACGCCTGATAGATCTCGACGCGGACGAGCGCGCGCTGCGACAGCTCATGCGCATACAGGTGCCCGATGGCGTGAACATCGAGATCGTCCTGCGGTCCTGAGTTGTTCCTTCGTACATTCTCGATGCTGCCGCGCTGTTGAATCCAAATAGTGCATGTCCCGTCTATAAAGGGTTTGAGTTATGGGATTTATGGCAGTAACTTCTATGCGCGAAATCCTCAATGTTCGACGCCTCTTGTGGGTAGCTGAAGTCGTTCAAATCAGGAAACGTATTTAACGAGAATCCTCAATCGGCATCATTGTCAATCCCAAGGGCCGATAGATCAGTGGAAGATCGCCTGCTTTGCAAGCAGGAGGTCAGGGGTTCAAATCCCCTTCGGTCCACCTAAACTTCTGGCAGGGCTACAAAAGGTACAATTTTCACTGTTTTCTGCATCTGGACACGCAGATTTCGCACAGCTTCGAAGGCCTTGGTTTGGTCACTCAGATTGACCCCGATATAACGCAGGGTCATCTCGGTGGACTCGTGGCCCATGACCGAGGGCTACGTTCATGCCGTCGATCCTCGCGCCTCTAGAATCGGAATCACAATTGGCCGGGCCTGGCGTTGGAGACAAGTCACCCTGCGACAGAGCCAATTTCATGTTTATATGTAATTAATGTTATACTGCGGGTGGTCAAGGAGATTAGCCATGTTAGAGGTGGGGATATGAATTCCCTGATTCTAGGAGTAAGCGGCAGCCCAGTTCCCAACAGTAACACAGACAGGCTCGTGAAGTGCGTGCTCGAGAACGCAGGTCAGAAATCCGAGTTTGTGAAGCTTTCTCAACTTGAGATCCGACCTTGCAGGGCTTGCCTCGCCTGCGCGAAGACAAACATCTGCACCGGAATTGAGGATGATTGGCGTGTGCTAGCACCCAAGGTTGTTGAGGCCAAGGCCCTTGTCATAGGAGGATGGATGCCCTTCGGCATACTTGACTCGCGCACAAAAGCGTTCCTGGAGAGAACGTTCTCTCTCAGACACTCGATACTGCTCAATGGTGGCAAGGTTGGTGCTGCAATCGTAACAGGAACAGTCAACCCCGATCCTGTCGCGGATGACATCGCCGAGTACTTCAAAGGGGAGGGGATAAGGCCTATGGGAAAGATCGTGGCCTCCGGGATTGATCCGTGCTGGTCATGTGGCTTGGGAGATGAATGCGTCCAGGGGACGCCATATCCGATGGTGAGGAGTGGGTACCGACCTTGGAGATATCCTTATGCAGATCGTCTGCCATCAGCGGACGAATTTCGGATAACCCCTGACATCGTCCCTCCAGGTGTGATGAATCAGGATGGAGTCATCGAGGACGCCAGAAAACTCGGGAAACTGATCTCTACAACACTGAAAAGGGATGAGGAAGCACGAACTGTCCTGCTTGAGAATCTCTTGTCTGGTATCACTTCGAAGAATTCAATCGAGCTTCTCTTGGCATTGACCGAGAAATCCCATCTCTTTGGATGGATCTCGAATGAGCACGAGCCAGCAAAGCTCTTGTCGAGCCTCAAGCGGGCTGAGGCTCACAGGGAACGAGATGAGAACACAGAAGCCGTGAGGGAACTGCTCACGTTTGGGCGGGACGTTCTCTACAGAACTGGAATCAGCATTCGCGAGGATGGCTCCTCCCTTCTTGTCCAGGAGGCCAGGAAGGCAATAGCCGACCTTTACGACGTGGCCTCGTCAACGTGATTCTAGCTCCCGTTCGGATAACACAGGATGTTCGTCGATTTGCCTAGTTGCAGAACAAGAACGACGACGTTCATTGCTGCAATCCCCTCCCGAAAACCACCCAGCGGCAAACGAGCGAACGTACTGTGAGACGAGGACTGACATTGGTGTAGCAAACAAACAGTTCACGAAGAACTCGAGGTCCAACTCGGGCCACGGCTCATCAAGGGAGAAGCCAATGGGGAATGATCGGCGACTTTCTTCTCTACTGGCAAACAATGGGAGTGGAGATTCCATTCAGTCTGTACTGGTAAGCATAGCCTCCATCCCCAATCACTGGTAGGTTCCGGGTCACAATCCCGGCGGTAGCACCTTGAAGAGAAGAAAGGAAAGAGTTTGAGGGAACAGACGAGAACAACGGGTTCTGACGCTTCCAGAGCCGGCGCATTTTGAAGAGTAGATTTGGGGCTTTCACTATCCGTCGAAGACCAACCTTGACCTGCTCAGGTTTGAAGCCAAATCACAACATACTAGCTTGTGAAGGGGAGAATCTCCTCTCCCAACGAGATTGTTCGACCAGGCTCCTAGGAGCAAGCAATCGAGATGCCTCCCAATAATTGGGAATCACTTGGACCGTACGGGAACCGTGAAGACCAGTGTCCTTCCATGCTTCGCACCCAGACGACGTCAGGAACATTCTCAAGGGGGCATGGGCATCGGGGTATCATGGCAATGATAAGCAAGTTCAGGAACGAGGTGAAGCAACTCGCAATGCAACTAGGAGCGGATCTCGTTGGAATAGCTCCAGAGAAGGCGTTCGCCGTTGCGCCTCCAGGACATCGCCCGCAGGACTTCCTGAAGGCGGCGAGAAGCGTCATAGTAATCGCTGTCGCACTCCCCCATGCCGCCCTTGAATCCGCTCCTAGCCGCGAGTATTCGGCAAGTTACATGTCGGCCAACAATGAGCTCAACAGGATTGCGTTTAGGCTCGCGAAGTTCCTCCAGGAAAATGGGCATCGCGCGGTCCAGGTCCCCGCATCCCCGCCCTACGCCCTCAAGCGCATGAGAGGCGATATTTCGCACAGGCATGCAGGAGAGCTGGCAGGGCTCGGGGTGTTCGGCAAGAACGGCCTCCTCCTCTCGCCGAAATACGGCGCTAGAATGCGCTTAGTCTCTGTCATAACAGACGCAATCCTCACACCTGACAAGAGGTTGGAGACTGATTTCTGCATGGATTGTGACAAATGCATCCGAGCATGTCCGGCGAAAGCCCTCAAAGGTGGTCGAAGAGTTGACAAGAAAGCTTGTGACAATCAGCACCTCAGAATAGGAAAGAAGCTCGATCTATCGGGCTGGGAACAGGTCTGCGGTGTCTGCATACGCGTCTGCCCTGTTGGGATTGATGCCAAGAGGAGAGGGCCTCACAGGACAAGTCGCTCGAAATAGAAGGACCGATGCTAATACTGACGGACCTCGTTTGCGTCAGCTCCTTACCGAGACAGAAGGAATGGCCGGCTCGTGCTAGGTCCGAGGCAGATTGAGGAAACGGCTCGTCCTGGAAAGGGGTCTAGATCTGGCCCCAATCCCTGCTGATAGGATTCGAGTTGCCACCTACTGGCTCCTCAGGGGCCTAAATTCTCTTCGGCTTGAGAAGATGACATACGTGAGGGAAGGCACTTGACTTTCTACCCGTAAGAAAATGGAAGATGAGATCCGAACATTTTGTACCGGTAATTATAGCATCCAGCTTTAATCACCGGTAGATTCCGGGTCATAATCCGGGCCCTAGAAAAGGCCTCAGTTATGCTGATCCTCTCCCTTAGAGCAATGAAGAAGGACGATGACGATAAGTGGGAGTTCTATGAGAACGAATTCGGAATATACAGGAACATGCGGGAACAGATGGCAAAGCTATGGAATATTGACCTGAAGGAGAAGGCGAATTGGGTTGAACCTGAGATGATATCCAGAATAAACTACCCTACTCAAAGAAGACGAGACCAGTCCAAAGAGAAGTAAGGGGTTTGGTGAGGGGCAATTAACCCCTCCTTTTCGTTACCCTTCCCGAGATGCCATTCTGGAAGGTTCATGTACCTTTTTCAGCCGAGCCAGTCATTTTGGTGGGTTCAAATCCCCTTCGGTCCACCACTTCCAGAGAAAAGGCCATGGGGGCGGAAGAGAAGGATTTAAGCCTCCTAAGAGAGATTTGGGGAGTGGAGGAAATGCATGTTTGTCCTGCAGATAGCGAAGCATAGCGCCGAGAGTTGTCCAATGTACGAACACAAGTACAAATCTATGGCCGTGAAATGGTACGAGAAGGTCGAAGAACAGGCCGCAAAGCACAAAGTGAAGGTGCTTGGAATCTGGAACGATCATTCGGGCCACGCGGTGTACGCGATCTATGAGGCCCCCGACATGGATGCCTACATGCACTTTCAGATGGAACCTGAGTGCATGGCGCCCTTGGCCTTCAACAAGTGCGTGCATATACCTGTATTCTCTGCTGCTGAAACTCTAGCTATGCTCAAGCGGTAGAGTCAAGAGAATTCGAATTGGCCCCCTTAGATGATGCGGCTCAAATCCCTTTGTCTTCCTTCTTTAGAAAAGGCCATAGGGGCGGACGAGACTCCGGATATAGGTACCTGCGATCAGCTTCTCGGGGGTGGTTTTTCTTCAGTCAACTCGCCGCTTCTATCTCCCTTCTTCTTGCGAATCCAGTAAAAGGAAATGGCAGCAATAGAGACTCCTACGGCAAGGATAGCGAATACAGTAACGATCGAAGTGTGCGATGATGACAGGGAGGTCTCTGGCTCGACATACCGATTCGACCATATGTCAAAGCTAGTGCCGTCATACTGCCACCACACAACCATCGCATTGCCCGAGTCGTCGATGGCAACCTGAGGGTTACCGGCATTTAGAGGGGCGCTAGTTCCGATGGATACGCTTGGTCCCCAGCCAGTCTCAAAACCATACCTGCTTGAGCAGATGCTAGTGCGATTACCATCAATACGCTCCCACACAGCCATCGCATTGCCCCATTCATTGACGGCAACCCCGGGATGCCCAATCATTCCTGAACTGCATTCTTCTACGATTGTGGCTGTTTGCCAGCCAGTTCCTGCGACATACCGATTTGCCATGACTCCGCTTTCAGCAATACCGGGAAAAGGTTCCTCTCTTTGCTGCCACACGACCATTGCATTGCCAGAAGCATCGGCTGCAATATGAGGAAAGAAGTTGTCTCCTGTATCGGCGACTTCAACGAGCGTCGGGTCTCCCCAGCCCATTCCAACAACATATCGGCTTGACAAAATGCAATGGCGGAAGTTGTCAGCCCCACTCCACACGGAGATCGCATTACCTGAATCATCTACAGCGACTTCCGGCTCGGCAGCAAGAAGCACACAAGTGCCGGTTTCGATTAGCGACGCTGTCCCCCAGCCAGTCCCGGCTTCATACCGGTTCGACCAGACGCTGCCCCAATTGAAACCGTATTGCATCCACACGGCCATCGCGTTGCCCGAACCGTCAACGGCTACCTTGGGATCGACAGCATGCTCGTCCCAATAGTAGTTAGCAGTTCCACCAATGAGCGTAGCGCTTCCCCAGCCCGTCCCAACAGTATATCGGTTTGAATGGATGCTGTCGTCATAGATGCCATCGTCTTGCTCCCATACGACTGTCGCATTGCCCGAGTCGTCGACGGCAATCTGTGGATTGAAAGCACCCTCCGAGTCATTGGACTCGATGAGCTTCGCGCTTCCCCAACCGGTTCCGACAACATATCGGTTCGAGTAGATGCAGTATCGAGTGCCGTTGTCTTGTTGCCACACAGCTGTCGCATTGCCGGAGTTGTCGACGGCGATTTGAGGCTTGACAGCGTCTCCCGAGTTATTGGTTTCGAGAAGGGCCGCCTCCCCCCATCCCGCTTCGACGGTGAATCGGTTCGACCAGATGTTATTGCGAACACCATCATATTGCTGCCATACAACCATGGCGTTGCCCGAGTCGTCGACAGCAACCTGAGGATATAGAGCGCTTCCCGAGTCATCACTTCCGATGGGCGCGGCTGTTCCCCAACCAGAATTCACAGAATCCTCTAAGCTAGTTATGGACCCAAGGCTTGTTAAAGAGAAACATACGATAATCATGGTGTATAGAGAGCCTATCGATGTTTCACTCATTCTCGTCTCCCCCATGAACCATTGCCGACCCAGATGAATATTACCGTTAGAATATAACAATCCTACGGAGGGAGTCCATGAGCAGTAGGCCGCCAACAATCCGACTATGCCAGAAAGATGACAGGACTTCCGCCCAGAGAAAAGGCCATAGGACGGGATAACGAAAGGGGTTTGCGCATTCTCAAAACACTCAAAGCGGACTGCGCGCGCGCGCGCACGCGCGCGCGTGACTATATATACTCAATACTAAGCGGCTAACAGTGGTGTTCGGAGAGTAAGAATCGCAACCCGCAACCTACGCCTGGAGAGCCAGAATATCCGCGAGGGTGTTCTCGATGCCCCCTCTTGTCGCGATTTGAACACGAGTCGGGATTGATTGTGACCATACTCATTTCGTGGGCATCTTGGTCGACTTTCTCGGCAGACAGTCAGGGCCGTAACATCTCCGCTTGAGTGGACGCGAGTTCGGATTGTCGTTCAGCCAGCCCCTTCTTCACCACTTTCCTCAGCTAACCTCGACGACCTTTCGCCTCTTTGATCTTTCAGCTTGTCGCCTCTCCCCAGTAATTGTAACAGTCGATTCGAGCAGTCAGCGGAGTCGATCCAGTTTTCTGACATATTTCGAGATGAGGCTCAAATGCCTAGTCTCGTCGTCGATCAGGCCGTCAAGCGCTGTCATGAAGGGTGCAGCGTTGTCCTTGTCAATGAGGAGCTTATGGAAGTCAGAATCCTGAAGCGCCTCTCGGATGTTCGAATACAGGTCAAACATGATGTTCTCGATTCTGGATATCTCGCTCATTACCTCCAACTCGTTCTTCCCTCCGAAATTGAACACCCTGGGCTGAAGGGGAAGCTCCCCGTAATCGTTGCCGGTGTGCACCATCTTCAGTAGCGATTCCACGGTCCTGCCGTGTCCGTTCGAGTCTGAAACGAGCTGGAACAAGACATTTTTGAACTCCTTCTTCTCCACGCTGACATAGCCTTCCCATTCAGCAACTGTCTCGAAGGCCCTTTCAATCTCCAACGCCTTGTGCAAGAAGCCGGCGAGCTCATCACCGAGTATGATTGCCGTCAAACGATCACAATCTGTCGATATCATTCACCCCACACATATATTAAGAAATCTGCGAGTTGTCGAGTCGAGCGCCTGTTCAGGGGCATAGAGGCACGGCCCCTCCGAGATGTCGGCAGTGAGGAATGAGCCCGATTACGACCACATAGGGCCACGACCTCAGTTTGCTGTCGTCCGGAGGAAATCAGCCACATTACCTTTGCCGGCCAGGATGATGTAATTGATTGAAGATTGTACCTGACCAGGCAGCCAATGTGGGCAAACTCTAAGAGCTAGAGCTTTCATTCCCCCAGGAAGCCTACGCTATGGGGGGACTAGATTGATTCAAAGGACTAAGAAATCGATGTGCGCAATTCTCACATTGGTGTTCGCATTCTCAGCCGTCGGACATGCGACCCTTGCCGAGAACGACCAGGAAAATGACTATTATTGGAACATCCTTGTCTATCTGCAGGCGGACAATAACCTCAACGACCTGACGCAGACGGATCTCGACGAGCTCATGGCCTGGGGTCCCAGCGCCAACAGCGACAAGGTGAATGTTCTTGTATTCATGGACAAGCTCGATGAGAAGGCCTATCTATACAAGATGGAACCAGGCAAGATGATTGACCTGCCATACGATCTCAACGGCACGGAGGTCAACACTGGTGACCCCGATGTGTTCAGGGAATTTGTGGCCTACGCGGAGGAGAATTATTCTGCGGACCACACGCTCATATTCTTCTGGGATCACGGCGGTCCAACCGCGGGCGTTGGAGTGGATGACAACACATTGCCCGATGGAGGAGGCCCCAGCGATTGGCTTACCCATCAAGAGCTGATAGGAGTTTTGGAGGACCACCCTGTCGATGTGCTTGCGATGGACGAATGTTCGATAGGCCAGATAGAAGTGGCTTACGAATACGCCAAGAACCTCCCCGACACCCAATACCTCGTTGCGAGCGAGAGCTACATAGGCTACAGAGGATTCCCGTACGACCACATCCTTGATGAGCTGATGAAAGACCCAGATATGTCCCCTCTGGACCTATCGCTCGTCTGCGTCCGAGAGTTCGAGGAGCTTTTCATGCAGACGCCGTACCAGGTGGAGATTCTCACGACGCAGTCAGTGATCGACCTCCGCGAAGTCGAGGCGCTATCATTCGAATTCGGTGCCCTCCTGGAAGCGCTCAAGGACGACCTCAAGTCGTACAGGAGCATAGTGAAATCAGCAAGGGCGAGCGCGATTCTGCCCTGGGGCTCCGAAAGCTCCGGCAGGATCGACCTGCCCACATTCGTGCAGACGATTGCCAACAAGGCCCCTTCCGATTCGGATGTGAAGCTGGAGGCGCTCGATTTCCTGACCGCCTACAATAAGACCGTACCTGAAATGGGAGGCACCAAGAACAGTGCGAACTTCGACTACAGGGGATTGGGTATACTCTTCCCCCAGTCAGCCAGCTTCCTCACGATAGCCAGCGCTGGCATGTTCGAGAACTACAAGACCTTCGATTTCCCGGACAACGGCTGGCTGCAGTTCCTGGAAGCGTACTGGGGAGTAACCCTAATCTGAGATGCTCCGGTGAAGACGGAGAGAATGGAGACCGTCGCGATGAAAACGCGGGCATCTCCAGCACCTCGATTCAAGCTCAGTGCTCTGTCTCCTCCAACTGAAGATGGGCCTTAGCAGCGGGACTGCTACCTTTCCCCTTTGAATCTCACTCATCGCAAGGAAAGGGGATGAAAGAGTCAATATCCCGGTGCAATAGCCGTCTGGTTGAAGTTGAGCCAGGCTCCCCTCTTCTGATTTCAATCAAGAAGGGATTTGACTGGGGCTAAATCCCTTCAGCTTATCCTTCTCCACAATGCAATCCTGGCAATCCGGTCTTGACCATACTTCATGTCAGTTTGGCCAACGACGATTGCGCTCGACTCCTCGAGTGCATTGTCTGTTAGATGTCTCCATATTGGCTCATCAGGTATCGGGGTAGCAACGGTTAGAGTATACATCGGACCAGATGCAGGTGCCAGCTTCTGGAGGTCTTTGTAGAATGACCTTCCTGAGCTCTGACTGAGTGGCTCAACAAAATCTATTGCCTGATAAGTGGTTCTGTGGACAGGCGCGGAGGAGTTATCCGCCCGCATATGCCATCCTTGCAGAGGGAACGCGAATTGATGTCGTTGGAACTCGTGCGTGAATTCGAAGGTGAGATGAAGGAGTTTGGGGTGGGGCATACACCTCTGAAGAGAGCGCGGAAGCTGGAGAATCATCTCGGCATAAGACGGCTCCATCTCAAGTTAGAGGGAGAGAACCCTTCAGGCACCCACAAGGACAGAATGGCGCTCCTCCTGGCTCTGGACGCGAGGATGAAGGGCAAGGACACCCTAGCAGCTGTTACATGCGGCAACTACGGAGCGGCTCTCGCGTACGTCTGCGCAAAACTCGACATGAATTGCCAGATCTACATTCCGTCAGAGTTCGCTGCAATGAGAAATGAAGACATCAGGAACATGGGCGGGAACATCGTTATTGCAGAGGGTGACTACGAAGCAGCTCTTAAGGCCTGCGTGAAGGACATTTGCGCGAATTCGTGGTACGATGCTAACCCAGGAGGCACGAACAAGGATCTCTCGTTCTATTCATACTCACTCATAGCCAGAGAAACAGGGCAGGACCTGGACAGACAGCCTGACTGGGTATCTGTCCCGTTCGGCAACGGGACCGCACTCGCAGGTATATGGCAGGGCTTTCGCGCGTTGAGCATGAAGCCCCGCATGCTGGCTTATTCAAATAACAATTCCGCCGTAAGAGGCCTGGTCAGCAAATCCAGGGATCCAATCGCAGTGCCGAATCTTTCTATCACTGAGATAAACGAACCATTGTCAGGAAACTTCCTGCTGGATGCGAGAGATGGCATGGATGCGGTTCTCGAATCGAACGGTACCGCCTTCGAGATAGACGACCAAGAACTCATCAAGGCCTCCAAGCTGTTGTCAGATGAGGAAGGTCTAAACGTGCTCCCTGCCTCGGCGGGGGCCGTCGCGGCTATAAGCCGACTCGAGTCCAGAGACCACATCTTTGTCGCAGTCCTCACAGGCAGAGCACACACTCACTTGATGGCCGACCTAGCCTAATGACCATAGCTGGCACTCCGTGCATCGCCCCCTTCTATGGCCGTAGAAGGAACGGCATCCTCCGGCATTTGTGCAGTCTATGCATGGCATCAGCGCAATAGGAAGGACATCGAATGATAGAGGCGCGATGTTGGTTCGAGCTGCGGCACGATATAAATGGCGTTGTTAGAATTAAAATAGCAAGGGCCCGGATATTGACTCGGAGTCTGTCCATATTTTCAATTCCGAGCTATGACTTTCTAAGCCGGAAACAAGGCCTTGTGAATGAATTACATGCTGACGGATAACTCTAGCTATGTTCGCATGTCAGGCCGCTCGTCTTGTTGGCAGCCTCGATGCTTCCCTGGCAAACCGTCCGGTCCGTAGTATCTCCGCTTAATCCACAGGGATACGCTCACAAGGCTAATCAGAACTGGAACCTCCATCAGCGGCCCTATAACTGCTGTGAACGCCTCAGTCGAGGCTATCCCGAAGGTCGCGACGGCCACGGCGATCGCGAGTTCGAAGTTGTTACTCGCCGCTGTGAAAGACTGTGTTGCTGCTTGGCCATAGTTGAACCCAAGCTTGAAGGACAGGCCGAAGCTAAGGAAGAACATCAGGAGGAAGTACACGAGCAAGGGAAGTGCCACCCTAAGCACGTCGAAGGGTTGGTCTACAATCTTCTCCCCCTGCAGCGAGAACATCACGACAATCGTGAACAACAGTCCTATTAGGGCCAAAGGGCTGATCTTCGGAGCGAAGACTGCGTCAAACCACACCCTGCCTTTCCTGCGTGCGAGGAAGAACCAAGTCGCAACGCCTGCAGCGAACGGTATGCCCAAGAAGATCAACACGTTCCTCGCTATCTCGGCCATGGTTATATCTACGACTATCGCCTGAGACGACGGAGAAACAACTGGGGTCATAACGGTTATGAACACGTACGCGAGGATTGAATACATCACAATCTGAAACACAGAGTTCAGAGCCACCAATACAGCGCAATACTCACAGTCGCCCTTCGCGAGCATGTTCCATACGAGGACCATTGCGATGCATCTCGCGAGGCCGACGAGTATGAGTCCGTTCCTGAACGCCGAGTCTTCCGGGTTCGGAAAGAAGAGCCATGCCACGGAGAACATGACCACTGGGCCTATCGCCCAATTGAGGACTAATGAAGTGCTCAGCATCTTCTTCGCCCCCCGGAGCTTGCCGAGCTCATCGTAGCGGACCTTGGCTAAAGGGGGATACATCATCACAAGAAGTCCGACCGCAATGGGAAGCGACACGTCGAAAATCTTCACCGAGTCGAGGGATTCAGCGATCTCCGGAAACGCATAGCCGAGGCCTACGCCCAGCCCCATCGCTAGGAATATCCACAAGGTTAGGAACTCGTCTAGTAATGAGAGCTTCTGTCGTCCAGGTGATTCGCACTCTGGTGAACTCGGCCCTGTCACGGTGACCTTCCACTCCGACGGACCGTATGCTCCCCTACCTTAGGAATTTTTCGAGCACACTTACCTCAGACAGACAAGAGGGAGAATGCTTGAAGATTCAAGGAGCGGGTGATTCGAACGATAGCACTCGAGCTGGAAAAAGTTGGAGCAGCAGGGCTGTCGATTGCGACGAGGCTAGCTGCACATCCCGAGCATCGACTAGCCGCCGCGCTTGATAGATTCAATGAGTTGACGAACAACTACGCCTTCTGACACGGGCTATCTAACGAGGGCTTTCTGAGCCTCTTTCAAGATTCGCCCGATGTCCTTCTCGACATCCTTGTCCAGAGGCATTGGCGAGTGCTCACTGAGTATCTTCTTCACCCTATCTCTTGCAGCCTCCACCAGCGGCTTGAACCCTTCTCTCGAAGCCATCCCAGAAGGTCGCTTGTCCCAGAGCTGGGAGAGCCTGAGTTCGCCCTTCCGCAGGTGGTCAATTGTGTGGTGCTGTGCAAGGAAGTTGCCCATGTGCCCCACCTCATCGATAAGATCCAATCCCAATCTGTCGTCGTCAATCGTGATGCCTTTCATGATTCTGGCGATGTCATCATAGACCTCGTTGTCTATGACCATCATCTCAAGGCTGGAAGCTCCCTCCCATCCGCCCCCGATGCCAGATATGCTCTCGGCTCCCGCCATCATAGGCACAAGAGCGGTCATCATACGCTCGAATCCTATCTGAAGGTCCCATCTCGTTATGTCTGAGGACATACCGCAGGTGTCGGCGATCATATTGTACCTCTTGGCGAGCTGGACAATGGCTGCTGACACCAGCCCCTCCTCAGGCACCCCCCACAAATCCCTGCCGGTCCTCGGGTCCATGAAGCAGACCCTTCCGCAGTATACGCTCGGAAGCGAAGGGGCCACGGTCTGAATCAGCACCAAACCAGCCAAGGCCTCAGCGTTCTGGAGCGCCAAGGACCCTCCGAGCGTAACTGGGCCGGTCCCGCCTGAGATGGGGCACGGAATGACCGAGAATGGAACTCCGAGCTCAGCGCTCCTGATCAGGACCTCGGATACATGATTCGTGTAGGTCAAGGGACTGCTGGGGGAGCTCGCGAGACTGAATAGGGGCCTCTTCCTGAACTCCTCCTCTCCACCAGCCACGCACGACCACATCTTCACCATATTCTCGACGGTCTCGGCGCTGGTCGCATGATGAGACATGACCTTCGCCGAGTTCTTCATCGCCGCTTCCATGGTCCTTAGCTCGATCATCTCTGGAGGGACATCGTTCGCAATGACCAAGTGAGATGCAATGTGGTTGTTCTCAAGGGCATCCCCGAGCCTCGCCGCGTCCTCGACATCAGCGTATGTCGAAGGCCTCACGGTTCCAGTATTGATATCCATCATTTTCGGGTCCCCACCACCAGAATATGGAAATGCGTGTTCACCGTCGTACTTGACGTCCCAGTCGGAGTCTCTGGCGAAGTAGGTCACCTCTCGCGGAATCCCCTTGATGGTCGCTTCTACCACACTCCGTGGGAAGGTGACTACGTCCTTCTTGACGGGGTGGCTTATAGCGCCTGCCCTTACCAGACGCTGCCTCGCATCCGTGCTGTCGAACCTTATGCCCGTCCTCTCAAGCACCGTGAGCGATGCCTCATGGATCATCTCTACCTGTTCGTCGGTTAGAACCTTGACCATTTGCCTGCAGGTAATCCCTTTCACTAAAGGCCCCTCCTGAGGGCTGGATGGAAAGAACAGAGATAAACCCTTGTCCCATCCCGCGCAGCTCGAGTGCCGTCTTCTCATACGGCTGATGTCAGCATTGTGGCGATGGCCAGACTATAAGAAATCTCACGATGCTTGTGGCAATTGTGAGATTGGCGGCGAGGATGGATTCTTACTATAGGATTCTGCGTAGGACAGGGTACGCTCTACAAGAGGTGCTAAATCACCAAGCTGAGAAGAAGACAGCTATCTACACTCGTCTCAGTAGCCGTAGGTCTTGGACACCTTCTTGACGTACTCCTCTATCTCAGTTGTGACGCCTTTGTCCATGGGCACAGGCTCGTGTTCCTTCAGTATCTTCTTTGCAGTCTCCCTCGCGACCGCTGTGATGTCTTTCGAGCCGGCTTTCAGCCATGACTCCATTGACCTCCGATCAAGTAGCGTCGGGAGGAAGTGTTCGTTCCTGAAGTGCTTCGCCGTGAAGGGCGTGCCGAGGAAGCTTGCGTTCGGCCCAACCCTGCAAATCTCATCGACCGCGAGCGTCTCCTCTGTGACCTCGATGCCGCCCAGAACCCTAGAGACCATGCCAGCAATCTCGTTGTCAATTACGAGCTTCTCGTAGGATGTCGTTATGCTGCCCTCAAGGGAGCCGCAGGCGTCGTAGATGAAGTTCATGCCAGCGAGTCCCGCCATGAGCATGTTCGTCGCTGTCTCCAGCCCTGCCTGGGCATCAAGTGTTTTGGAGTCGGAATTACCACCCGTGCCCCTGCGCGGAAGCCCATAGTATCTGCCCAGCTGACCTGTTGCGATGTTTAGCAGGCCAACTTCTGGTCCCCCCAGGGCTGTCGCCCCCGTCTTCATATCTAGCGCCGCCGAGACAGTCCCGTAGAATACAGGGGCCCCTGGGTTCGCGAGTTCAGAAATCATGATTCCGGAGAGGACCTCCGCGTTCTGCTGCACAAGTAGTCCTGCAAGGGTCGCTGGTGCAGTGCCGCCAGCCAGCGCTTCGGGAGCGTATATCATCGGTTGCTTGTACTTCGCGTAGACTAGCGCCCCCTCGATCAGCTCTTTGGACTGTTGCATCGGGCTGACTGGGTTCGTGTAGCCAAGGAGACATGGCTTCTTCATCAGCTCCTCGGTACCACCCCTGAGAATCGATGCCATTTCGATGGTTTCCTGGGCCTTTCGCGCGGTCCAGTTGTATCCGTCGGTCGTCTTCACGGAATTCTTCCAGTCCTCCTGGATCACGCGCATGTGGTATAGATCGTCTGGAACATCAGATGGGGTGACATTCATGACATTCATGTGGATGTTCTCCAGAGCATCGACGAGCTTGGCAAGGTCACCTACATCTTTCAGCGTCCCCGGCCTTATTCTGCCCTCGAGGTCATGCACCCTCACGGCAAGTCCGGAAGGCCCGAAGTGGACTTTGTTCCCAGCCATGTTTAGGACGTAATCCGGGTCCCTTCCGTAGAGCTTGAACTCCTTAGGAGCCTTCCGAACGGTCTCCTTCAGGAGGCTCTCCGGGATGCGCACCATCATTGTCTTCTCGTCGACTTCAGTTCCTGCATCCTTGAAGAGCTTCAAAGCCGTTGGCTCCCAGATCTTCACGCCCAATCTTTGAAGGACTTCCACCGTGGCGCCATGGATTTTGTCCAGGTCATCACGAGATAGAATCTCCAGCTGACCGCCCGTCGGTGCCTTGATTTCCATGATTCATGCCTCCCGCAGCTCAGGTCGCATGTCGCATTCGAATATATGATTGTTTCTCACAGCGATAGAAGAACACTTATATTGGCTGACATCCTTGCCGCTTAGGCTGTCGTTTTCTAGGGGAGAATGACAGAAAGGGGGAACAAGATGTACGCATCAAAGGCGCCTACGCACACTGTAAGTAAGGGACCGAGCGTTTCTTCAGGTTTGTCTGATAGAGGCAGATTGCATGGCTTCGTGTCCATCGCGATTGCCATGTGCATGATGCTCCCAGTGCTGGCAACGCTTGTTGTGACAGCTCCGTCGGTTGAAGCCGAAGAACCAGTTCTTGTATACCGTATAGGGGTGACGGAAGCCCCAGACTCCTTCAACCCGTTCGACATGATGTCTGGCACGTCATGGTCTGTCGCGCACATGATGTATGAGTTCCTCTATGCCGTTGGCCCGAAGATGGACCCATATCCGCAACTTGCAGCGTCGCATGAATATAGCGAGGACTATCTGACTTGGACATTCCATCTCGTTGAGAATTCGTACTGGCACGACGGATATCCTGTAACGGCTCACGACGTCGAGTTCACTTTTAACATGATCTTGGATTATCCACGAGAATGCTCACTTATGGCTGATTATCTCATCAGTGTCACTGAAGTTACCGCGACGGACGAATATACGGTTCGGATAGAATTGGAGGCGCCAAAGGCTAACATGCTGGGCCTGATAATCCCGATCCTCCCGGAGCACCTCTGGACTAAAGTAAGAGATGGTGATGTCGGGATCAATCGGGTAGATATGTTTGATCAGGAATACTTTCCGGAAGGTCCCGTCGGCTCTGGTCCGTTCATTCTGAACGAATACTCCCAGGCCCAGGGCTACATCAGTCTTCTCGCTCAAAAACCGTACCACCGCCTTCCAGGTATCGAAGTCGACTCGGTCAATATCGACGAACTGCTTTTCATCATATATAAGAACGCCAATGCGATGGTTACTGATCTCGAGATAGGGAATATCGACGCAGTCGGCGGAGTACCATCGCTCTCATGGGATACCCTCATGGAGAACCCAGATATTGAAGGGCAGACGCCTGCGACACACATCCTTGAAGAATTCGGATTCAACTGCGCGCCCCCGGAGATTAGGGAGTCCGTCAATGAGACAACAGGAGAACGCAACTTCCCTGATGCTTCGACCAATTACGAAACCTGCAACGTGAAGGTCAGGCAGGCGATGACGATGGCCACTGACATACCGTACATCGCAGATGAGATCCATCTAGGCAGGGCTCAGGAAGCCTATGCAATAATACCGCCGGCGACGCCTTTCTGGCATTACGCGGTACCTGAGGAGGATAAGTGGCATAATTACGGCATCGAAGGTGCGAACGCCCTCCTCGACGAATCGGGATACGGTAAATTTGACAATGGCGTCAGGATGAACGAGACTAACGATGCTAGGCTGGAGTTCGAATTCTATTACATCCGCTCGAACCTCATGGACGAACTGACTGCCCAGAAGATGCAGGAATGGTGGGAGGATATTGGCGTCAAAGTCAACCTACACGCTGCCGCCGAGGGAATCTTATACAACTTAGAGTTCGAAATGGAGTACGACATGTTCATCTGGAGCTGGTGGCCCGACGTCGACCCAACATGGTTCCTGTCCGTGTTGACCACGGGTGAGATACCCTTGGACAATAGCGACAACACCAAATGGTCCGATGCTTTCTACACGAACCCTTATTACGACCAGCTGTGGTTGGAACAGCAACAGACGATGGATATCTTCGAGCGACAGGCGATAGTCCACGAGATGCAGCAAATCGTGTATCGGGACTGCCCGTACATCTGCCTTGTGTATCCGGCCGGCCTGATTGCCTACCGGACTGACAACTGGGAGAACGTCCCCGACATGGAAATCAGCTCCGGAATAACTCCTAGTTCGTTCTGGTACTATTTCGAGATCGAGCCAAAGGGAGTGCCGGCGTTTGACATAGGGCTCGCCCCCTCATACGAGGTGCAACGGGATCAGGAAACCCCCTTCTCCGTGATGATACACGACTCGGATGGAGACCCACTCGAAGTCACATGGACCTTCGGTGATGGCAGTGACGAGGTCCCCCAGACTTTCACGACAGGGACTGACACATCTTTCGAGGCAAGCGTCACTCACAGCTACGACACCTTAGCGAACGATCTAGTACTGACAGTATCAGTGACGGACGGCACGTACGTCAGGAACAACACAGCATCGGTAGATGTCGTTACGCTAGCCAATTCCGTTCCGACTATGAGTGACCCGTCATGCTCGCCACCTGAAGCGTATACAGGAGAGACGACGACATGGTCGATCACTGCGAGCGATGCCGAGGAGACCGAGCTTACGGTGACTTGGGACTGGGACGATGGGTCGTTCACAACCACAACCGAAACAGCAAGCGCGCCCGGGGAACCCATACAGATTGAGCTGACGCACGTGTTCGATAATCCTGGAGACTACGACGTCACAGTGTGGGTGAATGACGGCTACGACGCACCAGGCCACAACAATTCGTTCACGTTCGCGACTTACTCTGTGGTTGGGAACTCGCCTCCTTATGCGTTGACAGTCGCTGACACCGCCACCAATGTGGACATATGGACCTCATTGAGCGCGACGGCCAGGGACGCCGACCCGGACACGCTGCAGTTCACATGGGAGTGGGACGATGGTACGTTCAATGTGACGGAGTACGACACTTCGTCGAACCAGAATGCCGTCGTCATTGACGACGTTTGGCACATGTGGGATATGCCCGACACGTACTCGGTAACGGTATGGGTCGATGACCTCACGGGTGAGCCAGGGCACAACATCTCCTCTACGATCGAAGTTGTCGTATCGCTGGATGGGGACCTCCCGCCGAGCAGCATTCAGCTGATTGCGGATCCGGACCCAGCCATTCAGGGACAACCGGTCGAGATAATCGTGAGGGCAGCCGATGGCAACGGAGACGCCCTGACAATCACCGTGGAGTTCGGAGACGGTGAGAACTACACGGACTCCACCGTTGGCGGTACGACGGGGCCTCAGTCCATCCTTGCGGTACACACCTACGTCGATGTGGACACCTATACTGTGACGGCGCATGTGGACGACGGAACGTTCAATGTCAGCAAGACCCGTGAGCTGTTGGTCGGGGAGCCGCCGGAGAACTCGCCGCCGAGCATTCAGCTCGCAGGGAGCTACTCCGCGATGTACAACGAAACCTTCACCATCACGCCGATGGTGATCTCGGATGCTGATGGCGACGACCTCACGGTCTGGTACGACTGGGGAGATGGCTCCCCAATGACTGAGGGAGACATCGACTACGCGGCTTCGCATGAGTACCATGAGGTAGCTATCTTCACGCTGAAGGCGTATGTGGATGACGGCATCCCGGAGCCGGACCACAATGTGTCCGCGACCGCTCAAGTGACCGTTGGCAGCAACCTCAAACCGAAGATCAACGAACTGCCGAAATACAGCCCAACCGAGAACACCACGGTAGGTGTCGAGATAACTTTCACCGTGAACGTGAGCGATCCCGAGGGCGACCCGATGGTCGTGAAGATCATCTTCGGAGACTCGCAGAACGTGACTGAGGAAACGGTCAACAATATGGGCAGCAGCGAGAACTTCACGGTAACGCTGACCCATACGTACACCACCAGTGGAAAGTTCGATGTAAAGATCTGGGTGGAGGACGATAAGGACCATGAAGATCCGGCATGGAGCGAAAGGACCTTGACGCTGACCATCGACCCCATTCAGGACGATGAGGATGATGACGGAGGATTGAGCACCGTTGTTGCGATTGCCGCGATAGGATTACTCGCGATCATTGCAGCGGTGGCGGTCGCCGTTCTTCTCTTGAAGCGGAAGAAAGGTTCAGAACCGGAGCTCCCGGAGGACGAATCATCTCCCGAGCAGATGGCTGAACCGCCACCACCGGAACCTCCTGAGGCTTAGACAGGTCGCACAACACCCTCAAACCCTTTCAATCGACCATTTCCGCGAGATGACAATATCGCAGACTAAGACACGAATTTGACGAGTGGAGCCAACGCATGAGAGACTTCAGGCGAATAATACTAAGGAGAGTCATAAGCCTGTTCGTCACGTTTCTCCTAGTGATATGCATCAACTTCTTACTCTTTCGGATGATGCCTGGCGACCCGTTGCAGTTCATGGTTCCGTCTGACCCCAAGATTCCCGATGAGTACAAGAAGATGCTGATCGAAAGATACCACCTGGATGACTCTATGTCCGAGCAGTTCATCATATACATCAAGGGTATCTTCACTCTTGATTTCGGCGAGTCGTTCATTCACAAGGTTCCGGCGATGGATTACCTCTTAGAGTACATTCCGTGGACTCTGCTCCTTGTTGGCATTGCCTCGTTCTTCATGATTGTGATTGGCATGCTCATAGGGATTATTGCAGCATGGAAGCGAGGTGGTTTGTTCGACTCTGGATCTCTTGCATTCTCGCTCTTCTTCTATGCAATGCCCACTTTCTGGCTCGCTATGATAATGGTAATGGCGTTTGCCATAACGTGGAATATCTTCCCGCCTTCCAGAGCGCTGGATATTGGGACACAATTCGAGCTCACCCTTGCATCAGTCAAGGACCTCTTGCACCACTTGGTTTTGCCCGTGACCTGTCTAGTGCTCGTGTACATTGCGACGTTCTCTCTCGTGATGCGTGGCTCTCTATCTGATGTGATGACGGAGGACTATATAACCACTGCAAGAGCAAAAGGTCTGTCTGAAAAGGCGGTATTGAAGGATCATGCTGTGCCAAACGCAATATTGCCGATGCTCATACTGATTGCACTAACCGTTGCGTACATCGTTGGCGGAGCGTTCATGGTGGAATATGTTTTTGAGTACCCTGGAGTGGGATGGGCGACGATAGTCGCGGTCAATGAAGAGGATTGGCCAGTACTCCAGGCTGCGTTCTTCCTGATAGCGGTCGCTGTGATAATCGCCAACTTCGTCTCGGATATTGTAATGCTGTATTTGGACCCTCGTGTGGAGTTGAGTTGAATTGATGGACGGTGATTGAGACGAATTTCACGTTGTCCGGACCATTCGCAGAAAGGATGAGGCTCATCCGCAAGAAGGTTGCAGAGACAGGACGAGTGTTCAGGAGAAACAGGATGGGCATGCTTGGACTCGCGATACTCATCGTATTCGCCGCGATGGCGGCGTTCCCAGCGCAGATCATGTGGGTCTTTTCGACGATTGGAGGTTGGGACTACCCCTATGGTCCGCATGATGAGGTGGCCTCATACGGGACTGGCACCGATCCGTCATGGGAAAATTGGTTGGGAACGGATTCTCGAGGAAATGACGTTCTCGCCAGGTTGATATATGGAGCTAGAATTTCCCTGATGATTGGCACCCTAGCCGCCGCCGTTTCCATGGCGTTGGGTTCGATAGTCGGCCTTCTTAGCGGATTCTGGGGCGGTTGGAGAGACGAGGTCTTGATGAGGGTCACCGATGTCTTCCTGGTGCTGCCTTGGTTGGTGCTGATGATTGTGTTTGTGGCGGTCCTTCCCGGAGGACCCAGCGTAATCAAGATCGTTATCGTGATAGGCATAACTGGTTGGGCTGGCACTGCGAGGATAGTGCGAACTCAGGTTCTATCCGTCAAGAAGAGGGCATTCGTCGAGAGGGCGAAATCCGTTGGGGCAGGGGAATTCCACATCATCAGAAAGCACATATTTCCGAATGTGTTTCCGTTGATATTCGCGAATGCAATCCTCACGGTAGCGCTGGCGATCCTTTCCGAAAGCGCCCTCAGCTTCCTCGGGATGGGAGCCCCCGCGACGGTAGACGTCACGTGGGGCAACATGCTTGAGGATGCGCTGAATGCTGATGCAATGTACAACGGCTTCTATCTATGGGTGATCATGCCGGGGCTCTGCATAGTCTTTCTGGTAATGGGTTTCACTTTCATCGGTTATGCGCTCGACGAGATCTTCAACCCGAGACTTAGGAAGAGATAGGCGCACTGGACATCCATTTCCTCGTGGTCTTCTTGATGAATCCGTCAATCTCAGCCTGGATGCCTTTCTCAATCGGCTCCACCATGTGCTCCTTCAGGATCCACTTGGCCTTCCGCCGGGCTTCCTGAGAAATATCTCTGCCGCCGGCCCTCAGCCAAGCCTCCCAGTTCCTGCGGTCAAACAACGTCGGCAGGTAGTGTTCCTTCCTAAACATCTTCCCAGTGTTAGGCGATCCAAGATAGTTCGTGGATCCGTATTTGCATATCTCGTCAACTGCCAATGTCTCTTCGTTGACTTCTATTCCTTTGAGTATCCTCGAGACCATGCCAGCGATTTCGTTGTCTATGACCAGTTTCTCATAGGAGAAGGTGAGCGTGCCATCGAGTCCGCCGCACGCTTCGTACACGAAATTCATGCCAGACATTGCTGCCATCAGCAACGACATCGCAGTCTCTGCACCAGCCTGGGCATCCACGAGCTTGGAATCAGTGACCCCTCCAGTCCCTCTTCTGGGCAGATTATAATATCTTCCGAGCTGACCGGTTGCCATGTTGATCAAGCCAACCTCGGGCCCTCCCATTGCCGCCGTTCCAGTCTTCATGTCCATGACGGTGGAGGCCGTGCCGTAGAGCACCGGTGTTCCAGGGTTGGCGAGCTGAGAGACCATGATTCCTGCGAGCACCTCTGCGTTCTGCTGGGTTATCAGACCAGCCAAAGTGGAAGGAGCGGTAGCACCTGCCATCGCTTCGGGAGCAAAGACTATCGGTTGTCTGTATTTCGCATACACGAGCGCGCCCTCGGTCAGCTCCTTGGAGAGTTGCATCGGGCTGACAGGATTCATGAATCCCAGGAGCGGCGGTCTCTTCATTACCTCCTCGTAGCTGCCTCTCATGATGGCCGCCATGTCGATTGTCTCCTGGGCCTTTCTCGCGGTCCACGTAAATCCATCGGTCGTCTTTACGGAGTTCTTCCAGTCCGCGTTTATGCAATGTAGATGATAGACCTCATCGGGCACATCGAATGGAGTGATCATCAACAGGATGTGATGTATGTTCTCGAGGTAGTCCGCAATCCTAGCGAGGTTCTCAACGTCAGCCACCGTTCCTGGTCTGACTTCCCCGTCCAAGTCATGAACTCTCACCGCACACCCAGCGATTCCGAAGTACACTTTGTTGTCGCTGTAGTCGAGTTCGTACTTCGGGTCCCTTCCGTACATCTTGAACTCGGAAGGTGCTTTCCGAAGAGTCTCCTCGACGAGGCTTTCAGGGATTCTAACCATCCTTGTTTTCCAGTCAACATCCGCCCCTGCGTGGTCGAAGAGCTCCAACGCATCCGGCTCCATTACCTTTATACCCAATCGTCTGAAGACCTCCATCGTCGCGCCATGAATCTTGTCAAGGTCATCTCTTGATAAAACCTCGAATTGTCTGCCGACTGCCTCATTTGCCTGCAAGGCGCTGCACCCTATGACCCCGAACGAATAACTAGCCTATGTATCTGACGCTTTCGAATGGAGTCTCATGGCATCTCGGATCCAAAGGGCTGATTGGACCTCGAGTGTCAT
>Ga0224507_10000016_pt1 | contig 77107 bp, 69 predicted proteins | sample SF_Jan12_sed_USG_3_FD_170159 | JGI IMG/M metagenome (GOLD analysis project Ga0224507, IMG submission 170159) | Sediment microbial communities from San Francisco Bay, California, United States - SF_Jan12_sed_USGS_13 | ecosystem: Environmental > Aquatic > Marine > Sediment | place: USA... | reverse complement strand
CCACTGCAGATTCGCTCACATTCTCTCCGCGGCCGTCGTCCACGTAGACGGTGAAGGTGTACACCCCGACCTCCGTGTACGCATGAGTCGGATTCTCACCGACGACCAGGTCGGTTTCGTCTCCGAAGTCCCATGTGTAGTTCAGCTCATCGTCGTTGGGGTCAGTCACGGTCACATTGAATGTGAGCGTGTCGTGCACCAGTCCCGCCTTATCTTCAAGGAAGACGACTTCGGGCGGCAAGTTTGTGCCCTCCTCGAGCACGTAGATAATCGCAGCCGCGGTGACATTGTGATAGTGGCCATCATCGACGTAGACGCGATAAACATATTCGTCAACCGCATCGTAAGAGTGGGTAACTGTGGCACCTTCGACCATGTCAGAGTCGTCGCCAAAGTCCCACCATATAGACATATCGTCGCCGTCGGGGTCAAACGCATCGACTGTGACGGTCACCTCGCCACCTACGAGCACATTCATATCGGCTAGTTCGCTCAGAAGTGGTGCGGCGTTCGCAATCACCGTTATCGACACTGGACTCGAACTGCTATTGTCCTGGTAATCCCAGACATACAGATAAGCGGAGAGTGTCTCTGCTGATTCATACGTGTGTGACACGGTGAACTCGACTTCGGTGTCAGGGGCAGTCGCCGGACTCTCGAAGACAGCATACTTGTCGTCGCCAAAGGCGAACGTGAACCGCAATGCGTCGCCGTCGTTATCGCTGGCAACACCAGTGAACGAAATCACCTCACCCGTGTAAGGATTCGTCTTGCTGGGTTCCAGAGAGAGGATTTCTGGCGCGATGTTTTCCATCGATGTGACAATCACCAATCCCGTGTCAGATACATTGTGTCCGTCCAGGCCAGCGCCATCGTCTGCATAGACTGTCAGTGTGTACGGTCCATGGTTTGTATAGACGTGAGTCGCCGTGTCTATAGGAGTGACTGTCTCAGTGCCGTCGCCCCAAACCCAGGTTAGAGTCAACGGATCGCTGTTGTCATCCGATGCGGTGACCGAGAAATCGTAGGGCACATCCTGGACTACATCAGGAAAGTCCGGTACGTCAATGGTCGGTGGTGCATTGCTGGAAACAACCACCAACTTGTTCGTGCTCACAGGTCTCGCCTGCTCTCCAAGGTGTTCGTCGTCTACGTACATCGTTACAGTGTATGACCCTGGTTCCGTGTACTGGTGCGTCACAACCTGTCCCTTTGCGGAGTAGAGGTCGCCGAATGACCAGGAGAACCTGAGGTCGTCGTCATTGTCATCGGTGGCACTACCAGTGAAGGTTACGACTTCGCCAATATCTGGGCTTGATGGCGATATCGAAATGCCTAGACTGTGCGGAGCAGTGTTGCTGTTGTCAATCACCTTCACCGTCGTGTTCGTCCACGAAATGAAGAAATCGGCAGTGTCTTCCTCGCTGACCTCTTTGGCAGCGAAGTAGACGTCGTAGTAACCATCCTCGGCATAGGTGTACGTGGCATCGGGTGAGGCCATCCAGTCCGTGCTGTTATCATCGCCCCAGAACCACTTGTAGTTCAGAGTCGATTCGTCGTTTGCGTTTCCGGTGAAGGAAATTGGGGTGTCCACCAGCCCTTCGATCAACGGATCAACGCCAGTTATCGTTGGAGCTGAATTCGGTGGGTCCTCTGCATATGGACCGCTAGGCGACATCATCATGAACACATATGGGAAGCTCTGATCAGGCATCAGCATGAAATTGGATTCCCAGTTGCCGAAGTCCTCCCATACGTCGATGTTGACACCATATAGTTCCTTCCTGTATGCGACGCACTGGCAGCAGAAATCCTCGTAGGCGAGGTTCTGCATCTGGTCCACAATCACCTGTCTGGCAACAGGGTCCATGATGGTAAGAGATGCGTTGTAGAGGGCATCATACTCAGGTATAGACATGTACTCGCCACTCCATGTGCCGATCTCCATCGTGGTGAGGACCGAAAGGATGTCAGTGGACGGGTCCGACAGCGGCGAGAATATCCAGTCCCAAAGCCAGATATCGTAAGCTCCTGTGTACCAGACATTGTTCATCTGGTTCGTGCTCAGCAATTCCGTGTTGAGCTTGATTCCGGCCTGGCTGCACCAGCCTTCAATCAAGGAAGCCGCCACGATCCATTCTTCTCGAGTATTCAGCGTGTAGAACCTGAATTCCAGAGGCACGCCATCGACGTCGTAAAGAGGGCACTGATCTGTCCCCGATACGTCCCTGCCCGCAGCGTCATACTTCCATCCGGCCCCCTCCAATTCAAGCCTTGCAAGGTCGGGATCGAATGACACCAGCTCAGGGCCATCGTATCTGTGGTACCATGGATTCATTTCTGGAATCAGCGAATCGGCGTATGATCCTAGGCCCCCTAGAACATCCTCGACGAACTTTGTTTTGTTAATACACTTCGCAAAGGCCTTCTTGAAGACTGGGTCTAGCAGTATCTGGCTGTTGTAGGCGTCAGGGCCTGATGTCAAGCCCAGATCTTCCCTCATTTCCACGGTGAGCTGGTTTAGGCTAATCTCGTACACAAAGCCTGTGCTCAGAGCGAAGCCTTCGAGGTTAGACTCGTCATCAAGATCCCCGAGATACTGTGATGGAGTCACTCCTATCAGGCAGTCAATTTCGCCTTCCTTGAGCATTTGCCAGCCGGTTTCCTGATACGTGGTCTTGACGAACTTCAGGGTGTCGACATGGATCTGCCACCCTCTGTTCTCCTCCTGGAACCATATCGGGTTCCTCTTCAATACCGCCTCTCCCGCCTCAGGGAGCCCGTCAAGATCGTAGTAGAAAGGTCCAGAGCCTATCGGAAGCGCATTTGCGAGGTTCGTCGGATCTCCACCTCCCTGAGGCTCCCAGTAGTACCTTGGCAATATCGGAAGGGAGGTTATTGCGCCGAGAAACGGAGCGTATGGATGGTCAAGCTGAATCGTCAGCTCATAGTCACCATTAGGAGTCATCGATGCAATCGTTGGAGGCACATCAGGCCCATCAACCGGACCAGGGAAATAGTGCAGATTGCTCTTGTAATCCTGTATCACATTATACGTGAATATTACGTCGTCCACCGTCAGCTTGCGACCCTCATCCCTTATTTCCGGGTCGCGGGGATCACAGAAGTATGCGTTGTCAACGATTTCAAAAGTCCATGTCAGGCCATCGTCGGAAACGTCCCAAGACTTTGCCAGATCGCCCGTGATCTCCATGTCTAGATCATATGTGAGCATCGTGCTCATACACGGCCAGATGCACATTGCCTCATCGACCATTGTGTATTCGAACAGGTTTAGTGTCGCGATGGACAAATCCAAGGTGCCGATCTTATACAATCGATCCACATCAGGCAGAGCCGCCGCATTTCCCACAGGGCTGATGCCATTCTCTGCAAATGACGTCACACTAAGCATCAGGACCGCAAGAGACGCCACGGCAATCATCGTTGTTCTCGAACCACGAGCGGTATCACCATTCTTCATCTGTATTCTTCCCCCTTTGGTCGCCACCAGTCGAACAGCACAAGGTTCTTCGAAGTGTCGACGTCAAGCACAAGACATGGGCATCCGAGTTCGAGCGTGCCCCTCTACCCCCATGGTCAGTGCGTGTGTTGAATTCGGTGCAATCGTCAATCACTCAGTGATATAAAGCGTTTTACTCTATCTGAACCATGCACCTGCAGTGCAGTTGTGGAGGGCATTGCAGAGAGGATCTTCTTCGCTTGTTTCCACCGCTTTCGGACGGAATAGCGAGGCCGTGACTCCGAATTGGCGACGCGGTCGAGCGGTAGCCCAAACTGTTTCACACAATCACAACGATGGTTTCCCGCGTCTAGACGGGTACGACCGACGACACCAAGGCTTCCGATGTTGAACAACGACTGCTCGACTAAGCCCTGGCGGAACTGCCGGATAGACTAATCGATATTCTGCCTCAGCGCTTTCTCAGTTTCGGGTTCAGAATATCGTCAAGGGCATATCCTATAAGCGTGAATCCGAGCACAACGAACACGATGCAAAGCCCTGGCGCAATTATCCACCAGTGCAGGCCTATGCTGAATGCGCCTGCATTGGATGCGAATGATAGCATCGTTCCCCACGTGACAACTCCAACTGGTCTCATTCCTAGGAAGCTCAGAGTGGACTCTGAGAGAATGGCATAGGCGACCGTTAGAATCGTGTTCGCAAATACGAGCGGGAACGAGTTCGGCAGGACGTGCCGGCGAATGATCCCAAAGTCCGAGGCCCCAATCGCTCGAGCGCGCTCAATATATTGACGCTCCTTGATGGAAAGCACCTGGGCTCTAACCATCCTTGCAGTTGGGGACCATCCTGTGAACCCTATGATCAGAATGATTCCAAGGAGATCAATCGTCCCGACCAAAGCAACGATGACAATCATCAGGACCAACCATGGGACAGACAGGACGACGTCATTCGCACGCATTAGAGCCTCATCGACGCGTCCACCAGCATAGCCTGAGTACAGACCGATTACCGCTCCGAGAATGGACGCTATGACCGCAGAGAACACGCCGACAATTATTGATGTGCGGGCTCCATACAGAAGCTTGCTGAAGATATCTGCCTCGAAAGAATCCGTCCCCATCCAGTGAGTCGTCCAATTCTCCACCAGATACATGGCGACACCTGTGATAATCACGACTAAAGCCAGCACAATCGTTGTGCCTCTGGCCAAAATCGCGGTTTTTGCCGGGAACTTGACTCCTCCCTTGTCAGGTTTGGCGACTGCTGCAGCCGGTCTGGCGTAAGCGCTACGGAAGCTCATTCCACTGATCAAGAGGAGGAAACCTCCAATAACATATCCCGCAAGAAGGGGATATCCCGCGTGCTCCTGCGGAAAGTCGACAACAAGGAATAGGGACATGATAGCCAAGGGAGCGACGGCGCATGCAATCCCGAACCACCTTCTAATGCTCCTCTTCCTGCTGACCCGCCGCTTCGTACCAAATGAAAGCATAACAAGGCATGCGCCAACCACCGATGCCGGATAGAGCCAGTCACTCCAATCGGTTGTTACTATGCTCCAGAAGCCATATTCCTCACCATAGTAAACGAGCGACAGATAGGCGAACGTTAGCACACCAGTAAGTGCTGACGATGCAACTAGCGCCGCGATCTGAAGTGTCTTATTCAGCCTCCATTCTGACTCCCTTTTGAACGCAGCCATCAGCGCAACCGCCGATGCCACTATGGTCACAAGCGGCAGCATTGCCAGAGATATGAACTTCGCAGATGATGGGGCATCAGTAGCGAAGTCCGACGGTAACGACCATTTACCCTCACCGAGGTTGCTTGTATCGTAAGGAGCAATTGCTGGACCAAATACAGCAAGCATTGAAAAGACCACGAGAATTCCAACGCCCACTGCGCCCATCGGGTTTCTAAGGATTTGCGTGGTGACGGTCAGAATCCGTTTGGTAGTCAGACGGATCTTCTCGATCCGAATATCATTTATGAATGGAATCTTGACAAGGTTGCTCTTTGAATCGCGTTTCGCACACATATTGCCATCCCTATGAAATCTTGATTCTCGGATCAACGTACAATAACAGAATATCCGCTATGAAGTTCGCAACTATGACTGCGACGCCGCCGACCACGATGATGAACTGTAGTATGGGAAAATCCAACTCTTCAATAGCCTTGATCGTCCGATAACCGATTCCCGGATAATTGAATATGACCTCTACCTGATAGGCACCTCCGATTATAAACGCGATATACATGGCTATCAAGGCGATCATCGGCGGCAATCCATTAGGAAGAGCATGTTTTCTGAGCACGACATAATCACTACATCCCTTCGCTCTTGCGGTTACGATGTAATCCTCGGTGAACACATCGATAAGAGAACTGCGCATTACGAGAGAAATGCTTGCGACAGTAGCGAGAGCGAGAGTCACCGACGGCAAGATCAAATATTTGGCCACGCTCAGCATTATCGGAAGAGTCCATCTGAACTCTGACCCGTAAGTATCGGTATCGTAGTATCCAGCGAGAGGGAATTGGGGCCACCAATTCAGCCCGAATGGATGCGAAATGAAAAGATGCTGCAGGATTATCGCGAACCAGAAGACCGGCATTCCGTAGAAGAAGAGGGACAATGCGCTGGAGCCGAGATCAAATGGCCCTCCTCGCCTGAACGCGGCATATGCGCCTATGACCATTCCAATGAGAATCGTGAAGATTGTCGAGGTCCCGACCAGTAACAACGTCCATCGCATATCATTGGCAATTATATCCACCACAGGGCGCGCATTTGCCATGTACGAAGTGCCCCAATCAAGCGTGATCGTGTTGTAGAGATAAATCGCAAATTTCTCAGGAAGACTCTCATTAAGATGGAATTTCTCCATCAGCTCAAACTTGAGCGACTCGTCGAATTTAGGATCACGTGGAACCATGTTAAGTACCGGTTCGCCTGGCATCATATGGATAAGGAAGAAGTTGAGAGCCATCACGCCGAATATCGTGATGAAGACGTTAACGACCCTGCGCGCAATAATCCCTCTGAAGGATCGTTTCCTCGTTACCATTCCATCTCCTCATCGGGATCGTCGTCAGGTTCATCCAGCTGGAAGCTCTCTCTGAGCTTCAGCTCTTCAAGAGAAATGCCCTGCGCCTCGAGTCGTTTCCGCCGCCGTCTTGTCAGAACCAGGTTCAATAGAAGCACGACGGGAATCATCAGAACGGCGATTAGAGCTGTGTAATCCCACCAGCTCCAGGGATCGGCGATCCTATCGAACGGTGTGTCGACGACCACGGTTGCTTCCTTGATCCTTTCGTGCGTCAGAACGCCAAACATCTCATTATCAGAATACGTTATTGTAACGTTGTAACTCCCTGCTTCTGAATATGAGTGTCTGACGACGCAAGTAACATTCCGATCCACATATTCTGTCAGGTTGAAACTGAGGATGGGACTGTTGTCGCCAAAGTCCCACGTTATCTCAATAACGTCCATCTCCGGGTCAAAGAGTGTAATGGAAAACTCGATCTCCTCTCCGGGAGCTGCGTAATTGCCGGCATCATAAGTGAAATTGAAACTAACTGCGCTGGGCGGCATATTGTTGGAGGCAACGATGAATTCCCTGTACCTCACAACTTCATGGTCGAGAACGCCATCAGAGACAGCGACTGAGATGTTGTACACGCCAGTTTGATCGAAGTATCTCTCCTGCATGAATGTGTAGATGACCAATCCTCCGGCAGAGGTATTCATCTTGGGATCCCCTCCGTCATCGAGATCCCAAGTCGCAGATATGACATCGCCATCGGCGTCATATGTCTGAATCGTGAACGTAACGGCGAAGAATCCTATGCCGACGTCTATGCATGGGCTCTCTTCGGACATCACAATCTCCTCAACGACTGACGGCAGTGAATTACCAGCGACCTCGATCGGGATTAGCTTGGTGATGTTGTGAGCTAGGCTCTGATACGGAACCAGACCGTCACACACATAGAGCCACACCTTATAGTTGCCAGGAGATTCAAACGAATACGAGATATTGTTCCATACTTTCGTACCCGGTAGCGTGGCATCCGTGTGGTAAACAACCACGTAGACGTCCTCGACACTATTGTTGAACACATATGTCCACGTCAGCGCCTCCCCCTCGGGGTCCTTCGCGTTAGCGTAGAAAGCCACTTCATCCATCGGATCGATAGATGTGTCGGAAGCGGCAAATTCGACAATGGGAGGTCCGTTTGGTGGCAACATAACAGTGACCAATCTAGTCGCAGTCTTTGTGTGCGAGTATGAATCCTCCAAGGTGATCACGAGCGAAAAGTACATCGATCCTCCGATGCCAGGGCCCGTAACGGGGTGCCATGCGTGAGTCTGATTGAAATAGACCGCAGGCAGAGCCACTCCCGTTGTGTTGACCGCAATGGTTCCGTCTCCAAAATCCCAATTCGCAGTCACGGGGTCGCCGTCAGGGTCGGAGATCTTTATGGACAGATCAATTTCCTCTCCGGGGTCCAATACTGGCAGGGATTCGGGAAGCGGCACCTCAAATGTCGGAGCCCTATTCTCCATGACGTAAACACTGATGAGGTTGGTGTCGGTGGTAGCGGACCCGTCACTGACGACAAGGCGCACGCAGTAGTATGTGTCGGTGCCGGCTGTCAGATTTCCAAGGCGATCATAAGTGAATTTCGCAGTCACTGTTCCTGGATTGTCCGTGACATGGACAGTGTAGGGGCTGTTGGTGTTGTTTGTCGGATACGGAGGGACGATTGCGTCGTAGTATATGATGAAAGTGAGACTGGTGTCGGGCGTTGTGCTACTTGCGGTAGCAGTGAAGGTTACCTCCTCTCCGGTGTACACCCTGTTCGGACTGGCAGAGAAACTCTGTATGTTCGCAGCCAGGGTACTGCAGCGGAGCTCCTCATCTGAGTCGATGATTGCTGAATACAATCCACACAAAGCCCCAGCGGCAAATCCAGCGAACAGAAGGGCTGAAATGAGAATCGTCGTTGTTCTCACCCGCATTCTACCTGCGAGAAGATTTGTTGGCCTCATAACTGAAACCATAGTCCCCTACCCCGACGATGGGCACCCAAATCCCTGACACTCTGGATAGCCTTGATTAATCGAATGCCAGGCCAACCCAAAGTGTTTGTTCTATATAAGTCCTGCTCGGCAAACATGATTGACCAAGATCCGTAACTGCTCAGTCAATACCACTACTAAGGAATCGCGTTCATGCAACTGGTTTGAGTGGTTCCGTATTCCACGCATTGCCCATTTCAATATCGGGATGCGCGAGGAAGGTCGTCAATCCGTAGCTGCCTAGATGCGTCTTCAGTTGCCCCGCTATGGCCTCATCAGCGTGTGAGCGACTGAGCAACTACTCTGGGCTTCCTTTGTTGATTGGTGCCTGCTTCTCAAACTGCCGCAACCAGCAGCAGGACTTCATAGATTCTCAGGGCGAAGTGCTCTCTCGGGGAAGTGGGTTATGTCTATCGTCTCCGAGGCTATCTTGATGTTCTCGCTGTCGCGAACCTCCTGCAGCATCTTGCGGAATAATCTGTCCTGCAATGTCCTGCGCTCGCGGGCAAGGGCAATGTACCTGACACTCAGGTTGATCCAGTTGTCGGTCAGCTTCACATAAATCGCTGGCTCGACGCTGCGCTTGGAGAGATAATACCGCTCCATTATCCCCGACATCTCCTTCTCCGCATGCAGCGTGATCTCCTCCGTCTCCTCCGTCACGACCCTGGTGAACCTCGATATGGCATCCTTCCAGTCGCTGTCATAGGTGATTGGCAGCAAGATCTCGTCCCATATGAAACTGTGGTCCTTCGTGTAGTTGCTAATCATACCCGATATGACACGGCCGTTCGGCACAACCGTCAGCCTCCCGGTCGCCTGGTCGCCGTCGACCCAGCCTTTCATTTCAAGGAGAGTTGTGAACAGCAGCCCGATATCGATTACGTCACCGTAGTTTCCCTCAATCTCGATCCGGTCGCCGACACGGTACGTCCCGGTCGAGAAGATGATTATGCCACCAACGAAATTCTTGAACAGGTCCTGCAGAGCTATGGCGATCCCGGCACCGATCAAGCCGTAAGACAAGAGCAGCGCCTGGGAGTCCTCCACCCATATCTGAATCATAACAAGTATGAATACGAGGACATACAATATCGAAGTGGCCTTTCTGACGGAATACCTCGTCTTGGCATCCTTGATCGTTCTAATAGTGGCATGTTCTAGTACTATGCGGAATACGAAGTAGATAATCGCGAGGGCGAGGAACGTGAAGAAGGCCATCTCGAGATACCGGTTCGGATAGTAGTAGTCACCCACCCACGCGAGACAGCACCCAGCAATCTGTGCCGTCAACGCAACGACACGGTTCATGCTCATGGGATATCGGAAGGTCTTTACTTAACGGTTGTCTGCCTTTGGCGATTAGATTGCACGTGCCCCTTAAATCTCGCGTCGGGCCAACCGGCCTCTCGGTTCTTGGCTCCATCGCTTGCTCATCACAATATGCCTAAACAAGGGGTTTGAATCGTTGTGCATTCACCGACCACACACGCGTGGTTTCTTGTGCCAAAGTTCACGAATGACAAGGCCATTTTGCGGCGCTAACTACGGAGAGATTATAAACTGCCTCGCTAGTGGGGCCGCGGAGCTATGACATCAATGATCGAGGAACGACGACTGAAAACCGTCGAGGTTTCCGGGACATACGAAAGCATGGGATCCGAGCTAGGCTCTGCCTGCAAGCCAGAGGTACAGTCCATGCTTTCCGAGGCCAAAGATATCCTGAGCAGAAAATCCCTCCCATGGGACAGGGCGCTCCTCATGGCGGGCAGACATGCCTCGTTCGTGATGGAGTACAATCCCAACCAGCTATCGTTCTTGAACGGCTATTCCAAGGGTTCCGGATTGTCTTTCGACGAGCTCTTCCTTCTATTCTGCCTTGACGAGAAGGGACTATGCACGGACGTCATGGTAAACCAGCAGGCCACTGACGACGAGAGCGTCTTCTCCGCCCACACCGAGGACTGGTCAGTGAAATCGGAGGAATTCCTTGTCCTGGTGAAAGCGAAACCGAAGAATGGCCCAGCGATCCTGGTAATGACGCATGCGGGTCTGGAGTGGATAACCGGAATCAACTCCGCTGGGATAAGCGCAACGGGCAACTCGCTGTATCAGAGCGATGTGAGGTTCGGCGTGCCAAAGCTGATGGTCGCGCCCAAGATACTCGCATCTGAGACGTTGGGAGACGCGTTGGGAGCGGCAACGCCTGCGCACAGAGCGTCGAGCTACAATAACAACATCTGCCACTCGAGCGGCGAGATGTATTGCGTCGAGGGCTCCGCGACGGATTTCGCGTTGATGTATCCCGAGAACGGCTATCTCGTCCACACCAACCATTACATTCACCCCGCCATGGCTCAGTATGAGACCGCGTTCGGAGTGGTTGGCGCCAAGACCCTAGCCAACTCGAGCACGATCACAAGGTACCACAGAGCGCGGAGGCTTGTGAGGGCAAGCCTCGGATCCATAACGGCAGATACCCTGATGGAGCTCCTTCGAGACCACTTCAACTACCCAGCCTCTATCTGCAGACACCCTCTGAAAGAGGAGGCCGAACACGATCGGTGCAAGACGACCTACGCGACCGTGATTGACCTCACCAGGAAGAAGATGTTGCTCTGTGTGGGCAATCCTTGCGAGGGAGAATTCAAGTCGTACTCTCTGTAATCGTGGGAATCTTGAGCCAATCGCGTGCGAAACAACCGGCAAGAAGGATTACTTGCGCTTGGTCTTGCACTCGTCCGATCCCTTCAACTCCATAAGCGACTTCTTCAGAGTGACGACATCACCGTAGCCCGAAACGCTCTCGACCGGGAGACATATCTTCACGGACCCGAAGAGAGGCTTGCTGAATCCGAGTTCACGCGATGCATCATCGTTCAGCCCAATCTTCAGATGTGTTATCCGCCACTGTTTGGTGTCCACGTTAGCGCCGTCAACCTCGCCCAACGTGAACGAATCGGCTGCAATCACTTTCACTCCGTTCATTTTTGAAATGTCCATCATTTCGTCCACCTGTTCTTCACAAGCTGATATACGGCTATAACACTTGTGCCTGCCCAATTCGGTACTTCTCAGCCAGTTCGCAGTCGACGACCACAAATGGTCATTGGCCCTCATACCTCCTGGCGATTTTTATGCAACATCGAAAATGGAATTAACCGTCTGCCAACTACGTCATGATTCTTCGAAGTTCGTGTATTTATACCTGCAGTCTGGTTGAATCTTACGGCTGGCGAATAGCCAAAAGTAGATTCTAATACGATGTGGCCCATGACCCTGGCGTGGGAGCCTCTGACAACTGTAAACACGGTTGGCTCCCAAGGGGGTAGAAGAAATTGAGGGGACTTTACACCAAGTTGTGCCTAGGTGTCTTTGTGGCTGCCCTCTTGCTTGTGCCGAGCGTAACAGTCGTTCAGCATGCAAGGGGAGAGGGAACATCGTGGACCGTCGCCATTTATGTCAATGGAGACAACGACCTCGAGCGATATTGGTTCGACTATAGCCTTCCAGCGCTTGAAAACATACCCGCGAGCTCGGATGTGACCATCGTCGCCATGATGGACTGGGTGGCGCAGAACGGGACGACGCTCTACGAGATTTCCGGCGGAGTGACGACCATAGCTGCGACATACGAGGAGAAGAACTTTGGCGATGGAGCCACGTTCGAATGGTTCATCACTGAGACGTCCACGCTGTACCCATCTGACAATCTCGCTGTCATCGGATGGGATCACGGCTACGCCTGGAGATACTTCAGCAACGACCAGACCTCTGGTGACAAGATAATCATGCCTGAACTGCAGGCTGCGATCGAGAACGCTGGTGTGTACATAGACATACTTGCCTTTGACGCCTGCAATATGGCGGCGATAGAGGTTGCCTACCAGATATCGCTGACAGGGCTCGTAGGAATCCTCGTTGGCTCTGAAGAGACGATACCGATGAACGGGTTTCCGTACGATTTGATGCTCACGCCTGTCGCCAATGATCCGGCCCGGACGCCCGTGCAGGTGGCAACGGACATGGTGGTCGGCTGGGGTGAGTACTACGGGCCCCTAAACTGGGCTCAATCCGTATGCCTCTCGGCAACGGACATCTCGAGTGTAAGCCAGCAGGTATCAGCGCTCGAGGACTGGTGCTCGGCAATGCATGCCAACCTTGCAGCCTACGAAAGGGAATACAAGAAAGTAATCCGGGACACCTATGTCATGTACGCTACGAGCAAGCACCTCGATATGGAAGACCTGTGCGAGAAGCTCCTGGCGAACTCGAAGATCAAAGATGCCACACTGAGAGCAGCAGCGGAGGATGTGATTGCTCTGGTCGATTCCTCGGTCATCACGTACTGGAACGGCCCCTACGCTGCAGCGTGCGGTGGGATCTCTATCTACTGGGGAACTGGTGGTGACTGGCCATACAGCGAAGAGGCCTATTCCACCGAGGTCGCATTCGCGATAGACATGGGCTGGGCGGATTTCCTGGCAGACTACAACTCGTGATACCAAGCGGGCACGAGGCAAACGGGGCAGACCTGCCCCATCCTTTCCTATTTTCCATCTCTCGATGCATGGGCAAGTATTTTCTACGACCTTTGTCATCATAGAAGAGGTCAGTATCTAGAACTGATACATCACTCAGGGGGGAGGCAAATGCAAATGAAGAGGAGCCTCAGTCTCGCAGCCGTGATTGCGGTCTGTACATTGATCTCTACGAGCATGGTTCAGGGAATGAATGGTCCGCCAGCCAACGACACGGGCACATGGACCGTCATGATATATGCGGCCGCGGATAACAATCTTGAGAGTTATTGGGAAGGCGCGAGCCTTGCGATGCTTCTGGACTTGCCTAGCACTGACGCGGTCAACTTCGTCGCCTACGTAGACCTCTTCAGCACTCTGGGTACGCAGATTGTCGAGATTGACGGCGGGGAATGGGAGGCGGTCGAGACTCTGGAGGAGAAGAACTTTGCCGATGATGAGACTCTGCAATGGGCGCTCAGCGATGTCTCAACGAGATATCCGTCGGAGCACCTCGCGATGATCGCGTGGGACCACGGAAGTGCGTGGAATGGTTTCTGTGGCGACGACACGTCGGATGACTGGATGTATCTCGATGAGCTGTATGCGGCCATCGTTGCGGCCAATGTTCACATCGACATAATAGGGTTCGACGCCTGCGCCATGGCGAGCGTCGAGACGATCTACTCTGTGGCGACGACGGGACTTGTAGACCTTGTAGTGGGGTCGGAAGAGCTGGTAGCTGGCGATGGGTTCCCGTACGACCTGATGTTTGCTCCACTCGCCGAGGATGCAAGTAGAACGCCCCTCCAGGTCGCCTCCGACATGATTGACGGATGGGAGGCATACTACTCCGAGATCACCTGGGGATGGTATGCGACCCTCAGTGCGGTCGATGCCGGCGCGATTCATAACAACGTCGATGAGATCGCCCACTGGACGGAGCTGATGCTTGACAGGTTGCCATCCTACCGCTACGAGTACCGAAAGGCCCTGAGAGACTGTGAGTGGGTATCGTGCATAGCGCACTATCAATTCGACATGGTCGACCTTGGCAGACAACTGATGTCGAGCCCGACCATCGCCGATGACCAGGAGTTCGTTGCAGCCACCGAGGACATGATGGAGGCCGTCTCGAACTCTGTCGTCGCCATGTACAACCCGGATACGAAGGCCGCCTGCGCGGGGGTCTCAATGTATTGGGGCTATCACAATTGGGAATGGAGGTTGTACTGGATGGACTACATGAACAACGTCCCATTCGCGACCGAGACGGCTTGGGGAGATTTCCTGTACGAGTACAACCGCGTCACGTGCGGTTGGTTCCCAACGAAGTGATGTGCAGCGCGTATACTCGCCTACCCTATCGGGCGAGAGGTCGATATGAAGCGGATGGAGCGGATGCCCCTGACCTTTCTCACCTTGCCGAGTATCTCCCTGAGAACAGTATTGGGACCCCTGGCGATTATCAGCTCCATGCACTGCCCACGTTCGAGGTGAAGATGTAGCATCATCTGTATCTCCTCGTACCTGTGCTGAAGAACTGACAGCTCCCCCCTGGGCCCATGCTCGCTGTATATAGCGGTTATGACGAGCTGATTGTCACCGTCCATGCTCTCCCACTCAGCCTCGTCGACAAAGGAGCGCATCGCCTCCCTCATCGCGTCGGATCGCGAATTGAAGCCTTTGGAGGTCAGCACCTCGTCGAACCGGACCAGCAGCTCCTCGGGGATTGACAGACTCACGATCATGTATTTCGATACTGGTATCTGCCGATGCGCTATATCTCAGTTATCAACTCTTTTCGCTAGCTGTGATGATTCATACCTCATAGCCTTCCGAGCTTGCCCAGCAGCGATTCCGGGTTGGTCACAAGGGCCATCCTGATGGCGTCCGCGTCCAGGCCAGAGCCCCTGGCAATGTTAGTGGCAATTGCCATGCTACTGAGGTCCTCCGGAGAGTGCGCGTCTGTGTTAACAAGCATCCTCGCCCCTGCCGCCTTCGCAACTGAAGAGACATGTCCGTTCGCGGCTGAGTGTCCTCTTCTGCAGGATATCTCAAGGTAAACGCCGTTCTCCGCCGCCTTCCTCGCGTCCTCCTCGGATATCATGCCTGGATGGGCCAGAATGTCTACGTCAGGGTTCGAGACAGCGGCATTGTTGGTTCCCTGTTCTACTGGCTCCGCCGTAGTCTCACCGTGAACCACCACGAGTTCGGCCCCAGAGTCCCTTGCCAACTTCACTGCTTCGTCGATGTATTTTACGGGCACGTGGGTAATCTCTACGCCGGTAATGGCTTCAATTCCCCATGCGTCAGCTTTGGCACAGTCCTTCGCAACATTACGCACTAACCAATCGATGTTCGAGAACGAAGCGTGATCGGTAATCGCAATCGCACGATGGTCTGCGACTGCCGCGCGGCGTATCAGCTCCATCGGCAGCAGCTCGCCATCGCTGAACACCGTGTGAGTGTGGAAATCGCTGCGTCTAGCCCTCATTTCCTCCTGCCCTCCAGTTCCTTGTAGATGTCCTGCATAAGAACACCCTCGTCGAACAGCAACACCATGAGGTGAAACATGAGATCCGCTGCCTCGTAGACAATCTCCTCGCGCTTCTTATCCTTGGCGGCGATGATAACCTCCGAACTCTCCTCGGCGATCTTCTTTAGCAGGAGGTTGCGATTGTTGAAGAGACGGCACGTGTACGATGATTCGCTCTGTCCCTGCTTCCGCTCCTCGAACACACGCCACAGCTCGGAGATGATGTCGTTCGCGGCTACGGGGCGGTCCAGGAAACAGGAGTATGTACCCTGGTGGCAAGCGACGCCGGCCTGTTCCACTCTCGCGAGTATCGCGTCATCATCGCAATCGGTCAGCAGCTCGATTACCTTCTGGACGTTGCCGGAGGTCTCGCCTTTCTTCCATATCTTCTGCCTAGAACGGCTCCAATAATGCATGTATCCAGTCTTCTTGGTCAGCTCGAGCGCCTCGTCGTTCGTGAACGCTACCATCAACACATTGTTGTTCTTCACATCCTGGACCACGACCGGTATCAGCGCATTTTCTGGATTCATCCGCACCACCTCACAGGTATACCCTTCGCTACTAGTTCTTTCTTGACGTCTCTGACCGTATGCTCGTCGAAATGGAAAATCGACGCGGCCAAAGCGGCGTCCGCCTCGCCATCGGAAAGCACCTTGACGATGTGGTCTAAGCTGCCGCATCCACCTGACGCTATCACTGGAACACCCACTTCCCTGACCACTCGTCGTGTCAGGTCGAGATCGTAGCCTTCCTTGACGCCGTCGCAGTCCATGCTCGTGAGCAATATCTCCCCGGCTCCTAGCTCGCAGACCTCTCTTGCCCACTCGACAACGTCCCTCTGAGCGGGTTGCGTTCCGGAGTGTGTGTGCACCTTCCATCCGTCATCGGACCGTTTGGCGTCTATCGCAACCACCACACACTGGCTTCCAAAAGCATTCGCACACTCTGTAATGAGCGAAGGTTTCGCTACTGCAGCGGTGTTGATCGATACCTTGTCCGCTCCCACTCTCAGCATCCTTCTAACATCCTCGAACGTCCTGACGCCGCCGCCCACGGTAAGAGGAATGAACAGCTGCTCGGCGGTCTTCTGGACAGCTGCTCTCAGCGTCTCCGCTCCCGCGACTGAGGCATTGACATCCAGGAACACGATCTCATCCGCCCCTTGTTCCTGGTACCTAACTGCGAGTGTTGGAGGATCTCCCACATCCGTCAGTCCCTTAAAACGCACTCCCTTCACCACCACGCCGCCTTTCACGTCGAGGCAGGGTATAATCCTCTTGGTCAGAGGCATCACTCGACACCCCATTTTACAGACGATTTTGTGGACAAGGCCGAACCTGTCCGCAACATTGCCTGACCCAGCGCCGTACCAAGGGCTTTGAACGTCGCCTCCACGATGTGGTGATTGTTCTTTCCTCTCAGGACTATCGTGTGGACCGTCGCCCTCAACTCCATCGCGAACGATCTAACGAAGTGGGTGTACATCTCATCCGGGAGCTCCAAGTGCACGAACGGGCGATCTATCAAATCGACCGTCGCTTGGACGAGCGCTTCGTCCATCGGCACGACTGCGCTGGCGATTCGCATGATGGGTGATTCCCCGATGGCTTCCCTGTAGGCTCGGCCGAGTGTAATCGCCACGTCCTCGATGAGATGGTGGTCGATGTCCCCTCTCGCCGATATCTCAAGATCCACGCCTGAATACCTCGCCAGTGTTTCGACCATGTGGCGAAGGAACTCATCGGTTATGTCACACTCAGTTCTACTGGGGCCGTCGATGCCTAGTCTGACACGCACCTCGGTTTCCCCGGTCTCCCTAGTGACGTTCGCGCAGCGCACTTGGCCGGTTTGGCTCATGAGAATTCCCTCACGGCCCTCTTGAAATGGATGCGTCCTGTGTATATCGCAGTACCAACCACGACGGAATCCACGCCCATCCGCTGGAGCGTCATCAGATCTGCTGGAGTGGTTATGCCGCCAGACACGATGACGGGCTTGCTCGTGGCCTTGATTAGCTTCTCTATGGGGGCGGGGTTTATCCCTTCGAGACGCCCCTCGACTTCAACGTTCGTGTACAGGAAGCCCCAGATAGGGAGGGACTCGAGGTTCTTGGCTACATCGTATATGTCCTTCCCTGAGCTTTCCTGCCAGCCCTTTATCAATACCTTGTCGTCGGCTGAATCCAACGCCACCACAATTCCGTCAGTGTACTGTTGCGACATGTCCTCGACAAAGGATCTTTCTTGAATGGCCCGTGTGCCCACGATCACCCTCTCACAGCCTATCTCGAAGAGCCTGTGAATCTTCTCCGGGGTTCTGATGCCACCTCCTACCTGAACCGGGACCGACAGAGCTCCGATGATGTTCTCAATCAGTTCCTCGTTGCTGCCGACTCCCATTGCGGAATCGAGGTCGATGATGTGGATCATCTCAGCGCCCTCGTCTTGCCACCTGCGGGCAATCCCAGTCACGTCCTTAATCTCGAAGCGCTCCGTCCCTGGTTTGCCACCTATGAGTTGGACGGTTTTACCGCCCTTCACGTCAATCGCCGGTATCACTTTCATGCTGTCTCCTCCGAGATCCTGATGAAGTTCGAAAGCAGCCTAAGGCCTGGAGCGCTGCTCTTCTCCGGGTGGAACTGCGTTCCGCATATAGCGCCCTTCCTGACTGCAGCAGGGAACCTCTCACCGTATTCAGTTTCCGAGATTGTGACTCTTTCGGTCGGACGGCACACGTATGAATTTGCGAAGTAGAACTGATCATCGGGGTTGATTCCTTCGAAGAGTCCGTCGTCTGAGTCCGACACATTGTTCCAGCCCATGTGCGGGACTCGCGGGGCGTTCAATCGCACGGCTGACCCTCCGAGCACTGCAAGGCCGTCACCATGCGACTCCTCACTCCGTTCGAAGAGAACCTGCATGCCAAGACATATGCCTAGCGTGGGAACGCCTCCGGAGATGGCCGATCGTAGCTCGTCGATTCCCGGACGGAGTACTTCCATCGCCGCACCGAATGCCCCGACACCGGGGAAGACGATGCATCGCGCCTCGGCAATCTCTCTAGGTGAGGATGATACCTGCACGCTCGCCCCCGCACGCTCAAGCCCCTTCGATATGCTGTGCAGGTTTCCTACTCCGTAGTCGACAACTGTGATCTTCATGATGGTTCTCCGTTGACCAGAGGCGCGACGGCCTCCAACAGCATGTTCATGTATTCTCTCGGTCCGATAGTCACTCTGACATGGTCCTCAAGAAGAGGATAAGCTCCGAAATCTCTGATGGCAATCCCCTTCTCAATAAGGGCACTAACGAGACCCGCGCTGCTGACCGGAGCCTTGCACAGTATGAAGTTGCATTCCGAGGGATACACCTTGAAGCCGAGCGCACGCATCTTGTTTGTGAGGAATTCACGTTCGGACTTCATCTCCGCCACCTTGGCATCCACCCAGTCCTTGTGATCCAACGCTGCCACGGCGACGGCCTCCGTGAGCGAATTCAGTCCAAACGGTGTGCGGACGTGTCTCAATTCGTCCACAATCTCTTTCCTGGCTATTGCGAAGCCTGCCCTGAGGCCCGCGATCCCGTAGGCCTTGGAAAAGGTTCTGACATCGATGCCGTGCTCTGACGCCAGCACCTCACTGAGCATGTTCGAATCGCAGAAGTCGCTGTATGCCTCATCCAGAAGCACTATGCCATCGGATTCCGCCAATATCCGTTCGACATCATCTCTGTCGAGCAGATTGCCCGTCGGGTTGTTGGGTTGACAGAGCGCGACCATCTTCGCCTCTTCGTTCAAGATATCCTCTGTAGGCAAGGCGAAATCTCCGAGCAACATCTTCTCCTCGACGGTCGCCATATTCACCATGGCGTAGAATTTGTACATACGGAACGTCGGAATGGCTTGACAGAACGTATCTCCGGGGTTGATGAACGTCTTCGACACGATATCCAGAAGCTCGTCGGACCCGTTTCCGACGATGACCTCGTCAGGCGAGGTTGACAACTCGGATGCGATGCGTTCTCTCAGGAGGTCGGAGTTCTCGCTCGGGTACGACCACAGCTTGCCGAAATCGAAAGAGTCCGCCACCTCTTGAACGGCAGGGTTCATGCCGAACAGATTCGCGTTGTTGTTCAGTATCAACAGTTCCTTGTCGACGAGGCAATATGACGGGCGGCTCAGCAGCTCGAGCGACCGCCTCCTCAACTCGCCCATTGACGTCACCTGTCATCACCACCAGTTCTCGCATTTGCCGCTGACGCGTGAGCTGGCAATCCCTCGGCCTCGGCCATCTTAGCCGCAACAGGGGCCAACCTCTCCGCGCCCTTCCGGGTCAGTTCTTGATATGGAATTGTCCTGACAAAGTCGTAGACTGATAGAGCCGATCGCGACCGAGCCATGCCCATCGTCGGCAGGACATGGTTCGTGCCCGCACAGTAGTCTCCGAAGGCGACGGACGACCATTTGCCCAAGAACACCGATCCGGCGGCTCGGACCTCATCCAGTAGAGCCTCGGGATCCCTTGTATCTATCACCAAGTGTTCTGGGGCGAAATCGTTGGATATCTGCAAGGCCTGTCGGAGGTTGCGGACCTTAATGAATATAGCACCCTTCTTTGCGGCCACTTCGATCACATCCTTCCTCTCGGCCTTCTGTATCATCCCGCCCAACAGATTCATCGATTCTCCAATCACCTTGTTCGATGTGGAGATTGCCAGAGCGATGGCGTTGGGGTCGTGTTCGAGCTGGGCTAGCATCTCCACCGCGACGAGCGCCGGATCGGTGCTACTGTCTGTAATTATCAGAACTTCCGAAGGCCCGGCGAGGAAATCGATTTCGCAGTCTTTCCTGACGAGGAGCTTCGCAGCCGTGACGATCGCACCGCCAGGACCTACCATCTTCGCGACTCGCCGCACGGTTTCTGTGCCGTATGCCATTGCTCCAATCGCCTGGGCACCTCCGATGGCATATACCTCTTCGATGCCCACAATACTCGCTGCGGCCAACACGACATCGTCAACAACGCCGTTCTTGGACGGCGTGCAGAGAACGATCTCCTCTACCCCCGCCACTCTCGCGGGGACGGCTGTCATCAACACAGATGATGCATAGCTGGCTGTCCCGCCAGGGGCGTATATCCCCACCCGCTCCAACGGGACCACCTTCTGCCCGAACACGCCGCATGAATCTTTGAACTCGAACCCTTTCAGCTTCTGCTTGATGTGATAGGCCTCGATCCGTCGCCTGCTATCCTTGATTGCGGACAGCAACGCCGACGGTATGCGAGACGGGGCGCTCCTGATGGTACTTGGTGGAACAGTGAACGAGCCGCCTCCGAACCCGTCGAACTCTTTGGCATATCGAATGACAGCAGCGTCTCCGTCCTTGCGAACTGTCTCGACTATCGGGCGTGCTCGCTCGAGAGACGATTCAAGCGCTGCCTCTCCTCTGTTGACTATCTGTTTGATCTCCTCTGGCGTGACCGTCTCGATGTCATATGACAGCATGTCAGAGTACCATCCTTTCGATCGGGCAGATTAGTATGCCTGTTCCTCCAATGTCCTTGAGCACCGCGATGATCCCGTTGACCTCGTCATCGTTGACGACGGCGTGTATTGCCACGATGTCCTCGCGCCCTATGATATTCATGATGGTCGGGCCTGAGATGCCGGGCAGGAGGCTCTCAAGGTTGGACAATGTGGTCCTCGGGACGTTGGCCATCAGATATCTCTTTCGCGACGCTCCGATGACGCTGTCAATCGCGCTCGTTATCTCTTTTATGCGGCTGCCCTTGCTGGACAGAGACCCGCTGTTCGCGACCAGAACAGCGGTAGACTCGAGAACCACTCCTACCTCTCTGAGGTGGTTGAGCTTCAGGGTCGACCCAGTCTCGGTGAGGTCGGTGATGACATCGGCAAGCCCGATCTGAGGGGTCATCTCCGTGGCCCCCGTGACAGTAGCTATCTTGACTTCCTTCCCGAGTCCTTTGAAGTACTCTTCCGTAAGCTTCGGGAACGAAGTGGCGACCGTGGACTCGCTCCGCACTTCCGATGCATTCTGGATATCGGATTCGTCAGGAACCGCCACGACCAGCCTGCACCGTCCGAAATCAAGTTCGCGAATCTTGACCACATTTCGCTTCGTTTCAAGTATTAGGTCCAGCCCCGTGATGCCCAGGTCGGCGACACCCATCTCGACAAACTCAGGGATGTCCTGAGCCCTCGCCAAGAGTATTTGGTATCTCCCTTTCCTGAACTCGGCTATCAGCGTCCGGCTGTTGGAGTCAGGCACTGGAAAACCTATTCGGTTCATGAGGCGCACAGCTGGCTGGTTCAGTCTCCCCTTGTTTGGTATAGCTATTCTCAGCAGAGTCAACAACATTCCTCCTCTGGTTCGGCGGCGACCGCACTGAACTCCTCAACGTAGCCTTCGCTAAGCTGCGTCTGTGGGTCTGCAAAATCTCTAGGAGTCAAACTGGCACATGCGAGATTACGCATGAAGACTACCAAACACGGCTTTGTGTTGCACCATGTTCGATTCCTCGAGCGACCGAGCGAGGGCAAAGATGATATTTATTGATTTCGTCAGATTTCGGACATTTGATGTACACAAGTGAGCGGTAAATGGACTAGGCAACAAATGATTCGCAGCTATCCGACCCCTGACTGATTCAGGTCGGGTAGATAGCCCCGAGCACGAGTACTAGAGCAGACACGCCGATACAGAGGCCCACAACGATCCAAGGGTTAACCTTGAGTGCCTTGTCGTCCTCGGAATCGAAGTATCGAATCAGCCCCGCGGCCGAGTGGAAGCCCTCGTTCTTCTTGTTCTTCGCCATGGATGCTCGCATGCTCAATTGCAGGTTTTTGTATTTAAGTGTTTAGCTGCGTCAGCGCTTAGGCCGAATCGAGTCCAGCGCCATCTGCGACTTTAGGAAAATCATTATATAAGTCACAGTATAATTAGCGTATTCCTGCCTGGCTACCCGTGCCTGTTAACGGTCTGTAATCAGCGTCGTCGCCGGGACATCGCAAACTCTGCCGTTTGAGGGAGTACGATTGGAGGTTATATCATCGCGACCGTGTTTCTTGTAGACGACGAAAAGTTCATCGTCGAATTGTACAGGGACATCCTCGAAGCCCACGGTCACGAGGTCATTGATGTGGCTTCTGACGGTGAGGAAGCCGTCCGAAAGTACAAGAAGATGAAGGAGAAGCCGGTAGTAATCATCATGGACCAGAGAATGCCTGTCAGGGATGGCGTGAGCGCGACGCAGGAGATTCTCCGCATCAACCCCGATGCCGCCATCTTCTTCGGAAGCGCGGATCTCCACATAGAAAAGGAGGCTCTTGCTGCTGGTGCCAAAGGTTTCTTGCTGAAGCCGTTCAGAATCGAAGAACTTCTCGCGGCAATCGAGGATGCTGAGAAGAAAAGGAAGAAGCCTTAGCGAGACCCGCGCGCATTGCACGGGTTTCGACGGAGTTCTGGTGAGTGGAATGTCAGTCACACGGAGAGTGTTGTGGACGTCGGCAGGAGACAGAGGGCGATTACTTTTAAGTACGCCCTCAGGATATGAGAGCGTACCCAGCGGAGGAGATGCCTGATGCCAGAGCAGGATAGCGACCTCAAGGCCCAATTGAGGAAGAACCTTGAGAACATGCAGAGAGAGGGATTCGACCCCTACAAGATCTACAGATATGACCGCACCCACTCCTCAGCGAAGGTCGCGGAGGAGTACGCCGACATGGGTTCCGAAAGGAGCACGGATGTCGTCTCTGTTGCGGGAAGGATCATGGCGAAGAGGATTCATGGGAAGGCCGGCTTCGCCGACCTGGTGGACCGAAACGGGAAAATCCAGCTCTACTTCCGCATGAACGACATCGGCGACAAGCAGTGGAAACTCTTCCAGACCATGGATCGAGGCGACATCGTAGGTTCCAAGGGCAATGTGTTCAGGACCAAGACTGGTGAGATTACCGTGGCCGTCACGGAGTTCCAGGTCCTCAGCAAGGCGCTGACACCTTTGCCTGAGAAGTTCCATGGACTTCAGGATGTCCAGATGAGGTACAGACAGCGGTACTTGGACCTCCTCATGAACGAAGATGTCCGCTCGCGGTTCATCAAGAGGAGCAGGATGATAGCTTTCATTCGTGACTGGCTCAATGAGAAGGGATTCATAGAGGTCGAGACGCCGATCCTCCAACCGTTATACGGCGGAGCGTTGGCCAAACCCTTTGTCACACACCACAACTACCTCGACATAGACCTGTATCTCAGGATAGCGCCAGAACTCTATCACAAAAGATGCATCGTTGGCACGCTCGAGGCCGTGTACGAGATAGGGAAGAACTTCAGGAACGAGGACATCGACGCCCAGCACTATCCAGAATACACTTCGATGGAGCTCTATCAGGCCTATGTAGACTACAACGACATAATGGACCTGACGGAATCGCTTCTCTACGACACAGCGATGCATATCGTGGGAACCGAGATGTTCGAGTACGGGGAGAGAACCCTGAACTTCGCGAAGCCATGGCCCAGGATAACCATGGGTGAGGCTATAGAGAAGTACACCGGTCTGGATGTCTCCACGCTAGACACCGTTGACAAGGCGAAGGAGGCCGCTCGAGGACTCGGAGTCAGGGACATCGATGATTGCTTGGACGCCGGCAAGGTAGTCTCGCAGATATTCGACCAGAAGGTCCAGCCCGAACTCATAAACCCGGTATTCATCATAGACCATCCGATAGAGGTGTCGCCTCTAGCCAAGAGGAAGAGGGGCGCGCCACACCTTGTGGAACGGTTCGAGTTGTTCATCAACGGCTGGGAATTCGCAAATGCATTCTCCGAACTCAACGACCCGGTCGAGCAGGAGCAGAGGTTCAGGGAGCAGGACCGTCTAAAGAAGGGAGGTGACGAGGAGACTCATCCCATAGATACGGACTACGTGCGGGCGCTGGAATATGGCCTGCCGCCGACCGGAGGGTTGGGCATTGGCATCGACAGGTTCGCCATGATCGTGACTAACGCTCCGTCAATCAAAGAAGTCATCCTGTTCCCCCACATGAGGCCGGACATCGCATGATTGCTCGCGACATCAAAGTGGATAATCTGGAGATCTCTCATCTCGACAAAAGGCCACTGGAGGACCTCGTAGACGCTCAGAACAAGATCTTCGCAGACTACATCATCCCCCTGAAGTCTTCGGTGCAGTTCTTCCAGGATTTCACTCGTTCAGTCGGGGGCAATATTGAGGATGTGATTGTTGCAGTTCACAACGGGGCAATCGTCGGTTATGTCAACCCCATCGTCGATGACAAGGAGGCCTGGATAGGCGGGCTGGGAGTGATTCCCGAGTACCGCGGATCTGGCATCGGCAAGCGACTGATGCGTGCCGCCGAGGAGGACGTCCGCGAAAGGGGCGCGGAAGAAATACTCCTTGAGGTCATCGACGGAAACACACCGGCCTTGAACCTGTATCACAACTTGGGATACACGGAACGAAGAACCTATCTATCTGCAGAGGGGCAATCGGCCCGGTTTGCTGGATTCGGCCCGGCGCCGGAGAGGGGCAGACTCGAAGACGTAGAGGAGAGCCACAGGCTCATCTACACCGATAATTGCTGGCAGAGGAGAAAGTCTGCAGCACTGGCAGAGTCTGGCAGGACTTGCGAAACCTATGCCGTCGATGGCGGGTTCGTCATGCTGAGACGGGCAGGAACGACGGGGTTCATACCATTCATAGGGGTTCTGCCCGACATGAGACGGCGAGGCGTGGGCACATCACTGGCCAAGTTCGCTATCAACAGGCTATGGGAGCTTGGTGCTTTCAAGATCGCGATATACAACGTGAACGATGACATGGCTACGCGTAGGATGCTCGATAAGTTTGACTTCGCAGTCACTCTGAAGCAATTTGAGATGAAGAAGTCCATACGTTGATATCGGCCGAGGCGATTGACTGGTTTCTACTGTCTACATTGTGCGTACTTCTCGTCCGCTTCCCACTTGCGAGTGACCCAGTCCTGCAGCTTCTTGATGTCGTCCTCCTTCATGTGTCTGAAACGACCCTGGAGCTTCAGATACTCCGATATCGGAGTCATCTTCGGCTTGCGGTTTATCTTGACCTTGCCGTTCTCGCACTCATACAGAGTCCACATGCCGGTTTCGACCGCCAGCTTGGCTATCTCTATCGTCTTGGCGGTGTCGTGCCTCCATCCCGTGGGACACGGCGTGAAGATCTGGATGTATCTGAAACCCTTCATCTTCTTGGCCTTCTCGAACTTGTTGATGAAATCCTGTATGTTGCCTACGGAGGCCGTCGCGACATAGGGCACATTGTGGGCCATCATGATCAGGGGCATATCCTTCTTGAAATCGGCTTTTCCAGCCTTGACCTTGCCAACAGGGGTCGTGGTCGTCCATGCGCCGAACGGTGTCGAGCCGGAACGCTGAATCCCAGTGTTCATGTAGGCCTCGTTGTCGTACATGACGTACAACATGTCCTCATTTCTCTCTGCTGCTCCTGAAAGCGCCTGTATCCCGATGTCTGCAGTCCCGCCGTCGCCAGCGATGCCCATCACCAACGTGTCTTCCTTTCCTCTCACCCTCAAGGCCCTGGTCATGCCAGTCGCGCATGCCGCGGTGTTCTCGAACGCTACGTGATGGAACGGAACCTTCCAAGCGAGGTACGGATAAGTCGCGCCGAATATGAGCAGGCAACAGGCGGGATTGACGACCATCGTGTTCTTTCCGAGAATCTTCATGAGGTTGCGGACGGCGGTTGCCGCCCCACAGCCCGCGCAAGCGGTGTGTCCGCGCGTGAACAGTTCCTCATCGGGCAATTCCTTGAGCTTCACTGCTCCACCCCCCGCGTTCCGATCCAAGTGATATCGCGTTTGGCCTTACCGGTCTTCGCCGCTTCAAGCAGCTGTTCGTACATGAACCGAACGTCCTGCAACGACACGTCTCTGCCGCCCAACCCGCCTATGAAGTTCATAACTGGCAGGTTTAAGCCGAACGCGGCACTCTTGAACTCCACGAATGAAGGGCCACCTACGCCGTATGAAACAGCCCGATCGAACACACCGACCGCCTTGACCTTCTCGGCGATCTTTCTGAGATCGTCCGTAGGATAGGGGCGCCAGAACCGCAGTTTGACGAGGCCGACCTTCTTTCCCTCTGCCCTCAGATCGTCCACGACTTCGTGAGCCGTCGAACTCGCTGTGCCCATGGTAATCAGCACCACCTCAGCGTCGTCGACCAAGTACGGGTCTATCATGCCACCGTGATCCCGGCCGAACTGCTTTGCGAACGTGTCGTTGACTTCCTTGATAACCGCAACCGCGTCCCTCATTGCCTTGTCCGTCTGCCACCTGCATTCCATCATGTAATCTGGCGGAGTGAAGACGCCGACGGCGGCAACATCATCAGGATCCAGTATCGGTCCTGTGGGTTTGTACTGAGGCACGAACTTGTCGGCCGCATCCTGGTCGATCAGATGGACCGGCTCGACCGTATGCGACAATATGAACGCATCCAGACAGACTGCCATAGGTAGTGACACGCGCTTGTCCTCCGCAATCCGATAAGCTTGTAGGACCATGTCCTGGACTTCTTGGTTGTTGTCGCAGAACACCTGGATCCATCCTGAGTCCCTCTCGGGCATGATGTCGTTGTGCTCGACCCAGATGTTGATAGGCGCGGCGATGGCCCGGTTGACGACGGCCATAACCACGGGCAACCTCATGCCGCTAGCTATCGGGAGAATCTCGTGCATCAGCGCGAGTCCCTGAGAGGAAGTCGCCGTGAATGTCCGCACTCCAGAGGCGCTCGCAGACACGCAAGCGCTCATGGCGGAGTGTTCGCTTTCCACCTCGATATACTCGCAGTCCATCTCTCCGTTGTTTATGAACTCTGATATGTGCTCAACTATGAACGTCTGAGGCGTGATTGGATATGCCGCTACGGTTCTGGCCCTGGACCGCATTGACCCGTAGGCAGCTGCGTAGTTACCGGTGCATATCTTAGATACCACCAACCTCACCTCACCATATTGATTGCCTCGGCTGGGCACTCGTTCGCACAGATTCCGCAGCCCTTGCAGTAATCCATATCGAACTCCATCCGGTCGTCTTTCCTGTATATGCACCCCTCAGGGCAGTAGAACCAGCAGAAGTTGCACATGGTGCACTTCTCCTCGTCGTATTCAGGCTTGAACACCTTCCAACTGCCCGTCTTGTTCTCCAAGAACGAACCAGGGCCGACCGCTCCGGCGGTCGTCTTCATTGCGACGCCCGCGACGCCCATTGGGAGATTGTTCACGTCAGGGAGCCACTTCTCAGCGGTTTTCAGGACTCGCTTTCCATGAGACTCTCCGACGACAGTCCTCTCAAAAGCGACGCGTGCGGCTCTGGCGTTCTTTTCCCCTATCTTCGGTCCTAGTCTGTCGCCGAAGACCTGCATTATCCCCATCTCTATGGACTCTATCTTGACCAGACCGGTCGCCTTTGCCAATGCTCCAAGAATGGAGGAGTTGGTCGCCGGCTGCTTGAGGACCTCGAGCGCGACACTAGTCGCGTCAACGGTAGCGAGTTTCGTGTCGATTCCCACATCGATCTCTTCTGGTTTTCTAGTGGAATTGACGAGGACCACACCGCCCTTTTTGAGCCCCTCGACCACATTGACAGATTCGAGAAGGCCTTCGTCCAATACCACCACGAAATCAGGTTCGTAGACCTGTGTCTTCCGATAGATCCTCTTCTCATCTATCCGTGTGAAGGCAAGAACTGGTGCTCCGCGTCTCTCAGCACCGAAGAAGGGAAAGGCAGTTGCATATCCCCCCTCCGCGTGCGCCGCACTTGCGAGCGCCTGTGCGGCCATCACCGCCCCTTGGCCGCCTCGGCCGTGGAAACGAACCTCGTACATCCTAAAGCCTCGTTACCTTTCGAATAGGTGGTGGCATTTTAAGACTTTCTAACCAACCCTGAACAAGCTGATGGATTAGGAAGTTAAACGGCCACGGATGTCTGCGACATACTGCGGCAAAATGGTGCACCAATATCGACGAAATGCGGGCATCGGAGGGCGGCAAACTACGCCCCTACGACCGTCCATCGCTAGGCTGCGAGACATCCAAAGGTTTTTGGACAGGCCGAAGGATTACGCGTCAGATGACGAAGAAACCCGTGGACGCTGTCACGTTGAAGGTGGCGCGTGCACATCATCAATCGGAAGTCGGCCTTGGGCGTGCACGTATTGACGGCGATACGAGAAAGGTTCTCAATATCGACGTCGGAGAGATCATCGAGATAATCGGCAAGAAGAAGACGGCAGCGAAGGTCTTCCGCGCGGCGCACGAGGACGAGGGGAAGAGCATCATAAGGATCGACGGCATGATTCGAGGCAACGCCGGCGTGTCCATTGGTGAGAAGGTCGCTGTGAAGAAGGCGGATGCAAACTCAGCGAAGAAGGTCATAGTTGCACCGAAGATACCGCACGGCAAGAGGGTCAGATTCGGACAGGGTGTCGAAGGGCTCTTCAAGAAAGGGCTTCTCAACCGTGCGGTTGTGAAAGGCGACGAGATCATAATCCCCAACATAGCGTTGATGGGAGGATTCCTGCCGTTTGTCGTGGCTTCGACGACGCCAAATGGAATCGTCCAGATTGGAGATTTCACGGAACTGTCCGTGCGAACCGAGCCAATCGAGGTCTCCGAACTCACAAGACCCTCTGTCACATACGAGGACGTGGGAGGACTCGAGGGTGAGCTGCTCAGGATAAGGGAGATGATCGAGCTCCCGCTCAAGCACCCTGAGATATTCTCCAGACTCGGTATCGATCCTCCGAAGGGAATTCTGCTCTACGGCTCTCCGGGGACAGGCAAGACGCTCATCGCCAGGGCTGTCGCAAGCGAGGCGGGGGCCAACTTCCACGCAATACAGGGTCCGGAGATAATGTCGAAATTTTACGGCCAAAGCGAGGAACGGCTCCGCGAGATGTTCGCGGAGGCGGAGAAGAACGCGCCGTCAGTGATATTCATCGATGAGGTGGACTCGATCGCGCCCAAGAGAGACGAGGTCCAAGGCGAGGTTGAACGCCGCGTGGTGGCTCAGCTGCTGACGCTCATGGACGGCCTCACATCGAGAGGCAATGTGATAGTCATAGCTGCGACAAACAGAGAGGGTGCGATCGATCCGGCCCTGAGAAGGCCCGGAAGATTCGACAGAGAAATCGAAATAGGTGTGCCCACGGCGGAAGGACGACTGGAGATCCTTATGATTCACACTAGAGGCATGCCGCTCGAGAAGGATGTGAAGCTGGACAGGATTGCTGAGATCACACACGGATTCGTTGGTGCGGACCTGGCAGCGCTAGCCCGGGAGAGCGCCATGCGCGCGCTGAGGCGTTATCTCCCTGATATCGAATTCGGCAAACCCATATCTACCGAGATACTGGAGAAGATGCGGGTGACCGCTCAGGACTTCATGGACGCCCTCAGGGAGATAGAGCCGAGTGCAATGCGCGAAGTCCTGGTTGAGATACCAAAGGTGTCGTGGGAAGACGTTGGCGGTCTGGGCAGCGTGAAGGAGGCGCTGAACGAGGCTATAGAGCTGCCCCTCGAAGACCCAGAGGCGTTCTCCCGCCTTGGGATACGGCCGCCCAGCGGAATCTTGCTCTTCGGCGCACCTGGAACTGGCAAGACCTTGATCGCCCGCGCAGTGGCAAACGAGTCTAAGGCGAACTTCATCTCGATCAAAGGTCCGGAGATGATGTCCAAATGGGTCGGGGAGAGTGAGAAGGCAATAAGGATGATATTCAAGAAGGCCAAGCAAGTGGCCCCATCCATTGTGTTCCTGGACGAGATCGACGCAATCGCCCCACGACGCGGAAGCCATTTCGATTCGGGCGCGACCGAGCGAGTGGTCAACCAACTGCTGACCTCCATGGACGGACTGGAAACGATGAGCGGGGTGTTCGTCATAGCGGCCACGAACAGGCCAGACATACTCGACAAGGCGCTCCTGCGCCCTGGAAGGTTCGACAAGCTGCTTCTGACGCCGCTCCCTGAGGAGGAGACGAGGCTGAAGATACTCGAAGTACATACTCGAGACATGCCCCTGAAGAATGTGGACCTGAAATCCCTCGCAAGCCGCCTCGAAGGATACGTGGGCGCGGACATAGAGAATCTCTGCCGCGAGGCGGCTATGATCTCTCTGCGAGAGAACAGAGAGGCGAAGACTGTGACACCGGATCACTTCGAGGGAGCCATGAAGCTCGTTAGAGCTTCAACGGACAAGGAGACCGCCAAAATCTACGAATCACTCGTCCAGGAGATGACGACCGCAATGTCTAAGAGGGCCAAAGATGATAACAGCCTTGGCTACTACAGGTAGTTTGGAGATGGGATGACAATGCGCAAGTTCATTACCGAGCTGAAGGGCAAGACAGTGATGACAAACGATGGCCAGATACTCGGCATGATAGAGAATTTCCTCATAGACACGAAGACGGGCGAGCTGCAGAACGTTCTCGTCATTCCGGCCGAGGAGATAGAGCCGAGACTGTTCAAGACGGATTCCGACGGTAGACTCGTGCTGCCTTTCAGCGAAATGAGGGCGGTGCGAGACGTCGTCGTTATGAACATCGCGTAGGACTTTCGCCGTTTTGACGAGCGGGCGATTTCGGCTACCTCTTTAGCAGTCGCCTCTTCTCTTTCAGCAGGCGCCCTACTAGCTCCTTCTTGGTCCCTCTTGAGCTCGCATCGACCGCTATGCACATGGCCTCGAGCTCGGACTTCTTCTTATCCTTCAGGGTCTTCGCGTTTTCATATCTCAGTAGCTCCATCTTCGCCTTGTTGTAGTCCACGCGCTTCTTAACCCTAACGGGTGCTGGGAGCGGCGGGGGCGGAGGTGGAGGCGGAAGGGGTTCCTTCACCTCGGGAATTGGCGCCGACCTCTGCACGAGCGCGTCACGGAGATTTGCATTCGCATCATCGAACTCAGGTGCGATCCTGAGAGCCTCCCTAAACGCCACTATGGCTTCGTCGAAACGGTTCAGTCTAACGAGGGCGATTCCTTTGCTGTTGAACGCCTCTGGAGTCTCCATTATCTTGAGGGACTGCTCGAACGATCTGACTGCGTCCTCGAGCATGTCCAACGACAGCTGCGTGAAGCCCTTGTTGTTCATCGCGACCGTCGTCGGGTTGATCACGAGAGACTCCTCAAAGCACGCTATCGCCTCCCTGAGTCGCTCCTCCTTGTACAGCACACACCCACGGTTGTTCCACGCCGTGGGGTTGCCCTTGCGCAGCTTCATGGACCTTTCGAATTGCGCACCTGCGTCCTCCCAATCACCCTTCTTGAGAATCACGACTCCAAGGTTGTTGTGGGCTTCTGATGGATCGAAGGCCCCGGTTGTGAGCCTTGTGAATGTCTCGATGGCGCCATCATAATCATCCGAGAGGAGTTGCAGCACTCCTTTGAAATTGCGCAACGTGGACAGATTCTCAATTGCGAGGGCCACTTCGACATCCTCGATGGCGCGATTGTAGTCCTTGCGCTTCACAGCCTCTATCGCCGACGCCGCGCGGGCCTGCCATCCCCGGGAAGACTCCCTAAGCGACTTGCTCACCCTGACGGCCCACTCACTCTCACCCGCGACTAGAAGGGCCATATGAAGGTTGTAGAGGGCGGGTACGAAGCCATGATCTGCCGCGTATGCTTGCTCGTAGGTCTTTATCGCCGCCTCGAACCTGCCCTGCCTGAAGAGCACGTTTCCGGCTGCGGTCAAAAGACGTGGATTCTCTCCCTCCAGCCTCAATGATTTGCTCAGGTAATCGTGAGCCTCGTCCAATCTTCCAAGAAGAAGTAGAAGTTCCGCGCGGTCGCCATAGAGCTCCTCGACGAGCTGCTCAATCGGTCCGGTCTTCTCATCTAACAGCAAGTCCTCGGCTGCTGGCTCGGGCTCCAAAGGTTCGGAAGAAGCCTCTTCCGCCTTCAGTGAGAATATCTCTTCCACGAGCCTCGGTGCTTCCACGAACCTGCCATCGGCGGTGCTCTTGAGCTCCTCGAGCGCCATCTTGGCCTCTGCGTCGCCCTCGTCGAGTCTGAGCGCCTCCTCGAAAGATCTCTTCGCATCGGACTTCCTTTCGAGCTTGAGCGCGACGGCTCCTCGCAAGCGCCATCCTCTTGGCATGTCTGGCTGGACCTCTGTCACCTGAGTGAATGCGGCCAAAGCGTCTTCGAATCGCTCCATTTCGACCAGCAGGTTGCCCCGGTTCACAAGCGCTTCGACATACCCATGGCGAAGCGCCAGGGCGTGATCGTAGGCCTCCAATGAGTCATCTAGACGGCCCAGTCTATGAAGGGTGACTCCTCGGTTGTTGTGGACCTTCTCCAGGCGATAGTTCCTCCTGAGCACCTCGTCATATACGTCCAGCGCCTCCTGGTATCTGCCGAGTCTATGAAGGGTAAATCCTTTGTTGATTAGCGCTTTGAGGTTGAGAGGGTTGAGCGCGAGCGCTCGGCTGTAGCATTTCAGCTCCTCCTCGTGTCTTGACAGGGAGAAGAGGCAGTTGGCCAGCGCGAACCAGGTCTCGTCGCTGTCCCTATTGATGTCCAGGGCGTGTCTGTAGCATTCAAGTGCCTGCTCGTGATAACCCATCTCGTCCAGGACGGTTGCCTTGAATCGCCAAGCCGTATCGAGATCATCGTTGGATAGAATCACTTGGTCGACGTACTCCAATGCCTTGAGGAAATTCTTGTTGGACAGTGCGTCAAAGCCGTCTGCCATCTTCTGGGCGACCGATTCCTCCAAATCCTCTGATTCCCCAAACCTCGCGCTGTGCTCGCTAGCTATCTCCGCCCCCTTAGCCAACTCCCGGTCCAGATCGAACCGGCGTATCAGAGCCGCGAGTTTTGGCCCGTCGGCGACCTCTACGTCATTTGCCTCGGCCACCTTGACCGCGCCGCTCACTATCGACGAGGATGACAAAACCAATCCCTTCGAGGCGCCCACTCTCTTCATGTAGGAGACGAGGCTTTCGACGGACTGTTTCGAGACCGGCTCGTGGCGCCTGGACAGGAATGCCACGTAGTTTTCGCCATCCGGCCTGTGTACGCAATCCGCGATGATGAAATCCCCTTTGGTGCGTTTCTTCATTATCTTGAGGCCGATGTAGCCTAGCACGCGCTCGGCGAATCTGTAGAACTCCGAATCGGAGACGGCGTGCAGGGCCGCCAGTATTCGCTCGTCAGACCGTTCGCTCAGAATGCGGTCCAACTCGACCATTACACACTCCCCCCGTCGGTTATCGCGCGGAGCAACTTCAGCGCGTCCTTGTTGTTCGGGTCAAGTCGCACACTCTCTTCCAGGCAGGCTATGGCCTCATCGACCATGCCGACTGAGTTCAGAGCGGCCCCCTTTCGTCCAAGTGCATATGAGTCGTCCTGGTAAAGCTCAAGGTACTTGTTGTAGGCGTCAATAGCCCTACGGTACTTCTCCTTCTCCAAGAGTGTGTCCGCCTTGAGCAGCCATGCCTGTCTGTCGTTGGGCACTATCGAGTTGTACTTGTCGAGACACTGTATCGCCGCGCCCCATCTCCCGAGAGCGCGCATAGTCTTCCCTTTTCCCAGCCATGCCTTCGCGTTGTCGGCGTCGATCTGCAAGGCTCTTGAGTAGCTCTCATCTGCGCCGTTGTACTTCTCGTTGGCCAACAAAGTGTCGCCCATGGCGGCCCACGCCTCTGCCAGCTCAGGGTCAATGGTCACGGCCTTGCTGAAGTACTGCACCGCCGCGCCCCACTTGCTCTCCTTCTCCGCTACAATTCCGCGCCAGTACCATGCGTACGGGTCGTTTCGATTCCTCTCGTAGAACGCATGGACACGTTCGGAAGCGCCAGATAAGTCTCCAACCTCCACCATGGCCTCGATGAGCAGGAGGTTTGCCTCCCTCGAGCTCGGATCGGCGTCCACAATATGCTGAGAGCGTTGAATCGCGAGGTCGTAATCCTTCGCTTCGAGGGCGGCGATTGCCAGAGACAACGGTGATTCCGTGACAGGGGGGGCAATAGGCTCATCCAGGTCCTTCTTGACGCGGGCCATCTGCCTGATGTGCGCCCTTGCCAGCGTGGGCTGAGAGGGGGCGCGGGTGAGCTCTCCGATGACGTCCAGAACCTTCTCTTCGATGCCAGGCGTCCTCGAAATCATCCTCTGCCTCTCCGCCAACGTCGCCTCCTCGTCCCTGCCCATCGTTCTGAGGGATGCAATCAGCCTGTTGTGAGCATCAATGAGACCTGGGTCCAAGGAGAGAGACTGATTGAAGCACTCGAGCGCCTCTTCGCTCCTGCCGACCTTAAGCAGTATGTCCCCTTTCAGCAGCCAAAGCTGCGCTGAAACTGACTGGACCAGTATCTCGTCCACCATTGACAACGCTTCGACAGGGTTGCCGAGCTCGAGTTCGGCCTTAACCAAGCGCTCCGCAATCTTGTTGTCGCTCGGGAAGTGCATCCGCGTCTTCTCGAGATACTGCTTGGCCTCTTCCCAGTCGTCGTTCTCAGAACACAGCATCCCTAGATTCCAGACAGCGATGGAGAAGAGGTCGTCGCGCTCATCGACCCTCGAGAAGTAGTCCTTCGCGCGACCTACAAGATAGGCCTTCTTCTCAGCCCTCCATGACCGGCTCGCGGTCCTGAGCAATACCCCGTGCGACGCGGTCCAATAGACGACGCCCAGGCGCAGGCAGATATCGCTGGACAGCAAATCGGCATCGCTTTCGGACAGTGCATCAATCAGACGAATCACTGTCATTATAGTGTCTGCAGCATCCTCTGTCAACGCCATCATTGGAGGTTCGTATTTGAGCGGTACGCCCATGTGCGCGAGCGTACGGTTGCACAGATCTACGAGAGTCCTCGCCTCATCTTTGGTCAGCCCCTCTATAGCCGTGTCCAGAAGGGTCCTCCTGACATCTGCAGAGGCGATGAGCGAAACATCCCGATCGGCAGTCGGTCCCAACATGCTGGCAATAGACCCTTCGGACCTGAGTCTAGCGTAGAGGCTCGGGCCGATTAGAACAGGGGTCAAGAAGAACCGCGCTTCCCTGAAGCACACATCGGCGCAATCTCCGCATATAAGCGCGCCCTCTTCGCATTCACTCTCACACTTGAGGCATGACAACCCGTGTCTCCTCCGACGGAAACCGATATGGGTTTTTTGATATAATCATACCGCCGGGAGTTTATGCTCTTCCAACCACTTTCGACATGTACATATCCGTCAGCTCGTAGCCAAGGCGTCTGTAGTAGTTCCTCGCGCCGACACCGCTTGTGACGCTCACAGACCCGTGCCCAAGGGAGGCGGCCTTTGCTTCACAATGGGACAGCAGGCCCTCTCCAAACCCTTTGTGCTGCCAAGCGCTTACGGGATTCTCGTCGATGGGAGCCATCTCACCGTAGACATGCAACTCCCTGACCCTGGCAGGATGCCTTGACGGGTCGTCAGCACATCTCAACCGGGCATATCCGATAAGGCTATCGCTCTCCGTCGTAGAGTAGCTGAAGAAGAACTCGGTGCCACCGCCCGCCCTGTAAGAGAGTTCGGAGAGCCTGACATCCTCCTCCACCATGTCTCGGCGGACTCCCATGCGCCCCACCTCCCGACAGCGGATGCAGGCACATCTATGGCCGCCGCGCTTGAGCTTCCACGATGCGAGCTCTCTGAGATGACTCTTGCGCACGCCAGCTTCTATCAGCTGGACAGGGATATCCCTCTGCACTCTGAGTATGCGCACCCATGGAGGAACGCGTTCCTTCATCTTCACCACAAGGGCGGTTGTCTCCTCGAGGGACATGGGCACGTAATCTCCCGCCCTCCACCAATCATACAACTCTGTCCCTTTGACGACCAAGGTGGGGTAAATCTTGAGCATGTCGGGCCTGAACCTCTCGTCCTCGAACATCAACGAGAACGACCGGAGATCGTTGTCCGCGCTACTACCAGGTAGCCCAGGCATCACATGATAGCACACCTTCAGACCGGCCTTCCTCGCACGGGCTGTAGCGTCAGCGATGTCCCTCACATGGTGCCCTCGCTTGACGCCATCGAGCACGTCATCGTCAAGTATCTGAACCCCGAGTTCGACCTTCGTTGCCCCCATTGACATCGAACGGACAACGTGTTCGTCCAGGAACCAATCAGGCCGCGTCTCAACCGTCAGTCCCACGCATCGAGACGGTGCACTCTCGTTCACACTGTGGGCGGACTGGAGATCAGGAGACTCCCGTGAGTTCATGGCGTCGAAACATCTCTTGACGAACTGTTCCTGGTACTCCGACGGGCGAGCTGTGAACGTCCCACCCATGATTATCAAGTCGACCTTGTCCGTTCGGTGGCCAATCGCCGTCAACTGCTTGAGACGGGCACTGGTCTGTCTGTAAGGATCGTATTCGTACATGGATGCCCTCAACGCCGCTGGCTCTCTTCCAGTGTACGATTGAGGGCTATCGTTGGACACGCCACCGGGGCAGTAGGAGCACCGCCCGTGAGGGCAGTCGAACGGGCTCGTCATTACCGCCACAGGAGCTACGCCGCTGATGGTCCTTCCCGGCTTGTTTCGCAGTAGTGGGGCCACCGACATCCTCAGGTCATCCGGAACATGTTCGAGGATCTCGTAATTGGTCGGTACCTGCGACAACCCGTACTTCTTGCACAGAGCGGCCTTGGCCCTGAGAACGCCGTCTCTGCTGACTATCTCGCCTCGCGCGAGCATTTCCAGCAAATCGTCGATATAAGCGATAGGTAAGGCGTCTGCTTCCGTTTCTGTCAGTCAAACACGCCCCTTTGCCCACCTTCACCGATACGCCATGTCGATGTCATCTTGGTCACGCGTCCAGCCTTCTGCTTGCTGGGGCACAGTCCCGGACTCCACCACGCCTGTCAACAAGCGTACATACGTCTTATCCGGAAGTGGCTCTAGGGCGAGCACTCCTTTCGATTCGAGAGACTTGAGCGCTAGTCTAAGCGTGTCGCGTCTGATGGACATCTCCTCGCGAAGCTCCTCAACGGTGATTGGATATCGCCGCCTGAGTATCTCCACAATGCGGGCCTCAATCGTGTTCAATCTGACGGTCATTTCACGCGCCGCTCTCATCCGAAGTAGATTGGGTCTCCTTCTGGGCCTTTCTCCTTCTTCTCCTCTCCCGCCTTGAGCACGTCTATAGATATGACCATGTGAGACGGTATCAACCTCAACATCGACTTGTGCTCGCCTACGGGGGACTCGATCTCCATGACCATGGCGGTGTCGTGTGCGATCGCCGCATATCCCTTGAAGAACCCTATGGTCTCCATCGGTTTGTCCCTCGCCTCGAGGCTTTTAATCCTGTACTCAGACCCTTCCGTAAGGGTGATCGCTTCACCTTTTTTTGGCATGTTTATACCCCTTCTTCTGAATGAGTTCCTGCATATGGTCGACGGTCTTGCGATAGTTCTCCATCGCCACTTGTACGTGAGCCTCGGTGAAGTTCCAGGCCTTGCTCAGATTGCCGTACCTGATCCTATACCCCTTCTTGGAGGAGCCGCCTGGCCTATCGACGCTAGCCTCCTCCAACAAGTCGAAGCCCTTCAGCTTGTTTATGTGCCTGTACACGGTCGTCTTCGTCGTCCCGAGGGAAGCGGCGAGGTCCTCGACGACCCACGCCTTGTCGGGCCTGCCCAGGAAATTGTCTATTACGAGTCTGTAGGGCACGCTGTCGCGAATGTCGGTCGCCTCCGTCTTTGGATCGTAGCCCTTCGGGAAGTAGCCTATCTGGTTCAGAAACAGGATGGCCACCTCCTCGATGTCGGATAGCGGCGTCAGTGGCGTATTATTGACTACATTTAGCTCGAAGCTCATGAATTTCTGCATCGAGTATAGAAGAATTAAGCCTTGTGCTCCACTCCGCCATCAGACATTTCCCGCATCATCGTCTTCTTGAACTCGGCTTCGAGGACCTGCAGGACCTCGCTTCGGATGGTGATGAAGTCGGCGCTCGTCCTCTCGCGAGGGCGCGGGAGGGCCACAGAGATGATCTTCTTGACCATCCCCGGTCTCGCGGTCATCACGACTATTCTATCTGCAAGGAACACCGCCTCGTCGACGGAGTGTGTCACGAACAGCACCGTCTTCTTGGTCGCCGACCAAATCCTCAACAACTCCTTCTGCATTAGGTTCCTGGTCTGTGCGTCGAGGGCGCCAAAAGGCTCATCCATGAGCAGAACCGCAGGGTCGTTCGCCAACGCTCTTGCGATTCCGACGCGCTGCTTCATCCCACCAGAGAGCTTTTGGGGATGAACGTTCTCGAACCCCTCGAGATTCACGAGGTCGATGTACTTCGACGATATCGCCTCTCTCTCGTCCGCTGACATCTTCTTAATCTCAAGGCCGAACTCGATGTTCTTTCTCACGGTGCGCCAAGGGAAGAGGGCGAATTCCTGGAACACCACTCCTCTGTTCGGCCCGGCGCCAGAGACTTCCTCGCCGCTCACGGAAACGTGTCCACCGCTTTTGGTCTCGAGGCCCGCCGCAATCCTGAGAACCGTTGTCTTTCCGCAGCCCGATGGGCCCAGTAAGCAGACTAACTCACCATCGACCACGTCCAGACTGAATCCCTTGAGTGCGACTATCTCCCTGGTGTCCTCCTTGAACACCTTGAGGAGGTTCTCCATTCGAATGTTTACTTCATCCCCATCCAAATGTACAACCTCCTCTCGATTTGACCGGCGACGCCGGTGGTCAGTATACCCAGTATGGCGATCACCGCTATGCCCGCGAAGACGTAATCGTAAAGGGAGAACTCGTTCATGGCCCAGATGTAATAGCCCACGCCACCGCCATACTGGCCGACCATTTCCGCGGCCACGATACACATCCACCCGATGCCGAGGCCGACCTTGATTCCCGTCATCAGGTAGGGTGTGGTGAAAGGCAGGACCACCTTGAAGAAGATGTGCTGTCTTCCTGCGCCCAGCGTCTTGGCCGCGTCGATAAGGATCGGATCCACCCTCTTGACGCCGAGCATAACGTTGAACAGTATGGGGAAGAATATCCCGAAAAAGACAATAGCTACTGGCCCCCAAAGGTGGCCAAGAACCACGAGGAATATCGGTATCCAAGCGAGCGGGGGTATGGGCCTGAATATCTCGACGATAGGCATCCCGAGACCTTCGGAGGTCTGATAGCTGCCCATCAACAACCCAGCCGGAAGAGCGATGACGAATGCGAGCGTGAATCCCAGGAATATCCTCTTGAGGCTTGCGAAGATGTGGTCCATCATCAGTAGGCCCGTTGCGTCTGTTGTCACGAACGAATCGAGGAAGGCTTCAGCGACCTCTCCGGGATAGGGGATGTAGGCAGCGTATCCGTAATCGTTCGCATTCAGGTACCAGGAGTACGCCTGCCACGCGCCGATGAACACCGCAATCGAGAGACCGCCAAGGAGCACACGCCTCCAGTTGCGGCTCATGACTCCCCTGGCCAATCGAACAATCGACTTCATGCATTCTCCTCAACCTGGATGGCGCGGAACAGGATTAGATGTTTGGAGAGAAGGTCAGGTCTTGATCTTCAGCTCCATGCCCTCCCACTGAAGAGCCATCTTCAGGAGCAGGAATTGTATCGAGCTCTCGCCAGGAGTGGCAACTGTCTTCCCAGCGAGGCCTTCGAGGCTCGTGATCCCAGAGCCGGCCTCCACCACGATCGCGCTCCCCTCGCTGTTGGCTTGGGCGACGATGGTGGTATCAATCTCGGCGTTCAGGTGCTTGAGGATTGCGGGTGGGCTCCCGAGGTAGCCGATATCGACATAGCCTCCGGCGAATGCGTCCATGACGGCTCCACCGTTAGCGAACGGGGCTCCGATCGCGTTCTCGACATTCAGGCCGTAATCCTCGAACATGCTCTTGCCGTTGACCAAAACATCGGTGCTGCTGGCCACTGCCTGAGCCAATTGGTGAATGTCTCCCAGCAGGAAGCCAAGCCGTATCGCAGAATCCGGGTTCAATATCGTGTCGCTCGGCTCCACGGAAGTGGCCAGCCCAAGGTAGCTCTCATTCACGTAGTGGTCGATGAAATCCGTTACGTTCTCGTAACCACCACCGGCAATCTTCTCCTCATCAACGACACCTATATCCATGTACATCCCGGTGAAGTTCTCGAGGGCGGTTGAAAATTGGTCGTCCATGACGTATCTGAACTGCATATGCTGTAGCGCTTCCTCGACAACCGATTCGTTCCTCATCGTGAATTCGACTGAGATGTTCTTCAACAGGTCGTACTCAGCGCTTTCCTTGTCCGCCATTGCCGCGTTGATCCAATCCGTCGCGTCCATGTGTGCCCTCATGAAGCGCGCTGCCAGCTCCTGCCCTTCCTGATCAGACACGAACGGGTTGTGCACCGCCACGACGCAGCACGGGTGGTTCGGGGCTATCTCTTCTGACCACTCCAGAACCTTGCCCACTCCGCCGACGACGGAATCCGAGACAAACGGTTCCCAGGCAATGTAACCGTCGATCTGGCCGGCCGCGAGTGCTCCCTTCATGCTCGCCGGTGGCACCACTGTGTAATAGACCACATTGGTGGCCCCGTCCCCATCATTCGAATCGAGCACAACATAGACGGCAAAAACGCCGACCACGAGTGCAACGGCCATCGCTATTGCGACTATGACAGTCATCCTCTCCATCGTCTCAGCCCTATCAATCGGTTAGTCTGAAGCGTATAATAAGTCTTACCACATAAACGCGCAATCGATTGCACAATTGTATAAATATTGGCCCCTTCATTTGCCTATTGAGGGCAATTGAATGGACAATAGCGGAAAATTGCTGCGGGCTGCCGCCCAATCCGACGAAGCGTTCAGCAAGACTCTGAGACTGGTGTTGTCAGACCTGGGCATGACCATAAAGGAGTTCGCGGAGAGTTCCGGAATATCCCCTAGCACCCTCTACAAGATGATCGGGGGAGAACGTTCGCCAAGCCTGGATGTACTTAGGAGGATTCTTAGAGCCGTAGGAGGAATCGAAAGGAGCGAACCAGGCGATTTCATTGCTGTCATAGCAGCCAGACATGTGTTGGCGGAAGTTGTGGAGCGGTCGATTACGATAGAAGGAAAGGAGATCCTGACTATCGAGTATCCCGCGACGACGCTGGAGGATGCGATTGTAGCATCGGTTCGTGCAGAGAGAGACGGCGCGAAGGCAATCGTCTGCGCGCCCATCGTGAGCGCCACCATCGAGCGAGTGGTCGACATTCCAATAGCCACGATCATGCCAAGGGATAGTGTTACGGAGGCCATCAGGCTGGCAGCGCGGAAGTCGGGGATCTAGTTCAGCTTCTTAGTATCGACTTCTAAGTCCATACCAACCTTGATCAGAGAGCCGTTGTCCACTTGGATGGCTCTGCCATCGTCATCAGAGCAGGATTCCTGATAAACCACCACGTTATCGTCGCCGACGAGATACTTCAAGTTGTAGTAGCTGCTGTCGCGACCTTTGCCATGTTCCCTGTAGCCATACAGATGCCTGCCATCGGAGACCAGGAAGATCAGGCCTGTGAACTCGTGCTTGCGAACGTCGTCCTCGAGAATCGACTCGATCGCGGTTCCGACATCGCCCAGCCGCTCATATCTGTCAATGAAGAGGGCGAAAAGCCTCTCGCTATCGGTGGTTCCTCTCGGAATATACGACGTTCGAGGATGGAACTCCTTGACCCCGCCGTTGTGCGCAAAGGTTACCCCGGAGCTGATGAATGGATGGGTGTTTTGGAGGTTCACCTCGCCCTCCGACCCTCGTCTGGCATGGCAAATCAACACATTAGGACGTTCCAATCCGGCTATGCCGGTCAACGCGGAATCGAACGACGGGTCCATGTGGATCGGGCGAGGGCTCCTTCCAAGGTAGTACGGTGAGCCGTTGCTAAAAGATACCATCCCCCATCCGTCCCTGTGACCGTCCAATTCGATCCCTTGGTCTGGCACTTTGCCAATCTCTGCGAAATGCCTCAGGTCCATGAGTGAACGCATTGGAAACGCGCCCTTGAACACCACGCCGACCATTCTGCACATAGTAAGAGCTCTCCTGACCTAATCGAGTGCTGTCTCGAAATCCATAGGCATTGCGCGTGGAGAGATGTCTGGCGATTTATAGGTTGCATTTCGCAGGAATATGCGAAGTGCAGCGAGCCGCAAGAGGAAGGAAAGACGAAAAGTGGGCGGTGAGAGGGAAGTCTCACTTCATCATGATTTCAAGGATTGGATATGCTCCTCGATTGCGTCGCGCGGAAGGGCGCCGATCGTTTTGCTTACCAGATCGCCTTTCCGGAAATACAGTAGTGTGGGGATGCTCATGATACCGAACTTGCTTGCAGTCTCAAAGTTCTCGTCTGTGTTCAACTTGCCGAACACGATCTTGCCCTTGTGTTCCTTCGCCATAGTGTCAATCGTCGTGGACAACACGCGGCATGGAGCACACCAAGGTGCCCAACAATCCACCACAACGTTCTCGTATCGGCCTATGAACTTCTCGAAATCAGAGTCCGTCACCTTGACGGGGGCGTCAGGGAATTCATTTGATGGGGCGCCAGAGCTGCTGCCGGCTATCATCTTGTCGAGCTTCTTCTGCCTTATCTCCTCAATCTCGTCTGGCATTTCTCATCGCCGTTTCTGCACGATTGTGCATTATTTCCGCATTATCGATTGCGCTCTCGATACTTAAGTATAACGACGAACCCCGACGGGGGTTGTCACGCCCATGCACGTGCGCTCGAGCGAAATACTGGACAAGACAAATTATTTAAAGATTTGATTGCGATACGGTCGGCAGGGATGCCGGATGCTCGAAGAAGCTTCTGAAATGATAGGTATGCAGGTTTACACTAACCAAGCGATATTCTTGGGGAATGTATCGAACTTGGTCGTCGAAGTCGACGACAATAAGGTCCAGGGATTGTTCATCAGCAACACGAATCCGATGCTGGTCGAAGGATCGAAATCTGTCAACGTCCCGTACAGATGGATCGGAGCTATAGGGGATGTGATCATCCTCAAGTACTTCCCGAAGAGAGTGGCTTTGAAGAAGGGCGCCAAGCCGAAGAAGGCCCAGAAGCCAGCAGATGAGTAGCAAAGGTTTTTACCCGGTCTCTCGCTCCTGCGCTTTGTGACCGAACCATCAGTGGATCCCAGCTGCTACGTTGCCCCTGAGGCGATAGTGGTCGGCGACGTCGTCGTCGAGCGGGATAGCAGCGTTTGGCCGTTCGCCGTGATAAGGGCCGATCTGTCTGAGGTCAGGATCGGTGAGGGGACAAGCATCCAGGAGCACTGCCAGATTCACGGCAATCCGGGCAAACCCACGGTCATCGGCAAGTTCGTTACGCTTGGGCACGGTGCAATCGTCCACGCAGCCTGGATAGGTGATTACGTGATTGTTGGCATGAACGCATCCGTTCTGGACGGCGCCCAAATAGGCAACGGTTCAATAATCGGTGCTAACGCGCTCGTCAAGGAAGGTATGGTCGTCCCTGAAGGCAGCCTCGTGGTCGGGGTTCCTGCCAAAGTCATCAGGCAAGGCGATCCGTCTCTTGCCGATGCCGCGAAGACAAATGCGGAGGAATACATTGCACTTGCTCAGGCTCACAAGAGAGGGGAATTCAAGCGATTCCGCCCGACTGATTCCTACGAAAAGTGATGAGTATACTATCACAGTGCATCCAGATCGACGCCGGCAATTCTTGAGAGCTCGTCGTGCAAGTTGATGGTCCTCTTGGCCGCTTCGTTCAGCCCCTGTCTGGCGAAATCAGCCACCGCTTTATTGACACTGACCCTGTTTATGTTGTCCACGAGGTTATCAGCGTGGGCGACGACTTTCTCTTCCAACGTCTCAGGGAGGTAATTCCTCGTTGGCAGGCCAAGGGCAACAGCTTCTGCCTCTGCGATGCCAGCACCTACGTGCCGTTCGATGATGAGAGCTATCTCATCAGGGAGGCCGAGCTCCCTGGCGATGGCCGCTCCCTCGACCGCGTGACGAATCGAATGCGTTCTGCATCTGCCCAAATCATGCAGGAGCGAACCCGCCTCCACGAGAGGCAGCCTTGCCCCGCAACGGCGGCCGATGCTCAAAGCCGCCTGGCAGACAGCTTCGCAATGCGCTATCACGCCCTCGTCACACCCGCATTCTCTAAGGATGCGGATGCATTCATCGTGGTCGGGCACGGCCTTGCCCTTTCTCTTTGGTGTTGTCAATTACGGTCTTCCCCCTGGGGTTCGGCAACACGGTCAATCGACCATCCAGATTCATGTAAAGTGTATCATCGTCAGCAATTCGGTCCATCAATACGGCCAGGGCGGCAATCTCTGAATGCGGCTGGTTCCCAACTGAGACGTTTACGTCAGCGAGCTCATAGACCTCCCGCGGAACCTTCTCAGCCCCCACGACGATGAGCAGGTCCTCCTTCGCGATTGACGGCAACACGTCGTCTAGGCGTTCACCATACATCGTCAGGTGAACGACCTTCCCTTTCCAGGATCGGATGGCCTCCCGCCACTTCATGCCGGTCTTGATCGCGAATTCCCCTCCGAACCGCGTCACTATCGACTCGACCGTCTTCTCCAAGGCAGCGTCCTTTGTCGACACCCAGACCTCTTGGGCGCCGAAGGCGCGTGCGGTAAGCGCCACATGCGTTGTGACCCGTTTGTCTCTCGACGGGCGATGGCCGAGCCTCAGAACGACTATCAAAAGGAACTCACCCACACATCACTCAATCCTTGACGCGCTCGATTCTGTGGCCACGGTAGTCGAGCCTGGTGCTCCTCTTGACCAGGCTCTTCAACATTGTGAACGTCACACCGAGGACCTCTGCCACGTCACCGGCGAACTTGCCAGATGTGCCAACGAGGTCGTAGGTCTGCTTCTCCACCTTCAAGAAGTCCTTCTCAGGCATTACGGCGGCTGCGAGGACATCGCTGATCTCATAAACAGGCCATGAGGCGTTGATGTGAAAGGATGTGTAATACGTGTGATACGCCTTCTCAGGTTGTTGATCAACGGATGTCTGCCATCGCGTTTCGACCAACTTCATCTTCTCGAAAAACAAGAGTGCCTCCTTTCCCTCGGACCCGAATTGCTTCTCGATGTCTCGCACCGTGTGCCACTCGAGTGTGACCAGTTTAAGGACCTCACGTTTGACTTTAGTGTCCACCGCCCGAAACATTGGAACGAGTTCAGCCGGCTCAGTGATAACCTTAATCCTGGTCATAGACGGCCCCTATCTGAGTGTGAGAATATAAGACTAATTGGGGGGAAATCATCATCGTGCGAAGGTCTGGCTCGGTACGAAAATCAGGGTTTGGAGTCGCTCTTCGACACTGCGCGCGGGCGTCCGCGAGAGGGAAAGGCTTTTTAGTAAGAGGAGTTCCTTGGGGGCGACCACAGGCGATAACTATGTTGGCCAAGGACCTCAAGGACCGGTCGAAAATCGAGGAGATCGTTCTGACGATCGTGGAGAAAAGCGAGCCGAGAGAATTCCAATCCAAATGGAGCGGCGCTTCCGGAAGGGTCTGCGACGCACTTGGACAGGACGAGGAAGGCGAGAATGTGAACCTCACCCTATGGAACGAAGACATAGACAGAGTCGAAGTCAACGCGAAGATCAAGATCACCAACGGGTGGGTGTCGTCTTTCAAGAACCAGCTCCAGGTGAGCACCGGGAAGTACGGCAAACTCGAATTGCTCGACCAGTAAACCGCACGGATGATGTGCTCTACAGTGCATAGAGCCACATGAAGCTCATGAGACTGCCGGGCACGACGATCATGAGGAAATCGTCGTCAATCACGGGCAAATCGAGCCGCTCTGCTCCGACTGCGAGGAACGCGCCGAAACAGGATACTGCCAGAATCGTAACGAGGTCTTTTTCCGTCATCATAAGCAGCGTTGCGACACATATCAAGGCATACACCAGCAGCGGCGCCGATATCGAGGCCGCCGGACGTGCGCCTGTTCGCCTCAACTCGCCCACGAGCGGATCCACGAGGCCCATTCCGATTAGGACGGGCACGGCGATGTCCATCGGCATGAGCCAAAGCGCGAAGGTAATCCCCGCCGCGGCCCAGACAAATGAGGCTATCGAGTGGGCTTCGTGTGGGCGGAGGCCGAGGAATGTGATGCCTCTCCGCAGTCGCACCGCCTCTAAGATCATGATGATGATGAAAAACGCTATCAGGAGATGCCACCTCCTGATGGGGGAGACTGGCATCTCCACCGGGAGTAGATAGTACAGAGGCGCCAGCGCTATGAGTGAGTGCGCCATTCTTCTCAGCACGATGCCCCGGTCCGTGTCCTGCACCTCCTCAATACGTCACATCCGATGACCTCGCGCGCTCGCGTCAAGCGGCCGCGAAACTGAACCCTGACCACTTAGTCTCAATCCCTCGGTAGAGTATCATTGTTGTGAGCAGCATCACGAAGAGCACTATCAGGATTCCGACCAATGCAGCGAGCCAATCAGACAGAAGGCTGAAGGATAGGATCGTCAGGCAGACATCCGGCAGGAACGACATGACGCTGAACTTGGCTAGTACGCTGGTGTCGAACAGAAAGGTGTTCGTCTTGAGCCCTGTGAGATAGGCGGTCAGCGCCGCCATGTATAACGACGTCACGAACATGACGATTAGAGCAAGCCAAAGCAGATCGGTGTCGCCGTTTATGATTGAGATGCCGACCACGAAGAACGCGGAGATTCCCAGCGTGAGCATCAGGAAGATGATGACCCTCACCCTGATTAGTTGTGGGACCGTGACCGGTATCAACGAGTAGTACTCGGAGAGGTCGATGTTGTTCAGCCAGGAGTACATCAGTATGCCGACGAATCCCACCATCGCCGCATAGAACACGGTGTTGAACCCGACCGGGATCGCCAGGCCGTTGTTGATGAACCAGGCTGCAAACGACAGAAATAGCAACGGAAGCACCAATGAGAAGAACATCTTCGCCACAGTACCACTCCTGCGCAGGTCGACCAGCTCTTTTGACACGAGCACAAGGCTCAGTCCCTTTATGATTGGGACGCGGGCGATGTATGAAGGGAGCCTAACTGGGTGCATCTGGCTCGATGTCTCTATGTGAACGGAGACCGCGGCGCAGGCGGCGCATGTCATCGCGACGATCGCGGCTATTGCCAACGCGATGCTCGCTAACGCTGCGGACGCATCCCCGCCGAAAGGCCTCACGTTCATCTGGAACTCGAGCGGCGGTATGAGAGTGGCGAGAGAGGGCACGCCCGTGATGAGATGCATTAGGAATGCCCCGGCGACAGCTCCGGTGAGGCCGAGGAACAGCAGAGAACTTCGGATGTACAGCACCGACGCGAAGAAGCTCAACGACAAGCCCATCATGAAAGTGGCCAGGACAGCGACGAAGAACAGGAGTATGCTGACGAGCGAGAAGCCCATGACCGGGATGACCACCACGAGCCCGATAGTGGCGGGGACAAGAAGGAGGACTACATAGAAAAGCGCATCCCTCAGGAATATCCCCAAGAAGGCAGACCGGAACGAGAACGGCAGCAAGTACGGCAGGGTCACGAGATAGTTGTTTCTCCCATATCGCCTCTCCAAGTACTGGCGTCCCATCAGCCCGAACGCTCCGACGCTTAGCCCATAGATGAACGCCGACAAGTGGGCGAACGTGGCCAGCTCCTCGAGGGTGACGGTCTCAGATATCCTTTCGAGTGTCAGCCCTACGATTGTGGAGAGAAAGAAGACGAACACGGGGAAGGTCAGGAAACGCTCCTTGCCCGAGTAGGCAGCGTGGCTTCTGAACTCCTCCCTCAGCATCATACTCAGAAGCGTTCTCGTTTACGACCGCCCCCTATTGACCTGAGGAAGAACTCCTCGAGCCCCTCACCATCCTTGACGAGGGCGCTCTTGTCGCCGGAGGCGACGACCCTGCCAGAATCGACAATGGCGAGGCGGTTACAGAGCCTCTCGGATATCTCGAGTATGTGGGAGCACATGAACACAGTGCCCCCGTTAGAAACGTAGTCCTGTAGGAACTCTCTAAGGATCTTCTGGTATATCGGGTCGAGATTGATGAAAGGCTCGTCCAGGAATACCAGCTGAGGGTCATGTATAAAGGCGGATGCTATCATCAATTTCTGCCTCATCCCCTTCGACAGGTCCTTGCATATGACTCCCTTCTTGCTCTCGAGATCGAAGAACTTGAGCCATTTATCGATCCTGTTCTCCAGGTTCTCCAGCTTCCTCACCTTGCCGACGAAATACAGATACTCATATCCAGTCAGGTACGTCGGCGGGCTCTCAACCTCAGGGACGATACCAACGAGTTCCTTTACGCCGATGGGGTCCTCAACGGCGTCAGTACCCATGACCCGGACGGAGCCCGATGACGGCTGCAGCTGCCCGGTCAGGATCCTCAGAAGAGTGGTCTTTCCTGCGCCGTTCGGCCCGAAGAACCCGAAGAAGTCTCCTTCACGCACTTCGAGCGACACGTCGTCAAGCGCCCTAATCGCCCCAAAATCCTTGATGATGTCCTTCGCTTCAATGACGGGCATTAGGAGAGACACTATCCCGAGATGTTATTTTAAGCTTGTCTGGTCGAGAGGCTACCAGCGAGTTGGTTCGGCCTTTCGGGTTATATAGGACCGAGTGCTATCAAGTAGCACGACCTGACGGACCATAGCCGAGATCACAAGAAGGAATCAGAGATGACAGCGAAGATAGGCAGATCGATTCTCACGAGCAAGATAGAAGCTGAGATGGAGCTTCTGCAGAGACACGTCGAGATGCTCAAGGCAATCATGGACAACGAGCCCATCGGCATCATAAGACTCTCCGAGATGTTGCAGTACCCTCAGCACAAGGTTCGGTATTCCCTGAGAATACTGGAACAGGAGGAACTGATCGAGCCGTCGCCAGATGGTGCCGTGACCACGGAGAAGATACAGGAGTTCCTGGACGGCCTGAAGGAAACGCTTGAGAGCATGAGCAATACTGTCAACGAGCTGCGGGGGTCGCTGGAGTAGACGCCCCCGCCACCATAGTTCTGGCCAGAAGTGCGAAGGGACCTGCAAAAGGCTTATTATCCACCTCAGATTAACTGCGGCTCGCACCCCTATGCCGTCGTAGCTCAGTCGGTAGAGCGTCCGCCTGTTAAGCGGAAGGTCAACGGTTCGAACCCGTTCGACGGCGCCAATCATTCTCAAATCGACCCGCTCATGGTTGGGGCGGTTCGAGTGACGGAAGGCATTCTCGGAATACTGAGCGTGTTCGAGTATTGAGCGCTCCGGTCACGCTCACAGTCGGAGCGGCTCGCTGAATGTCGAACGACAAGGCTTTTAGCCTGCGCACTTCTGTACCATCTGACCCAACGTCGTTTGAGGCAGAGCAAGATGACCTGGATAAAAACAACAGACCCGGAAACGGCAACTGGCAGGACAAAGGAAGTCTTTGAGCGGATCGACAGAGAGCGCGGACACATTGCCAATGTCTTCGTGGCGGAGGGCATGGAGCCCGATGTCCTAGACCGACAGGTCGACATATACGAACACCTGATGATGGGGGCCGGCCCTCTGTCGAGAGGCGAGCGCGAGATGATTGCGGTAGTTGTCTCCGCAGCGAACAAATGCGCCTATGGTGTGGTGCACCACTCCGAAGCCCTGGAATTCGTAGGGAACGACCCCGAGGCGCTCAGACAGCTCCTCGAGGAATATCTGTCGAAGCACGAGACACCGAGGAACAAAGCGCTACTGGCATACTCCGCGAAGCTCACACTCGACCCGAAGGACATCACCGAGGAAGACATAAACGACCTGCGGGATGCAGGTCTCACGGATAAGGAGATATTGAGGGCTAACCTCATTGCAGCGTATTTCAACCTGTCCAACCGAATCTCCCTCGGGCTCGGCGTGGAATTGGAGAAGGGGAAGTCTAGAACCTACAGATACTGAGAGTCCGCTGGTCCAGACCTCGATCCTGCGAGAGAAACAGAAACCCTAATAAGACCTCGGGTGTTTAGGAGATTTCACACGGGCCCGTAGCTTAGTCCGGCGGAGCGATTGGCTCATATGGGGTGATCTCGCCCCTGAGTGACCAATTGGTCATCGGTTCGAATCCGATCGGGCCCACTCCTTCTGATCGGAATAGGGCGCGTCGCACAATCTGTTCACAGCACCCTCATTGGCTTGTTGCAGCACACGAGAACTCCGACACCTTCCTCGGTCACGTTAACCTCTTGACCGCAGATGTCGCAATGATAGGTCTTGCCGAGCATACCTTTGACCAAACAGCTCACCTCCTCCGAGGTCCAGATTGATTGAAGCGAATTAATACTTGTCCCAAACGAGAATGGCGAAAACCATAAGCGCGTTCGATTGGCTTTCCTTCCGAGAGATATGCCCCGCAGTTTCAGGTTCTTCTACTTCGGCTATCAGTGCCTGCACAATGTCTACCTCCTGGCGCGGATCAAGACGATTGCATGGAAGGAGTCGGTGACCCTTCATCTGCACGACGTCTCCGTCGACGATAGTGCATGTGAAGAGTATGCCATATTCTCGCCAACAATGTTGATCGTCAACGATAGATACAGATGGCAGGGGCCATTCTCCAACGAGGAGGTCCTGGCGATGCTCTACGACGAGGACTTCGCACCCAGACAGAGCAGAGCAAATATTGGCGGCAAAGTCGTGAAGGGCGATCTCGTTCCGATCACGCCAGACAGCGTGTTGTCTACCTGCGAGCCGTGTTTGAGATCATGCGACACGGGCATATGTCGCGGGAAGGCCGAATGGGTGAAAGAGATGCTGGAGGACATCAACGCAGACCATCTGGGCTTTCTGCACATGGTCGATGGTGGATGCGTAGGCGGAGCTGAATATCTCCCATCCACGAAGGTGCCATATCCCATCCCAAACAAGAGGGATAAGAACGCATTTCTTACATGTTCGTTCGCTTCTGACGACGAGCACGACTATCGGACGCATCCTCTCAATGCGCTGGTGGAGCATCTTCGAGAGAGTGGGTACGATACCCTCTCCGTAGCATCGTCCGACGAACTCACCTTCCCGAACGGCCCGTCGAAGTGGTTCTTGGAAAAGGGATTCGTCGGCTGCGGAATCTTAGCATCCGAGCAGCTCCCGAGATCCGAGATACAGCTTCTGCAACTACGGTTGTGACCGCAGCTTCCGCCCGGCCAAAAGTCTCAAATCGAAAGAGAGCCTTCCGTCGAACAGGGTCGATTGAAATGTCATCCAGACGAGTGGACCGAGTCAACACTTCTGGGCTGTTCAAGGCCATAGAGGTGCAGGAGTACAGCATACACCCGGACGGCGCGAAAGCGGTATGTTCCGTGAACAAGGGTCACAACTACGAACTCGCGATCATGAACCTCACGGACGGGAAGATCAGGAGGATCATGTCCGGAGATCAGGCCCTTCTGTCTCCTACATACTCACCATGCGGAACGAGGATTGCTTATCAAGCGGACTTCGAGGGGGACGAAGACTACGATGTTTTCGTCGTCGATGGCAATGGAAGGAATCCGAAGAAGGTCACGGACAGTGTCGCTGACAACGAGAGCCCCCAGTTCTCCCCCGATGGCAAGAGAATCGCGTTCATCTCCAACCGCAAGGACGATATGGAGAACCTCTACGTCGTGGACTCTGAGGGCGGAGAGCTTACGCGTCTCACTGACGAAGAACTGCCCGTCAGAGAATTCGCATGGTCTCCCGATGGGCGCACAATCGCGTATGGAGCAGGCATAAGCGATGGAGACTACATCTCGACCGTAGACGCGTTGAACCGCAAGACGAAGCGCATTCTGTCCAAGAAGAACGTCGACTACGGCATCTGGGGCTACGGCGCCAAACCCATGCAATGGTCCGCCGATGGCTCAAAGCTGCTGTTCGTGTCCAACGAATACGACTCCAATGACATAGGCATGCTAGAGATTGTCACCAGGAGACAACGTTGGTTGGCGCGCTCGGCGAACGACAAATACAGCCCCCAGTGGTCCAGTGATGGGGCGAAGCTGGCCTATCTGGAGGTTGAGGATCCGAACATAGTCGTCAAGGTGAAGGAGAAAGGTAGGACGCACACGGTCTCAAACAAGACCGGCGTCTCGAGAAGCCACCATTGGCTGCCTGATGACTCGGGCATTGTCTTCATCAACGGATCATCCATGAGACCGGAGGAGATGTTCATCGTCAGGAGAGGCAGACCAAAGCGCCTGACGAGGTTTCAGAGCACCGACCTCCCAACACATGCGTTCGCACAGCCGAGAGTCGTTAAGTATCGTTCATTCGATGGAAGACGGATATCGGCCATGCTCTTCCTTCCTAAAGGCGGTCCCACAGGACGCGGGGTTGTGATACCTCATGGAGGGCCAGAGATGCAGTCGCTGAACCTCTGGGACCAGATCGTCCAGATGTTTGTCATAAAGGGGTTCTCGGTGATCCTGCCCAACTACCGCGGCTCCACTGGATACGGCCGGGAGTTTCTTCACCTGCACAACAAGGACCTTGGAGGAGGAGACCTCAAAGACGTCATACACGGCGGAAGGTATCTGGTGAGAACCGGCTTCGCGGACGAGGACAAGTTGGGATTCTGGGGAGCGAGCTATGGCGGATATTTGTGCATGCTTGCGCTTACGAAGGCTCCTGACATGTGGGCCGCTGGAGTGTCAATCGTTGGCTATTTCGATTGCGTAACAGAGTTCGAGAGCGAGAGAGGTTATCTCAAAGCGTATGACCTGAGCAAGATGGGAGATCCGAAGGACAACCCTGAGCTATACTGGGATAGGTCTCCTATAAACTTCATGGAAAACCTCAGAGCACCGATCCTGCTTACTGCGTCCGCGCGCGATGTGAGGTGCCCGCCTACGGAGACAAGGGAGGTCGTGCGGAGGCTCGAGAAGATGGGGAAGGACTACGAGTATCACGAGTACAAGGACGAGGGCCACTGGCCGCGTAAGCGAAAGAACCTGAGAGACCTGTACGAGAGATCCGTGCGATTCCTAGACAAGCGCATAGCGGAGTGATTATCCGCTGTAGCGGGAGAAATACGGCTTCGCCAAGTCCTCGAAGGCTGACAACGCGGCAGCGGCGCCTCCATGGACCGCGGCGACAATCTGTCTAATACCTCCCGCGACGTCGCCGGCTGCGTAGACATATGGAACGTTGGTCCTGAACGACATGTCGACCGTGACGAATCCTCCGGGATCCATCTTAACCCCGAGCTCAGCCGCAAGCTGGCTGCTCGGGACCTCGCCCACGGCTACGAAGACACCGCTCACAGCTTTCGTGTCGACAGCGCCGGTCTTGACGTTCCTGAGCTTTACGGCGTCGACCTCCTCTGCCCCCATGATCTCGTCCACGACCGTATCGAATAGAACTTCCGCCCCTCTCTCAGAAATGCTGTCCTGAAGATGCTTGTCTGCCCTGAACGCGTCCCTCCTGTGAACGATTGTGACGGTGCATCCTATGGAGTGCAGATATAGGGCGTCCGTGAGCGCAGTGTTTCCGCCGCCCACGACGACCACAGCACGCTTCTTGAAGAAGAATCCGTCGCATGTCGCACAATAGCTCACCCCCCGTCCAGAGAGTCTGTTTTCTCCTGGGACTCCGAGATGCCTGTGGTACGATCCCGTCGCCAGGATTATTGCCCTTGAGGAGAACTTGCCGGTCGTTGTGGCGAGCTCGAACCGGTCGTCCACTCTCGTGACTCGGATGACTTCCTCGCCCTCGCGAATGTCGACATATGCCCGGGCGTGCTCAGCCATGACCTCCATCAACTTCATGCCCTCGATCTCTTGGAAGCCGGGGTAGTTCTCTATCTTTGGACTGGTCAGCACCTGGCCGCCAGGCACCCCCTTCTCGAGAATCACGCACGACAGCCCCGCTCTCCGGGCATATATACCCGCTGACAGACCCGCTGGACCGGCTCCGACGATAATGAGGTCGTAGTCTCCATGTGAACTCGCCTCACCGGAGCCACCAGTGTCATCCGTGATAGCCATCGCACAGGGAAATCCGCAAAGGTCGTATAAACAATTAGTTAAAGGGCCGGCTTTGGGCCAATTCTACATACAATATTATGAAATAGTGTCCGGTCAATCTCAAAGTGACGCCGCTCACCTCAGATGGGCATCTTTGCCTAGCTGGCGGCGTTAAGATGGATGGGGTGCGCGAGTAGATGGAACCGGATACGATAACGGCCTTCCTGGCGATAGGTTCTATCATATTCATCGGGTTCTTTGGGAACACTATCTTCAACAAGTTCAGAATCCCCGATGTCCTGCTGCTCATTGCTCTGGGCATGATTATCGGCCCCGAGATACTAGGTACCAGATTCGACATAGTCACCTACAACGCCATGGCGGATATCGACCGGTTCAAGGACATATTCCTCTCTGCGGCCCTCGTGATAATTCTCTTTGACGGGGGACTCTCGCTGGATCTGAAGACCGTCGCCGCGTCGATGAAAATCTCAGTCCTGCTCGCGGTGAGTAACTTCGTACTTCTCGCGCTCGCGGTGGGAGCATCTCTCCACTTCATCATGGGCATAGACTTCCTCGTAGCACTCGCCCTCGGCTCGATCGTGGGCGGTACGACTGGAGCTGTCGTGATACCCATCGCTAGGAGGATGAGGATAAAGGAACGCACGAAGACGATGCTGATCATGGAGAGCGTCATCACGGACGTCCTCGTCATAGTCGCGACTCTGAGCCTCATCTCTGTCATAAAACTCGACGAGTTCAGCATATGGGCGATCATCCGAGAGTTGTCGGTTAAATTCTTGGTCGGCGGAGCTGTGGGGTTTGCTGCGGGCATTGGATGGCTTTTTGTGCTGGAGAAGCTCAGAAACCAGCCTCTGTCCTACATGATCACAGTTGCAGCGTTGTTCATAATCGCGGCGGTTGTGGAACTGCCACCCATCAGCAGTTCAGGGGCTGTCGCTGCCCTCGCGTTCGGCCTCGCCATGGGCAACCGTCGCTTCGTGAAGAGGCGCCTAACGTCCCTCTCGCTTACAACTCTCTCCGACGAGCATATCCACTACTTCCACTCGGAGATCACATTCTTCGTCAGGACCTTCTTCTTCGTGTATCTCGGGCTGTCATTCAGGTTCTCCACATTCACCGCAGAGCATCTGGTTGTCGGCGTATTCGTCATCAGCCTCGCAGTCCTGGCAAGGAAACTGACGGCGAGCTTGGCCTCCAGGATGGGAGAACTCGAAAAATCAGAGGAGTCTGCCGTTTTCGCGTTGATGCCTCGGGGACTTGCAGCCGCGGTCCTGGCAACATTGCCTGCGGTCCAGCTCGCTGGATTGGATGTTTGGAGCGATGACCTTGGCCTTCTGTTCCTCAACACCACCCTGGTCGTCATTCTTGGAACGACTCTTCTCGCGACGATATTCAGCTTCATGACGGAGAGAAAGATCGACCGAAAGCAGAGAACCGACTTGAGAGATAGCCTCATGAACAACCTGCAGAAGGATGTCGATGACATCGAAGACCTCAGGCCATCCTATCGATGACTGCATCCGCGAACTCACTCGTGCCGACGTGTGACTGCAACCCCGCCAATTTCGCAAAGTCCCTCGTCATCACGCCATGCGCCAAGGCGCCCTCGACCGCCTTTTCAACCAGCGAGGACGCGTTGGTATAACCCAGATACTCGAGCATCATCGACCCCGACAGAATCAAGGCGCAAGGGTTCGCAATGTTCCTGCCTGCGTACTTGGGGGCAGTGCCGTGGACGGGTTCGAATACCGCAACGCCATCTCCTATGTTCGCTCCGGGGGCGAACCCCAGTCCGCCGACCTGTGCAGCGCATGCATCCGCCAGGTAATCGCCGTTCAGATTCGGCGCGACGAGCACCGAGTACTCCTCGGGTCGAGTCAGTATCTGCTGAAGCATGTTGTCGGCGATTCTGTCGTTGACCATTATCATGCCTTTCGGAATCGAGGCCAAATCCTTCTGTGGCATTTCGCTCTCGAACACGACGTGGTCTGAGAATTCATCTCGAACCAACTCGTAGCCCCATTCCCTGAACGCCCCCTCGGTGTGCTTCATTATGTTGCCCTTGTGAACGAAAGTCACGACTTTTCTGCCTTTGCGCACTGCATATTCCATGGCTGATCGAACCAAGCGTTTCGTGGCTGACTCCGAAATAGGCTTCAATCCGAGTCCGCAGTCAGATCCGAGTTCCACACCAAACTCGGAGCGTAGATACGCGATGAGGCTTTTTGCCTCCTCTGAGCCCCTCTTCCATTCGATGCCTTTGTACACGTCCTCGGTGTTCTCACGGAATATCACGACATTCAGCTTCTCTGGGTGCTTGACAGGACTCGGAACGCCAGCATAATGCCTCGCTGGTCTGACAGATGCGTACAAATCTAGGGACTGTCGTATGGTGACGTTGAGGCTGCGTATGCCCCCACCAACAGGTGTGGTCAATGGGCCTTTGATGGCGACGCCTCGCTGCTCGATGACCGATAGCGTCTCTTCGGGCAGCCAGCAACCCGTCTTCTTGAACGCCTTCTCCCCGGCAAGCACCTCCTCCCAGTGAAGCTTCACGCCTCCGGCAGTTGCAGCCCTCATCGCAACGTCGAGGACGCGCACGGTCGCGGACATGATGTCTGGCCCAATTCCGTCCCCTGGAATGTAGGGTATCAAGATCTCCTTGGCAATGTCACCCATACATCTCACCTCCCATCATTCGAAGGAGAAACCTCCATGCTTCTTGATATGTGGAATCAGTCCTCCGTCCTCAAGAAGGACTTGCATCGTCTTGGGCAAAGGGCGGAATTCGGCGCTTCCTCCGGAACCAGCTCCGGATACCTTGCCGTTCTCGAAGTCGACAGTTACGACCTCCCCGTCGATTATCCAGTCAGTGTCACATGTGACAAGCGGCAGGCCGATGTTGAACGAGTTCCGATAGAATATCCTCGCGTATGATTTCGCGACAATCGCTGCGATTCCGGCAGCCTTCAAAGCTCTTGGCGCCTGCTCGCGACTCGAACCGCAGCCGAAGTTGTATCCCGCAATGACCATATCTCCCTCTCGAACTCTGATGGCGAAGTCCGGAGAGATGTCTTCCATCACGTGCTTCGCTAGCTCGTCCATGTCGCTGATCTTGAACTTGTACCTCCCCGAGATGATATAGTCCGTGTTGATGTCGTCGTTGGGTTTGAACCTGTGAGCGCGCCCCTCCAATCTCATGACCGTTACCTCACAATTCCCTCGGGTCTGTTATTCGCCCGCAAATCGCCGACGCGGCGACCGTCTGTGGAGATGCCAAGTATATCGACACATCCTTGTTGTTGCCCATGCGTCCCATGAAGTTCCTGTTGGCCGTGGATACGACGTTCTCGCCATCGGATGGAACGCCCGCGTGCGTGCCTACGCAGGGGCCACAGCCTGGAACTACAATCACCGCCCCCGCCGACAACAACGACTCTGCGACCCCCGCCTTCACAGCCTCGATGAGTATTCGCCGGGATGCTGGCGCCACGATCATTCTAACTCCCCGGCTCACATGCCTTCCCTTGAGCATCTTCGCCGCGACGGTGAGATCTTCGAGACGCCCATTCGTGCACGTTCCCAGGAACGCCTGCTGAACCTCAACACCCGAATACTCGGACACATCGCTCACGTTGTCCACCCGGTGCGGGGCGGCGACCTTCGGGACAACATCTGAGGCGTCGACGTCCATTCCCTTCTCGAATTGAGCATCGTCATCGCTGTCGACACCGCCATCGGAGGTGATGCCGATGGACTTGTACCAGCTGGCAGTCACGCCATCATATGGAAATGGGCCGAACTTCGCGCCCATCTCCACTACCATGTTCGCCATGGTCATCCTGCCGTCCATGCTCATCGATGATATCGTCTCCCCGCAGAACTCGGTCGATTTGTATGTTGCGCCGTCTGCGCCGATCCCGCCGATCAGAGCCAATATCAAGTCCTTCGCACCAGTGCACTTTCCGAGGGACCCATCTATCCGTATCTTGTGCGTCTCTGGTACCCTGAACCACAACTTGCCCGTATGGGCGGCGGCGGCGACATCCGCTGAGCCTAATCCGGTGGAGCAAAGGTTGAGAGCGCCATAAGTGCAGGTATGCGAGTCCGCCCCGACCACAAGGTTGCCCGGGAGTATGAGACCGGACTCTGGCACAAGCTGATGGCACACGCCGTCGCCCACGTCGTGGACGGTGATGCCATGATTGTTGGCGAACCGACGAATCTCCCCGTGTATTCTCGATACCTCTGCTGACGGGCTCGGCGAACTGTGGTCCAGAACCACCGCCATACCATTCCTTGTCTTCGGTGTCTCGAATCCCAGAGTGTCCAGATCGCCAATCATAAGCTTGCTTGTCCCATCTTGAGCCATGCAGTAATCCACGGAAGCGACGACTACGTCGCCGGCCCAACAATCGGAGCACGAATTGTATGATAATATCTTCTCGACGATCGTCTTGCCCATTGACTGGCCTCCTCAGTGACCCGACGATTTGCCGCCACCGAGCAGTCCAGCGTCTCCTACAATGGTCTTCTTAGACATCTCGGGTGAGCCTGCCACCCTGTTGTACAAATTCATGAAATCGTCATCGGAAAGGTCCGATTTCCTGTTTTCGGCGATCTTGTTGATCTCCAGCCTGAGAATCTCTATCTTCTCCGCGCCTGCAATGAGGTTCATCTGATCCAACTTGTGCTTGATAGCGGCCTTCCCCGAGTGTTTTCCCAGCGCTATCTTCCGGACAGCGCCTATCTTCTCAGGGTCTATCGCTTCGTACAGCTTCGGATTCTTCAACACACCATCGACATGGATTCCCGACTTGTGGGTGAACACATTCCCGCCGACGACAGGATAGTTGAGCGGTATCGTCTGGCCCGACGCTGCCTCCACGAGTTTCGACAGAGTGAGAATCTTCTTCGTCTCGTACTTGTCGACGCCGTAGTGAGTGTGCAGGTTCATGACGAGCACCTCGAGTGGGACGTTCCCCGCCCTCTCCCCGAGGCCGTTAATAGTGGTCGATACCCAAAGGGCTCTGTTCTCGAAGGGCGCAGCCGCCTCACACGCGGCCAGGGCATTTGCGACTGCCAGTCCGAAGTCGTTGTGCGCGTGGAACTCGACATCGATGTCCACGTTTGACATGACCGTGCCTATGAGCTTCGATGACGCGGACGGAGTGAGCACGCCGACCGTGTCGCATATCCTGAATCTGTCTGCCCCGGCGTCCTTCCCGGCTTGGGCGAACCTCACGAGGTAGTCCACATCGGTCCTGGTCGCATCCCCTGCGTTAAAACAAACGTACAAGCCGTGAGATTTTGCGAACTCGACGCAGTCGATCAGCTTCTCGATCTGTTTCTCCCTGGACATCTTTAGTTTCTGCTCAAGCGCCAGGTCGGATGTGTCGGTTGAGACGGACACTGCATCGATGTTGCTGGTGATGGAGTCCTCGACGTCCTTATTGACCATTCGGTTCCATCCCATTATGGAGATGTCGCGACGCCTCTGGGCAAGAAGTCGGGCACACCTCCTGTCGCTTTCGTTATAGGTGGCGAATGTCTCGAGTTGCTCCACGCCCATGTCGTCCAGCATGCGCGCGATCTCCAACTTCTCTTCAACGTTGAACGAGATGCCGGGCATCTGTTCGCCGTCCCTGCAGGTCGTATCGACCAAACGCACATCTCCCAGCGTCTTCCTGTCGCTCGCGGCTGCATCCAAATCAGCGAATTCCTCGTCCATCTGGATTGGATAAAGAGCCGTTTCGTTGTAACGTAGGTTCATTGGAATCACCATTGACTATTTACGATGGGGAGGACGGCTTCGGCAGGCACGACTCACGAAAGGCGATCCGAGTGCATGCAGTGTAAGTTTCGAAACGACGTGCCCCGCCAACCATCCACCATCGACTATGTTACAATTCACGCGGCCCTAAATCATCATTGTGTTCCATTTCGGACTATGTTCCGCGAGTGTGTCTCATTTATGACTCGTATACTGGTCAATTGACCATTTATCCGCTCGATGTGTGGCCGACCTTCCCGCGTATCGCCTTTGCTCTGGACATGTCAAAGGCCAAACGCCTTCCTGCCCGTATACTTGGCATTCCCGCCAAGCTCCTCCTCGATCCTGAGAAGTCGGTTGTATTTCGCGGTCCTCTCACCCCTCGAGGGAGCGCCCGTCTTGATCTGTCCCGCGCCAGTAGCCACGCTGATATCCCCAATCGATGTGTCCTCTGTCTCGCCAGAACGATGTGATACAATGCACCTGTACCCGGAAGCGACGGCATGGGACATCGTGTCCAGCGTTTCGGTCAACGACCCGATCTGGTTAACCTTAATCAGAATGGAATTCGCTACCTTCCTGCGGATTCCTTCCTCGAGGATGGACTTGTTGGTCACGAATATGTCGTCACCGACAATCTGGACTGTCGATCCCAATCGCTCTGTCAGCGCCGTCCATCCATCCCAATCAGATTCTGAGAGCGGATCCTCGATGGAGATGATTGGGTAGCTGTCGCACAAGTCTGAATAGAAGGCAGTCATCTGCTCGCTCGTGAGGTTGCCACCACCGCTCTTTCGAAGGGCATAATGAGACCCCTCATGAAATTCACTCGCGGCCGCATCGATTGCCAGGAGGAAATCGCTCTTTGGCTCTAGGCCGATTTGCTCCGCGGAGTCGACGATAAGCTCGAGAGCCTGAGCGTGGGAGGTCAGCTTAGGAGCGAACCCCCCCTCATCTCCCACGGATGTGCCGAGCCCTCGGGACTTGAGGTTCGTCTTCAGCGTGTGAAAGACTTCAATGCTGGCTCTGAGGGATTCGCCGAATGAATCACCAAGCGGTATGAACATGAACTCCTGGAAATCTAGGTTGTTGTCCGCATGCGCTCCGCCGTTGAGGATATTCATCATGGGAACGGGAAGCGTGTTCGCCTCAGGTCCTCCGAGGTACCTGTATAATGGCTGCTTCAGGCTCAGGGCGCCAGCGTGCGCCAATGCCAGCGAGACGCCCAATATCGCGTTCGCACCGAGTTTGGACTTGTTCTCGGTGCCGTCCAGCTCGAGCATCAGGGTGTCAATCTCCCTTTGGCGAGTCGGATCCCTCCCAACGAGCTCTGGACCGATGACCTCGTTGACGTTCTGGATAGCGGTTCGCACCCCTTTTCCGATGAATCGCTTCGGATCAGCATCCCTCAGCTCCAGAGCCTCCCTGGTGCCAGTCGATGCGCCGGACGGTACGGCCGCACGGCCGACACATCCATCGTCGAGCATCACGTCGACCTCGACCGTGGGGTTGCCCCTCGAATCTATGATCTCGCGCCCTCTAATGGCCTTGATTGTCGCCATCTTATCCGATAGCGAATCGCGGTCGAGTCTAAAAAGCAATCTCAGGATGTGCCCGGGCGCGAAGGCGAACTCTTCGGCTGTGGCTAGTGGCAGATGGAAATTGAAGATCGCGAAGGAGGGATAGACCCCACACATGAGGGGGGCGCAAGGCGTGGGTTATGCCAGAAGAGAAGGAGAGCGACGAGGATGAAATTGCGCAGAGGCGCGGACAGAACGGAGGAACCTGGAATCGCTTGACATGCTTAAGAGAATGCTTAGCCGGAAGCCGCAGACTGATGATTCGAGTGTCGATATTAGACTATGAGCACAACAAGCAATGGACATGGCAATCGAGCAAAGCGCAAGGGTGGACATACAGGCCAGCGTCGACCATCATCCCATCCTCCGCTCTGGCCAGGTGATGTGTTTCGAGCCTATTTCAACCGTAATGCATGGTTTTCGCCATTGTGGGCCACTCCAAGGAAGTGGCGAGCCATTGACCACGGATTCTGCCAGACGCCCATCACGGAGGACTTGCCTGAATCATACTCACCTCAAGGGAACTCCCAAGCCCAAAGGATTAATACGATTCTCTTTCTGCAATGTGGAGGAATGAACGAATTCGATAACCTGGACGCTCGATTGCGGAGCTGCCTATCCAATAGAAACATCACCGAACCGACCGAACCGCAGCGCATGGCCATACCTGCAATCCTTTCCGGAAAGCACGTCCTACTAGTCGCACCGACGGGCATCGGGAAGACCGAAGCTGCGATGCTCCCGATCCTTCATCGTCTCAGCGAGGCGAACCCGGATGGCATAAGATGCGTCTACGTGACTCCGCTGAGGGCGCTCAATCGAGACCTGCTCCTCAGGCTGCATGAGCTCTGCGATGCACTGGACCTCAAAGTGGCCGTCAGGCACGGAGACACGCCTCAGGCCGAGCGGACCGCGCAATCGAAGAATCCCCCGGATGTCATCATCACGACTCCGGAGACGCTCCAAATCATGTTCACTGGGAAGAATCTGCGAAGGCACCTCTCGCACGTCCGGCATGTGGTCATTGATGAGATACATGAGCTAGCAGAGGACGAGCGTGGGGCACAATTGTCTATCGCTCTCGAAAGACTGGCAAACACAGCTGGCGAGTATCAAAGGGTGGGTCTGTCGGCCACTGTTGGCTCTGTTGGTGAGATATCCGGTTACCTCGCAGGCAGAGGTCGTGAAGTCACGACTCTGAAGGTGTCCGCGGTCAAAGACATGAGGATAGGTGTGGAGAGTCCTCCCGCGAAGACGAATGATCAGAAGCTCGCCAACCACCTCCAGACAGACACTAAGCACCTCGCATGCATGAGTAGATGCAGGGAGCTCATCGAATCGCACCAATCGACTCTATTCTTCGTTAACACTCGTGATTCAGCAGAGGCACTGGGCGTTCGATATCATCTCTGGGACGATTCGTTTCCGGTAGGCGTACATCACGGGTCGCTGTCAAAAGCCATCAGAGTGCAGATGGAGGACGATTTCAAGTCGCAACAATTGAAGGCATTGATCTGCACGTCCTCGTTGGAATTGGGCATAGACGTCGGGTCGGCGGATTTCACAATACAGTTCAACTCCCCGAGACAGGTGACGCGGCTAATCCAAAGGGTGGGGCGGTCAGGCCACAGATACGATGCGGTCTCCTACGGCACCATAATCAATACTGCACCCGCGGAGACGGCGGAAAGCCTCGTCATATCCCGACGGGCGATGGTGGAGGAGCTGGAGAAGTTCATCATCCGGGACAACCCCCTAGGCGTGCTGGCGAACCAACTCGTCGCGATGGCCTTGACGCAGCCCTTGGTCGACAAGGACTCTGCGTTCGACACCGTCACCAGGGCCTATCCATTCAGGCACTTGAAGAGGGCGGACTTCGACGAAGTGCTCAGGCTCCTATCGGAGCTGCACATGGTATGGAACGACGATGACACATTCAGACGGAAGACCAGTGGAAGGAAGTACTTCTACGACAACATCTCGATGATACCCGACGAGAGGACCTACAAGATACGCGAAGTCTCCTCGCGCGGGATTATCGGCACTCTTGACGAGAGCTTCGTTGCATCCTACGCCGAGCCGTACGCGGCCTTCGTGGCACGTGGAAGGACATGGCGAGTGGTCGAGGTGGAGGAGGACGAAGTCCTCGTGGAAGAGATTTTGGAGATAGGAGCGACACCATCGTGGGTGGGGGAGGAAATACCCGTGCCGTTCGAGGTCGCCCAGGAGGTCGGCGCGATGCGAAGGCTTCGAACGTTGGACATGTATCCTGCTGACGATAACGCGAAGGAGGAGGTGATCCGCTGGATAGACTCACAGAATGGGCTCCCGTTGCCTACCGACAAACGCATGACCATCGAACAGGGTGATGGAGTCATTGTAATCAACTGCTGCTTCGGGTCGAAGGTGAACGAGACCCTGTCGAAGCTCATAACCTCGCTCCTGACTGCTCGGTTCGGAGAGAGCATCGGTGTTCAGACCGAGCCGTACCACATCGTCCTCGAAACCCCGAGAGGACTGAGGGGTGCGGATGTTCTGAAGGTGCTAAAAGAAACGGAACCAGAGACGCTCGGGCAGCTCATGAGAATCGTGCTGCGCAACTCGTCGTACCTGCGCTGGCAATTCATCCACGTCGCCAAGAAGTTCGGTGCGGTCCGTAAGGACGCGGACTACAAGATGCTCAACATCTCACGTCTGATGGACGTGTTCGAGCACACGCCCATCTTCGAGGAGGCCATCGCGAAGACATTATGGGAGAATATGGACGTCGACACGACCGCGGCCGTCCTGCGGAGGATTCAGGAGGGCGCGATAGAGGTAACTACCGGACCACTATCGCCGATGGGCGACCAGGCGATCGGCAAGAGACAGGAACTTATGCAGCCTCGAAGAGCGGACAAAACGATACTGTCTGCACTGAAGGCGAGGCTGATGGCCGAGGACATCGTACTCGTTTGCATGAACTGCAGGACTCGGAAGAGGGAGAGTGTCGGAAGCCTCTCGGAGCGCGTCAATTGCGCTAAGTGCGGAGGAGTCGTCATAGCGGCAATACGGCCATATGCCAAGCAGGAACTCGCCGTCCTCAGGAAAGGCGCCGCGAGCGAGGACGACATGAAAATCCTGAAGAGGGTCTACAAGAACGCGAATCTGGTCATGGCGCACGGGCGAAAGGCGGTGATGGCCCTGGTCGGAAGAGGAGTCGGCCCCGACACGGCCGGAAGGATACTGGCGAGGTATCACGTCGAGGAATACGAGTTCCTAAAGGACATCCTCGAAGCGGAAGTGAACTACGCGAGGACGAAGCGTTTCTGGGACTGACGGCTTGTCTTGAAGCCGAGTCCTATCACGTACACTTCCGAGCTCGTTGGACGGCTGGCTTCGGGATGTGTCACGTGGACCTCGTGGAAGCTTCTCCTCGCCAACGACACGAACCCCTTGCTCATATCACCGTAGAACATCTTTACGACGAAGTTGCCGCCTGGTTTCAAGACCTTGGAGGCGAACCTCAGGGCGTTCTCACAGAGGTCGATGGAGAGCGCGTGATCGTAGGAGTAGTTGCCGCTTATGTTGGGCGACATGTCTGAAATGACCACATCGGCCCCTTCGGGCAGCAGCTCCAGAAGCTTCGCCATGACCTCTTCCTTCCTGATGTCGCCTCTGATGAAGGTCACGCCCTCGATGGGCGGGAACCGATCGATGTCGAGTGCGACGACCTTGCCTCCCTTCCCCACCTGTTCCAGCGCTATCTGAGACCATCCTCCTGGCGAGGCGCCGAGATCGACCACTATATTGCCAGAACTGATGATGTCGTACTTGAAGTCGAGCTGCTGCAGCTTGTATGCAGCCCTGCTCCTGTAGTCCTCCCTCTTGGCCTTGCGATAGTAACGGTCCTTCCGTCTCGCCGACCGCCAGCTCTTTGTCACGACCCGCCAATGCGCGCGCACACAGATATACTTGTTTCGCCCGGGCACGCGCACGCAAAAGGTAAAGGGCTGCCTCATCCATCGACCAGACGCGTCCGAGGTGGTGCAGCATGCCGAAGCAAATGACCTATGCCAAAGCGGGAGTAGACATAGACAAGAAGTCTGACAGCATAGCCGCTCTCGTGGGGCAGTTGGCCTTCAGGAGGAAGGGGTTCGGAAAACCTCTGAAACTCGAGGGGCACTTCGCGGGGCTAATCGACTTCGGCGATATGGCTCTGACGCTGTGCACGGACGGCGTGGGCACGAAATTGATCGTGGCCGGCGAGATGAGGAAATGGGATACCGTAGGAATCGACTGCATAGCCATGAACGTCAACGACACGATTTGTGCCGGGGCGGAGCCTATAGCCTTCGTGGATTATATCGCGATGGACAAACCGGACAGCAAAGTGACCGCTCAGATAGGTGCTGGCCTAGAGACTGGCGCTCGCATGGCGAATATGACGATTGTGGGTGGCGAGATAGCCGTCCTCCCTGAGATAGTCAACGGTTTGGACCTTGCAGGCACCTGCCTAGGAGTCGTGGAGAAGAAGAGACTCATCACCGGGAAGGACGTCGGGCCGGGCGATGTGCTTATAGGCCTTCCGAGCACGGGCGTGCATTCGAACGGCCTGACGCTCGCACGGAAGGTGGTATGCGCCAACGGCCTCACCATGAAAAGCAGGGTGAAGGGACTGCGGCGCTCGATAGGCGCGGAATTGCTGCAGCCCACGGAAATCTACGTGGGGCGAGTATTGGACATCCTCGACGATTTCGACGTGCACGGGATGGCGAACATCACGGGGGGAGGGTTGAGAAATCTACTCAGATTGAGGAAGGGGACTGGGTTCGAGATCGACGCTCCGATGCGCCCGCACCCTGTCTTCGGAGTCCTGCAGGAGCTCGGAGGGATCTCGGACAAGGAGATGTATCAGACCTTCAACATGGGGATGGGGTTCTCGATCGTTGCGAGCGATACGGACTCCGACGATGTGGTGAAGGCCCTTGGAAAAGGTGCCAAGGTTATAGGGCGCGCAGTGAAAGGCGGGTGCGTGAAGGTGCCGTCACTGTCAATCGAATACAATCGATACTGACGCCAGGATTACCTTCCCAGTATCGAGCCGACGACCGCGCCCATGGCGGTGCATGTCTCCAGCGACAATCCCTGCCCAGATATGTCCAAGTGCTGCTTGCTCATAAGAAACAATTCCTTGGGCAGACCGTGTGGTCCCAGGCCGAAAACAAGGAGTATAGACCGGCCCGAATCCAACATCTCCCTGAGCTCATCGGCGGTGACCCGCTTCGATGGGTCTGGCTTGCGAGTCGTCACGACCGGATGGCCCAGTTGGGGCGGGAACCCCTTTTTCGGAAAGTCGAAGCGGGAATATCGGCCCTTTTCGGCCAACTCGATGAAGTACTTGCCACTCTCCCCAATGCTGGTTGTGGACGCGACCCAGCGTGATATTTCTGCTGGGGTCGACAGAACTCTGTCGAACGGGAAACCGAACGTCGCGAGGTTGCAGCCGAACGCCAATGCGATGGGGCCGGCACGGGCGATCGCCCTGCGATGCGCCTCGTGGAACTTCACAGGATCGTAAGAGTTGTAGAGGCCTATGGTCGCTCTTCCAGGCATCGGCGGAAACCACCTCGTGGACAAATCGTATCGGCATCCTCGAGCTACGGCGATGCCTTTCTCGGACGGACGCAAATCGCGTACTCGTCGCCGTCGAAGAAGACGTCCTCGTCGGGATGCTGGGCCTGTAGCTCCTGTATCTTCTCGAGAACCTCACGCAAGCTCAGTTCAGTGTGGTCCTTCTTTATCTTGACAAGAACTCTCTTCTGCATCGCAAACCACATTCCCGAGCCAGGCGCACGATACGTCTTCAAATGCGACATATCCGTATAAATATGTTTACACGAGGGTCGAGCCACACGCGCGGGCGTGTGCCAGCGCATGCGCCCGCAACTGTCGCAGGCGCGAACCATCATGCAGCCCCGAAGACTGGGTCCGTCTGCTTCTCCGCCGCCTCACGGGCCTTGGCAATAGCGTCGGATCCGAGCTTGCCGAGGCGCTTTACTTTCTTCTCGAATGCCTCAATCCGCTTCGGCAGGACCTTGTAGATCGGCAGGAGCATCGGTATGAATATCAACCTGTCCTTGCCGATGCCCAATGCATCCAACTCGTCGGCCATCGCTTCAATCCGCTTCTCAACGACGAGTGCTGCCTCTCCTCCCTCCTCGTCGGATAGTACAACGCCGTCCGCCCCCGCCGCGAATGCCAGCAGTATCTCCGCCCTAGCGATGCGAGCGGCTGACGGAACACGGACGATGTGTATGCTCGGTGGATACTCCATCCTGGCAGTCCCGGCCGAGTCCGCAGCGACATATGAGAGGATGTCTCCGAAAAAGCCGATTGTCCTTATCTCGTCCGATTCCTCGCTAAGCACGCCCTCTATCTCGGCTTTTAGCTGTCGGTCAGTGTAGTGCGCCAAGTCGAACACATCGACGGGACACTCGGAAACACACGCGCCACAGCCGATGCAGGCGATCTGGTCGATGATCGGCATCTGATCCACAGATATCGCTCTGACAGGGCAGACCGCCTCGCACGCCATGCACTTCGTGCATCTCGAACCGTTCACCACCTGCGCCTTCACCGGGTCGAGCAGCATCTTGCCGGCTCCCAGGAACTCCATAACATGCGATGCGGTGCCGCGGCCGTCAACGACGCTATCCCTGACATCCTTGGGACCCATGATCGCCCCCGCGGCGAATATCCCTGACCTGTGTGTGGAGACGGGGTCTAGCTTCGGATGCTTCTCTGATATGAAACCATCCTCGCCGAGCGGGACCTTCAGCGTCTTGGCCAGCTCCTCGGTGCCTCTGGAGGGGACCATGGCAGCACACAACACGACGAGGTCGTACTCGTTCTCGATCACCTCACCCAGCGGCACATCCTCAGCTCTCAGGAGGACACCGCTCTTGCCAGCCTGGATCGACGCCACCTTTCCGTTGATGAACCGCACTCCGAACTCCTCTTGGGCTCTAGCGTAGAACTCCTCGAACCCCCTTCCCGCTGTGCGCATGTCGATGTAGTAAACGTAGACCTGCATGTACGGGAATGTCTTGCGCAGAATCACCGCCTGTTTGGTGGCGTAGTTGCAGCATATCTTGCTGCAGTAAGGCATGCCGACCTTCCTCGTTCTAGAGCCCGCGCAGAGTACGAACGCTACCTTCTTGACCCGCTTGCCATCCGCCTTGCGCTTCAGAACCATGCCCGCCCCGCACTCGTTGATCATCAGCCGCTCCATTTGTGTCCCGGTTATGACGTCGGGAAGTGAGAAGTCGTACTCGCGGAGGGCATTCACGTCGAAGACGTCGAAGCCCGTTGCGATGACAATGGCGCCCACATTGACGTCGACGACCTTCTCCTCCTCATCGAAATTGATGGCCTTCGCAGCGCAGACCTTCTCGCAGCGGCCACAGTCATCGCAGCTCTCGAAATCAATCACGTGGGATGCGGGGACTGCCTGAGGGAATGGCTTGTGGATTGCCTTGCGCTCGTACAGCCCCTCTTCAAACTCATTTGGCACAATCACCTTGCAGACCTTCTCGCATTTCGCACAACCTGTGCATTTGCTCGGGTCCACTCCTCTCGGTGACACGCGGACGCTGACCTCGTAATTGCCGGGGGTACCAGTCACTCGAATCACCTCGCTCCTCGTGAGGAGTTCGACGTTTGGATGAGCGCCGGCCTCGACCATCCTGGGGCTGAGGATGCATGGTGCGCAATCCAGCGTTGGGAAGGTCTTGCTCAGCTGGGCCATCCTGCCTCCGATGCTGGCCTCTCGCTCCACCAGGTGGACCTTGTAACCTGAGTTGGCCAGCTGCAGTGCCGCCGATATGCCTGCGATCCCACCCCCAATCACAAGGGCATCCTTGGAGAGGGCCATCTCTGTGGGGTGCAGTGGCTCCAGATTGATCGCCCTCTGCACGCCTCCCCTTACGAGTGCCTTCGCCTTCCTTGTCGCCGCCGCCTTGTCCTTGTGAACCCAGGAACACTGCTCCCTGAGGTTCACCACTTCCAGCAGATAGGGGTTCAGTCCGGCCTTCTCCAGGGTCTTCCTGAAAGTGCGTTCGTGCATCTTCGGAGAACATGACGCGATGACGACCTTGGTCAGGTTGTGTTTCCTAATCTCCTCGACTATCTCATTCTGACCAGGTTCTGAGCACGTGTAGACATTGTCTCGGCTGACGACCACGCCTGGTATGTCGAGAGAGCTCTCCGTCACCGCCTTGCAGTCCACCGTGCCTGCTATGTTGGTGCCGCAGTGGCATACGAAAACGCCCACTCGTTCCTCCTTGGACTTCTTAGATTCTTCACCCATGAGATGAAGTAAGATGAACCGCACGGTAATTCTTCTTTTTGGTGAGCGGCGGCTGAGCCATTCGTGAAGAGGCTTTACACACCCGCACAATGAGCCGAGTAATTATATATATCCCAGTTAGGCTATTAAGAGCGCTCAGGCCAGTATCGGAGCTACGCGCTCCGACGCCGAATGTGTGGCTTCGGGCATCATGCTATGTCCACAGAAATTGCGACACTCCATCTGTAATTGACTGTCATGTGTGACCGCATAAACGGAGAGCCCCGATGACAAAGAAGAGGACGCAAGCCGAGACCATCACCTGCCCCGTCTGCGACCACGTATCCCCAGCTGATTCCGAAAAGTGCGATCAGTGCGGACGGCCTCTTCGCCCAGAGGGGGATGAGAGGGTTGAGGCAGCCAATGGTCCCGAGCCGATGCCCAGGACCGACATGGAGCTCGAGGAGCTGATGACGCTACCTGGCATAAAGAGGGCGAAAGCCGAGCTGCTTCACGAGGCGGGCTTCCGTACCATTGAGGACATTCAGAACGCGGATGCAGGCCAACTCGCGAACGTCAAGGGAATAGGCCAGATCCTCGCCCAGAAAATCATCGATAATGCGCGTGACAGCGCGCCGGCTGGTGGTGACAAGAATCTCGCTGACTGGCTCTCGGGGGAGGAGGGCGATCTGTCGGCATGGCTGTCAGGGAAGGACCGCGTGGAGTCCACCCCTGCGGAAGCGGTGGCGGCACCCGAGGTCAAGTCCGATCCCACCATCGCAAGATGGCTCGCTGGCGAGGAGGAGTCCATAGACAGCTGGCTCGATGACACCGTCGAGATGGCGAGGCCGGAGAAGGCGGTCTCCAAGAAGGAATTGAGGAGTCGAGAGGCAGAGGTCAGCCAACTACGCGACTTCCTGTTGGAGAAGATCAAACAGATTGACTCTGGGGAGTTCGACCCCAAGGCCCTCTTAGACGAGATCACTCAGGCGAAGTCCGAGCTCGAAGCGGAGCGCAGGAAGTCCGCGATTTTGGAGGATGAGCTCGAGAACGTCAAGAGAGGCAGCATAGCCGTTATCAAGTTCATCAAGAAGCAGCAAGAGGCGGGGATTCAGGGCGAGAACCTTGCGGACAAACTCGCACAGGAGATGGCCACGAAGGAGACCCTGCAGCACAAGGTGAACGAGCTGGAGAGCATACTGACCTCGCTCAGGGAGAAGGCCGAGAGCGGCCTCTCTGACATGCCTCCGGAGGCACAGGAGCTCAAGCGCAAGGAGATGGAGATAGCTGAGCGACAGGCCAAGCTGGACGTGATGGAGAGGCAGCTGAGGATCAAGGAGGAAACCTTCGCCGACGGGCTTATTAGCTACGCCACGCCGGTCCATAGCGACGCTGTGGCGTCCGCGGACATCACTGAGGAATATATATCGAAAGAGCGCGAGCTGCGTGCCAAGATCGACGATCTCGAGAAGGACCTTTCACAGGCGCAGATAAATCTCAAGCAGATGAGCGAGAAGACGGAGATGTCAAAGGGCTCGTCGAAGGATATTGAGAGAGAGGTCATGGACAAGCTGGAGGAGGCACAAAGAGTTGAGAGGAACCTTGTCCTAAGGGAGCAGGAGGTCGCACGGCTCAGGGAGGATTTGAAGATCCGGGAAGAGGAGGCGAAGCGCCTCAAAGAGCCGCTCGCTTACAAGGAGGAAGAGTTGCTGCGCCGCGAGGAGGACCTCATGTACCGCGAGAAGCTGCTGACGGAGGAGAACCGCAGGCTCACTCAGATGCAGAATGAGATGGGAAGCCAGGATGAGATAACGCTCAAGAAGAGGCTCGAGGAACTCCAGGGTCAGGTGACCGCCAAGGAGGAGGAGATACGGAACAAAGAGAAGTACCTCCACCTGAAGGAGGAGGAGCTGCGCGTAAGGGAGCAGGGCCTCATAGACGAGGAGATCGAAAAGCGCGACCTGGACCGGATGGCCGAGCTGAAATTGGAGAAGGTCAAGTCGGGGACATCGAGGCTTGACGACCTGCTCCTCGGAGGCATACCGTTCGGCACAAACGTGCTCATCTACGGGCCTCCGTTCACCGGCAAGGAGGTCCTGGTGAACGCCTTCGTCGCTGAGGGGCTCAAGATGGGTGTGCCAGTCATATGGGTCATCACGGAGAAGCCGCCCAAGGACATCAGAGACGAGATGATGTATCTCCTCTCGGGATACGAGGAGTACGAGAAGAAGGGGCTAGTGAGGTACGTCGACTCGTACTCCCGGAGCATGGGCGACGACACGGTCGACGAGTACACGGAGTTCGTCGATGCGCCGACGGACTACGAAGCCATACAGAGAGCTGTGGAGAAAGCGGCGAAGACTTTCAAGGAGTCGCATCAGTACTACAGGCTCGCATTCCGGTCAATATCCACCATGATCGCCTATCTCGACCCGAATACCGCATTCAGATTCCTCAGCCCAATAGCTGGTCGGAGGAAGAGGGACCGCGCTGTCGCGATGTACACGATAGAGAAGGGTGTCCACGGAGAACAGGAGATACAGATGCTGGGGTCGCTGATGGACGGCATGATAGAGTTCAAGGTGGAGAATCTGAACACGTTCCTCGCCGTGAGGGGCATATCGGATGTCCAGTCGAGGGCGTTCATAAGGTACTCGGCGACCAAGCAGGGCGTCAACATCGGATCTTTCTCACTCGACCACATAAGATGAGCGGAAAGCTGGGTCCGCAGGCGCGTATTCTTCAAGCGACTTCCATCGACGAGCGGTGGTCCTTGCCCTTGCCCTGGGTACTCCCTGCCATCCGTCCTGCCATGGGCGGCGGCGGGAGCGGTGGTGGAAGGCCTATGTCCCTGGCTGCGGTCACAGTCGCAGGCATGCAGTTCGCATACGCTGCCGCGAGAACCGGACCGAACACCTCGTTGGGAAGTGTGTGCTTCTCTGACCACTGAGCGGCGATCGCCTTCGCCTCACCATCCCACACGAGCTTCCCCTCGAGCTTTATGACGCCCACGCCGACGTAGTTAACGATAAATCTGAACTCCATCATCGCCTCCCGATCGGAAAGCGCAGTTATGCTGGTAATCGCCGTGTTCTGGTCCACCCTCAGGTGAGGGACCCTCTCGCCGAGTTTGGTGAACCTCTTGGCGTCCATAGAGCTGAGCTCGAATGACTTGATAGGCACTTCGTTGTCCCCCTATTATCCGCTCGAACAGCTTGCATCGACTTTAAACTATGCACCGCACGCGCGAATAGTCCGCTTGCGATTCGGTTAGAAGAGAGAGTGCGAAGGTGCCGTGGGCCGGACTTGAACCGGCGACTTCAAGATCTTCAGTCTTGCACTCTCCCAACTGAGTTACCACGGCTTCTGTCGGGCGGGAATGCTGTTAGGCAAACCTCCGTATTAAACCTTGGGGGGAGTAGCCGCGTCGACAGAAACTATACGATTGCGGGCGGCATTTCTCATGCTCCGCGACGGTCTACAACACGGCCCTAGAATGGGCCGATTCAAGCGTCTTTTCAGAACCGTATTTTGTCCGATACCAGTAACGACACTTTTAAATATGTTCCAGGTGCTGATTAGGTTGCTTCGGCACCCCAGTTTCGGTGGTAGGATGGATTTGTCACCCTCACACTTTGTATACTGTGCTAACTCTAGGCAGAGAAAGGTAAGAAAGTCACCGCGTTGGGACGATGACGAAGGGGTCGCCGCTACCGTCGGAACGATAATGACGATTCTTGTGTTTCTAACGTTCATGGGAGTGTTCACGAGTCAGATAGTTCCCGCTTGGATGAGCGACAACGAGAGTGCTCACATGACTCAGGCCGTACAGCAGATGATATCTCTCAAGTCTGACATCGACGGCCTCATTGTCGACTACGCGAACAGCCTCATAGCTCCGACACCTATCGTTGTGCCTGTGATGCTGAGCGCGACAGGCATACCCGTCTTCGCGGCTCCGACTTCGGGCATCTTATCCTTCATCCCCGAGACGATGGTCGGAAGGCCTTCTTTCAACACGAACTACACAGTCGACCTGGAGGCGGATGACGGCCATTCCGGCGGCTCTTTGCGTCTGTACTGTCCGAACAGATATTTCGTGGAGCAGCATGTCATCTATGAGGCGGGCGCTGTCATCATCAACCAGACGGACGGAGAGTTTATCATCACCGGCATCCCACTTGCAGTCAAGGAATACAACGGTGTGAAGGTCATGCAGATGACGCAGGTCTCCCTCGTTGGGCTGAACAAGACCGTGGGTGGCACGGGCGCGAAGGCTGTGAACGCCAACCTGTTATATGCCTCCACGATAGAGTACGAAGGTAGCGCTTCAACGGATGTGACTGTAACGATCACCACTAAGCATGGCATCGCGTGGGCGAACTACTTCAGGAAAGCACTGAACTCTACGACTGCGGACCTCACATACGGCACTGACTTCGTAGTCCCGAACCCAACCAAGTACGACTTTCCGGGCACGGTGAACGACTACTACATAGTGACTGTCACTGTCTACGGAGTTGGTGTCTTCGACCACACGAAGGCTTCGGTCCAGCTGTCGATAGGCGAGCTTGGGGTATGAGGTGAGCAGGTGAGCCAAGCTGCGGAAACCAAGATCAAGATGGACATACCGATAGAGAAGCCCGAGAAGCCCTTCTACGCGAAGGTGTACAGAGGATACCTCAACGCGCTGAGCAGGCTGAGGGCGAAGCCGATACCCGTGAAGGAGGCCAAGGGCGCCGAGGCAAGGAGGCGTCGATGGGAGCATGGCAGAGGGTCCGCGTACACCGAGATACCGCCGATAACCGATCCTGCGATCCAGGAGGTCGGATTCTACGGCGTCACCGAACCGTTCAGCTACATCCGCTCCACATACAACCAGACCAGCAGCGACTACATACTCAGCACTATCGAACCTGAGCTCGACGAGTACGAGAAGGAGACGCTCGACATGATCAAGGGCACGTTGGAAAAGACCCTTGACTACGAGTGGGAGAAGCTCGACATCATGGACAAGAAGACCTACCTCGAGAAGAGTGTGGACAGCTTCATCAAGACGAGAGGCATAACACTCGAGCCGATCTCGGAGGACAAGATAAAGTACTACATCGGCCGCGACTTCGTCGGCTATGGGCCGATCGACGCGCTGATGAATGACATACACATAGAGGATGTGTCCTGCGACGGCGTGGGCATACCCCTATTCGTGTTTCACAACAAGTTCGAATCGATCAAGACGAACGTTGTGTTCGACGATGAGAACACGTTGAATTCGTTCGTCATAAGCTTGGGGCAGAGATGCGGCAAACAACTGTCCGTCTCCAACCCCATCCTCGATGGGACGACCCCCGAGGGGCACAGAGTGCAGGCCACATACGCAAGGGAGGTCACAACGCGCGGCGCATCGTTCACCATAAGGCGGTTCAAGGAGAAGCCGTTCACGCCTGTGGAACTCATCAAGTACGGGACTGCCTCGGAAGAGATCGTTGCGTACTTGTGGCTGAGCGTGGAGCACGGCGAATCTGCGATCATCTGCGGCGGCACTGCGAGCGGCAAGACGGCAACGCTCAACGCGATTGCGCTGTTCATACCACCGGGGGCGAAGGTCGTCACGATGGAGGACACGAGGGAGATCAACCTCCCCCATGAGAACTGGATACCCGGCACCACGAGGTCTGGAACTGGTGAAAGGGGGCCGGACGGAAAGTCCGCCGGTGAGATCGATATGTATGACCTAGTCAGGGCGGCCCTCAGACAACGTCCCAATTACATCATCGTCGGAGAGGTCAGAGGCAAAGAGACATACACGATGTTCCAGGCGATGGCGACCGGCCACACCACCTACTCGACGATGCACGCGGACTCCGTCAAAGGCATGGTCAACAGACTCGAGAACCCGCCCATCAACTGTCCGAGGATACTTCTGACAGCGCTGAGGAATGTGCTCATCCAGACGCACGCGAGGGTGGGAATGAATATGGTCAGGCGGATTAAGCAGGTCATAGAGATCGTCGGTTTCGAGCCCGAGACCAACGAACTCATCAGCAATACCGTCTACGAGTGGGACCAGGCGTCTGACAAGTTCGTGTTCAAGGGCCACAGCTTCCTATTCGACAAGATCATGGAGATGAAGAACCTCACGCACGAAGAGCTCATGGACGAGTTCCAGAGGAGGGTGGACATCGTGAAGTACATGCTTTCAAAGGACATGTCCGACCACAGGGACATATGGAACCTGATTCGTGCCTATTACAAGAACCCGAAGGCGTGCGCCGATAGAGTGCGCAGAGAGATGGGCGTGCCGTCCAGCGGAGAAGAGCTGTCAGGAGGTGTCGTCACTGGTTGAAGTCACGGACCCGTTCAAGACCGTCGAGGTCAAGAAGGGGCAATACCTCAGGACAAGGATCGGCCAGGAACGCGAGAAGATGGGGCCGCACATGATCAGGATGACCAAGGGCGCCCTCCCGGAATACATCAAGCTGACGCCCTTCCAGGATCTGAGCTGGAGGGTGATGGGAGGTTACGCGTCTTCAAAGGAGGAGGAACGCCAGAGCCTGGATGATGACCTCCTGAGGGCGCACATGAAGATCAGGCCGGAGGAGTACTACGCATACGTCATGATGGCCACGGTCGTGATGGCTATAGTCGGCATATGCGTCGGCATCGGGGTCGGAATCGTCTTCATGGGGCTCATCGGGGTTTCCATGTTGGTCCGGATCATG
>Ga0224507_10000013_pt1 | contig 85212 bp, 86 predicted proteins | sample SF_Jan12_sed_USG_3_FD_170159 | JGI IMG/M metagenome (GOLD analysis project Ga0224507, IMG submission 170159) | Sediment microbial communities from San Francisco Bay, California, United States - SF_Jan12_sed_USGS_13 | ecosystem: Environmental > Aquatic > Marine > Sediment | place: USA... | reverse complement strand
GTCGTCTATCTTCGGCCTGCGTCTCAGGACCCTGTCAACGGGCGTTTGGTGCAGGAGTTGTTTCAGGTAGTAGACCTTTCCACGGGGGGTCGCCGATTCCCAGCCTATGCATTTGTACACTGGGCAAGGATCCCTGCAATATCCGCACTGCAGGCAGGCGTTGAGGTCGTTTTCGATCTCTGAGATCTTGCGCATGAAAGTCACCGGTCAATCGGGTTGGCTCGTCGCTGCTACTGGCTCTCAGGATATCTTCGTTGTTGATAAATCTAGCGCATGACGTTTTGCACGTTGTCCGACGCGACATCTCACTCGCCAGAAGGCTCGCTTTTCGTCTCGTCAGCGGAGGCTCGCAAACGAATCTCAACATCTCCCGTCTCGGAGTATCCCTTCAGGCTCGACAAAAGTCCCCTGACCGTGCCCTCGGTTATCCGCGCCACGAAGGCACCTACTGGTAGCTTCCGCCCTCCGATGAGAATCTCCACGGGCCTTTCGGGCATCTCTATGCAGTCGTCGAATCGTTTCCTCCCCCCGACAATCTCGCTAGCCATGTTAGCGCACGTCATGTCGCACTTGCCGCAATCCAGCTTCGGCAGTTTATCGTATGTACTTTCATGCGTGGCACGCTCCTCGATGTAGGCAACGGCGTCTTCTAGTTCCGGATTCACCATCACTGTCCCTTCGGTCGGCTTGACGTCGCCGACGGCGATCTTGGGGAAGTCGCCTTCCTTGTGTCCCTCGACAATCAGAATGTCCGGGCAAAACTCTCGTCGAACTATCTTCACGATGGCATCCAGATCCAATCCCGGTTTCTTGATGATTACCGTGCTGTCGGCCGCCTGCAACGCGACGGGGTCGCTGCCAGCGTTGGAGTGCCTCCATGTGTCTTTTCCTGGAGCATCGACTTCCTTGGTGTGCGGCGAATGCTTGACGGAGGAGACTCTGTAGCCTTTGCCAGAAAGCTCTCGCACCAATTCTTCGACGAGCGCCGTCTTCCCGGAATCCTGGTATCCGTACACCCCTATGATCATCTGCTATCCGTTGGCCTCATTGACGACCACCGAAATAAATGATTGGTGCCAGATCATCTCTTTCTTAAAAGCGCGCCAACCATCCGCGGTATGCTTGCATAGATGGAGTTCGTGGACCAATCGAGCTCCTCCTTCTCGCATACAGTGCACTCGCTGAGCTGTGAGGCTTGGTCTCTCAACTTGTCCAAGTCAGAGCCCGTGGCCGTACCTCGCGCGACTATCGCATCGATCTTCCTCATCAACGAGGAGGCACGGGTAATCCTCTCCTCGACCCTGTCACCGACGTCCTTCGATATCAGGCGGAGGTCTCTCTTTATGGAGTTCAAACCCAGGCCGGCGGCGTAGGTCGCCTCGGTTATGGCGTCCCTCGACATCCACTTCGTCTCGTAATTGAGCACGTATTTCCAGCTGGGCATCACCGCCAATCTCGCGTGATCCTCCACTGAAGAAGCGAACAACCTGTACCCATGAGTGCGCGGGTCCTCGAACGCGTTGCCTCCCGGATCTATGAACGGAGCGAGAGGACTGATGAATGGGAACAATCGCGCCCCGGGGTGCTTCTCAAACAGCCTTCGCGTGTACTCAACGGTGCCCATGACCGAATCCATCGTTTGCTGGGGAAGGCCTATCATGTAGAATAGGTCGAACCTCCCGCAACCGGCTTTCAGGAACGAGTCGATGGACTTCTCGAGGCCTGCGTTCGTGTACGGTTTGCCCTGGGCCTTCCTGACCTGCTCATCATGGGTCTCAGGGGACATCTGTATGCTGAACCGACCTACGCTTGAGCCTACTTCCTCCGCAAATGGCCTGTCCGCCGGGGTGAACAACTCCAGAATCACCTCGTTGTCCACATGCCTGTCCTTCAACTCTTTCAGGAACTTGCTAGCATAAGACTTCCCACCCTGGCGGATATCTCCGACGACGAAGGTCGCCCCTTTTATGTATTCCTCGGCCCTTTCGATGTCCTCTGCGAGGAGGTTCGGGGACCGGTATGCGGGACGCGACCTGTTCAGGAATCTCGCGAAAGCGTCGCATGAGCCTGCGCAGTTCAGGCAGTTATGCGTGCAACCTCTGACCGCCACGGCTATGGACATCGGGTTGCTTTTCCAGTCCGCATAGGGCAGGTGACCTGTGAGGTCCCGGTACTTCAAGACTTTGCGCACCAGGAGACCATAGTCTATGGTGATATCGTCCAGGTTCTCCGGGACGTGCGAGAGCGGGTTGACAACCAAACGCGCTCCGTCCCTCCAGGTCAGGTTCGGAATATTCTCCAAGGGCGTTTCTCTGTCTATAGCTTCGATAAGCTGTTCAAACGGCGACTCGGTCGAGTCCCCACGCAACACGTGATCGACCTGCGGGAAGCCTCGGAGGAGTTCTTCGTGATAGTATGAGGAACTGAACCCACCGAAGACAACTGGGCGGTCTGGATGATGCTTCTTGACTATGCTAGCGAGCTCCAGCGCTCCTTGGACGTGAGGCATCCAGTGAAGGTCTATCCCGAAGACAGCCGCGTCGACAGATCGGACGAACTTCTCGGGGTCGAATCTAGCCGACGCCAACATGCGTGAAGCTATGTTCGCTATCCGGACCTCGTATCCGTTCGATTCCAGATGCGACGCGATGGTGGTGAAACCTATGGGATACATCTCGAAGACTGGCGTTGAGGGAATGAGGTCGCTCACAGGGCCTGAGAGCAAAGTCCTCTTCCTGAAATCCATGACGCTGGGGGGGTGCATCAACATTAAGTCGGGCGCTGCCATCTGGGCTTGACAGGTTGCCACGGATAAAAAAAGGCTTCTTCGCAACGCGACATCTCGCCCTCGGTTCCCGGCGAAGTGCGTCATTTCGCGAGTATATCAACCACCGGTTCTATTCCATACTGACGGCACTCACACGCGCAGCGTGTGCCGGAAAAGGCCTTATATGTTGTCGTGAATCCTCGGACAATGCTGCAAGACGACTATATGGGAGTCGCCGTCTTTGCGATCGTTGCCATACTTTTCCCCACGCTCGCCTTCTTCCTCTCAAGGTACTTTAGGACCGACAAGAATGATTCCAGGTCCCGAACGACTTACGAGTGTGGCGAGGTGCCCATCGGGGACGCGCAGATCCAGTTCCATTTCCAGTATTACATGTACGCCATCATATTCGTCGCGTTCGACCTAGTAACCGTGTTCGTCCTCATTTGGGCGCTGGTGTTCTCCGGTATCAGCGACCTGGCCAAGGTTTTCATGGTGATGTTCCTGGGCGTTCTTCTGGCGGGTGTCACGTACGCCTTGAAGAAGGAGGAGATAGTCTGGATTTGAGCGACAGGGCGGACCCGTCTCTGGGACAGGCGATAATGTTTCGGTCAAAGGACTTTCTCAAGTGGTCTGATGAGGCAATGGAGTACCTCTTGCGAAGATCCCCAGTCGGAGCAGGGATTGACCTCATCACCAAGGACTTCTTCAACTGGGCCACAAGGAATTCGCTCTATTTCCTTCACTTCGGTATCATGTGTTGCGCTCTTGAGATGGCCGTCGCCTCCGCTCCGAGATTCGACCAGCAGAGATTCGGGATCATCCCGCGGTCCAGCCCCAGACAGTGCGACATCCTGCTGGTCAACGGACCAGTGACGAAGAAGCTCAAGCCCGCTCTGCGGAGGTTGTACGACCAGATGCCAGAACCGAAGTGGGTGGTGGCGATGGGTGAGTGCGCCATATCCGGAGGACCTTTCTACAACAGCTACAGCATGGTTCAGGGTGTGGACCGATTCATACCGGTCGATGTGTACATACCAGGATGCCCTGCAAGGCCAGAGGCGCTGATTGATGGCTTCCTGAAGCTTCAGAAGATGATCAAGGAGAACAAGAAGGGCCTGCTCACCGGCAGGTAATTGCGGGGTGCTTGAATGACTGAGGGGAACAGCAGGGGTTCAATGGAGGCCGTGAGCATCGAGAAGGCTCCCAGCAGGATCGGCGAGAACCCGGAGCAGAGAGTGCTTAGGGCCTTGGCCGAGTCGTTCCCCAAAACCGTCTCGGATGGGGCACGCCTGCGGCCTGGTCTGGTCAGGGCGAAGGTCGACCGGTCGGACATCTTCCGAGTGTGCAGGGTCCTGAAGGACAACCTGGGCTTCGAGCATCTGACCATGATCTCTGCGGTCGAATACGACGACCGATTCGAGATAGTCTATCACATCGCATCATATCAATCGAAGCTGCTACTTGAGCTGATATCGACCACGCCGAAGGACGACCCCACCGTCGACTCGATTTCATCGATATGGGGTGGCGCGAACTGGCAGGAGCGAGAATCGTACGATCTGATGGGCATCGTGTTCCGGAGCCATCCGAAGCTCGAGAGGATATTGTTGCCCAAGGACGTGCTTTATCATCCGCTCAGGAAGGACTTCAAGGGGTGACCATGCATGGCTGAGATGTGGATCAACATGGGGCCCCAACACCCGATGACGCATGGTCTCTGGAACCTCAGGGTGAAGGTCGATGGCGAGACCATCGTCGACGCGGAGCCCGAGGTAGGCTATCTCCATCGGGGCATCGAGAAGATATGCGAGGGGCTGACCTATCCCCAGATAATTCCGATCACTGACAGGCTATGCTACGGGTCGTCGCTCACATGGTCGCACCTGTACTGCCAATCGGTGGAGGACCTGATGGGCGTCGAGGTGCCAGAACGCGCGGAGTACATCCGAGTCATGGCCATAGAGATGCAGAGGATCGCATCGCACCTGATGTGGCTAGCGGCGTACGCCGGCGACCTTGGCATGTCGGTCGGATTCACCTACACGATGAGGGACAGGGAGGTGTTCGTGGACCTGCTACAGGCCTTGACCGGTTCTAGATTGACCTACAATTACCCGCGGATCGGTGGGGTCGCTCACGACCTCCCGCCGAATTTCGATAGAGACTCCATCAGAGCAGTTGATTACATGGAGGGGCGCCTGAAGGAATACGAGGACCTGTTCGAGGGCTCAAAGATATTCATGATGAGGAATGTCGGCATCGGCTTGCTGCGCAAGGAGGATGCCCTTAACCTCGGAGTCACTGGACCGTCATTGAGAGCCAGCGGCGTAAGCTACGATCTGAGGAAGGACATGCCGTACTCCGTCTATCCTGAGATGGATTTCGAAGTCGCCACGCTTGACGACGGCGACTGTTACGCCCGGTACAGGGTGAGGATGGACGAGATGTGGGAGAGCTGCAAGATAGTCCGCCAGGCACTTCAGAAGATGCCGAAAGGTAGATGGAGGATGGTCTCCCCGAGAAACGCCCCCGCAGGCACCGGCTTGGGAAGAGTCGAGGACCCGAGGGGGGAGGCTGTGATGTACGTTGTTGGGGACGGCTCTGACAAGCCGTACAGGCTCAAGATCAGGAGCCCGATATTCGTCACCGTTTCAGCTGCTCCAAAGATACTGGTCGGTTACAAACTCGCGGATGTGGTTGCCATAATGGGCGGACTTGACATGTGCATAGGAGAGAACGATAGGTGAGAAAATGAACCTGTTCGAGTTCTGCTACGGCATCCTCCACTGGCTCGTCGACCTGGTCAACAACCTGTGGTACTGGTTGGGCGACTTCTTGCCATGGTACTTCGGAGACTTCTTCACAGCGGTCGGGGATTTCGCCGCATCGGACGGTCACCTCACATTCATGACCATCCTGCTAGAGAGCGTCGTCATAATAGTTGTCGCTTTGATAAACGTTCTGAATTTCCTGTGGATATTCAGGAAGCTCAGTGGTAGGATACTCGATTTCTACGGACCGTACTATGTGGGATACAGAATCGGCGGCTGGCTCCAGAACCTCGCTGATGGGATGAAATTGTTTATCAAGGAGATAATCGTCCCGACCAAAGCTGACAGGCTGGGCTTCTTGCTTGCCCCAGTCATCTTCGTGGCATCCTCCCTAGTCATCTTGTCCGTCATTCCTCTCTCAGTCAATTTCGGACTTTCGACCAACGAGTCAGGTGAGTATGTGTCTGCGGGGGCATTGTTCGCGCTTGCGGCATTCTCGATCGCTCCGTTCGCCATACTTCTGGCGGGATGGTCGTCGAACAACAAGTACACACTCATAGGTGGCATGAGGTCCGCCGCGCAGATGATGAGTTATGAGATTCCGCTCATACTGTGCGCGGCAAGCGTGTTCCTTCTCGCGGGGAGCTTCAACTTCGTTGACATTGTCGATGCGCAACACGATGTCTGGTTCCTAATTCCGCTCTTCATCGGGTTCGTCGTGTTCCTGATTTGTCTCATAGCCGAGGTGGAAATCATACCGTTCGACCTGCCTGAAGCGGAGGCGGAACTCGTGGAGGGATGGACCACCGAGTACGGCGGCATGAGATTCGGATTGTTCTACATGACCACCGCGGTCCGGTCATATGCCGGAGGTGCCCTTGCGACAGCGTTCTTCCTCGGAGGCTGGCAGGGGCCGTCGTTCATACCGGACGAGATTTGGTTCCTCATTAAGGCGTATATCGTCTACACTGTGTTCATGTGGCTCACTTGGTCAGTTCCAAGGGTGAGAATCGACCAGATGCTCGGGCTCGGATGGAAGAGGTTGCTGCCGTTAGCCATGCTCAACCTGCTGATCGCGGCCGCGTTGAAGTCAGGGGGTTGGTTCTGATGGCCGAGCGGAAGTTGCCGAAATCCACAGGAATCGTGCTTAAACCCATGAAACGCACTGGGAAGCAGCTCCTAAGGACGCTGATATTCGGCAAGCCGAACACGGTCCTGTATCCGGAGCAGAAGCTGGACCTCCCCCAGATATACAGGGGCAAACAAGTGCTCGATTTCAAGAAATGCATCGGCTGCGGCAACTGCGTGACTGTCTGCCCGAACGATTGCATGTGGCTGGAGAAGGTGGATGATCCAGAGCTCGGGAAGATCGAGCGGCCCGGTGTCGATATTGGCAGGTGCCTCTTCTGCGGACTCTGCGCCGAGGTCTGCCCGACCGTCGCGCTTCACATGAGCACCGCGTACGAATTGGCGAACAGCGAAAGGGGCAAGCTCCGCCTCAGCCCGATGGACATCAGGGATGACGCGTTCGGTTCCACGTTCGTGGAGGAGAGGCAGAAGCGCATGCTGCCAACGTTGGACCTGTCGAAATGCACTGGCTGCGAGAAGTGCGCGGGTGAGTGCCCAGAGATGTGCATCGCTATGATGCCGGTGGATAGGACGGACAGGAATAAGCCGGAGATCAATCTGGCGAAGTGCAAGTCCCATGCCAAGTGCGTCGCGGTTTGTCCGGAGAAGGCGTTGACGATGACCGAGGTGTACGAATCGTACTTCGAGATGCCCGAGCCCAAGCTGATATTGGACAATTGCTCTGGTTGTGGGGCTTGCGCGAGGAAATGCCCTTCGAACGCGATCTACATGCTCGAGATGCCTGGGACCGAGAAGACCCTGAAGGGCGGCAAGAAGGGTAAGCCGAAGAAGCGCGCCGTGTTCGTCTTCGAAAAGTGCGTCGGATGCGGCAGATGCTATCAGGCATGCAAGTTCGACGCTATCGAAATTCCGGGGGTGGAGAAATGACCTGGGAGTTGTTCGTGTTCCTGTTCCTTGCCTCGGCTGCGTTGTTGTCTGCGATCTGGGTAATCTCCGCCAAGGAGATAGTCCATAGCGTTATCGGCCTCGTCACATGTTTCATAGCCATCGGCTGTCTCTTCATGATGCTCAACGCGGAATTCGTCGCGATAATCCAATTTCTAGTATACGTCGGCGCGGTCACAATCGTCATCCTTTTCGGTATAATGCTCACGAAGCGTGAGATAATGGGTGGTGAGGGGCGATGAGGAAGTCGACTTTCAAGCTCGCCGCCGTAGGTTTGCTCGCGCTCTTGTTTGTGCTCGCCGTTACCGATGCGGCTTGGCCAGAGGGGGACATGGACCAGGTTTCCAACGAGGACGTTGGCAATTTGATGTTCGGAGAGACTGAGGCCGAAGGCTACGGCATCGTAGTGTTTCTAATCGGCCTACTTCTGCTTGTTGCCATGCTCGGCGGTGTGTTCCTCGCCAAGGAGGAGGAAGAATGATACCTATCGAGTACTGGCTGGTCTTCAGTTCGCTCCTCTTTTGCATAGGCGCTTATGGCGTCCTCACACGGAAGAACGCAATCGTCGTACTGATGTGCATCGAGATCATGCTTAACTCTGCCAATATCAACCTCGTTATGTTCAGCTCGTACCACTCGGTCCTTCACGGAACAGTGGACCCATCGGGACAGGTGTTCACACTTTTCTCGATTGCCATCGCAGCGGCAGAGGTAGCCGTAGGGTTGGCCATTCTGCTCTCGGTCTACAGGCGTTACCAGACGATCGAAGTCGACAAGATCAACATCCTGAGGTGGTAGAATGCTGGAGTACGCATGGTTGATTCCGGTCTTCCCGTTCGTTGCGTTCCTCCTCATCTCGCTGCTACCGAAACGGACGCTATCGTGGGAGGACGGGGCGGGCTATGCGATCGGAGGTGCCGCTGGGGCGCTGATACTATCGGCACTTGTCATAGGCGACGTCCTCGCTGGCAATACGATGGTAGGAGACGGCCCGAAGTTCACTTGGCTCGTGGTCGCCGACATCGAGGTGACGTTCGGCATTTGGATCGACCAACTGACTGCGATAATGTTGGTTGTCGTGGCCATCGTCGGGACTCTCGTCGTGATATACTCCGGTGGGTACATGCACGAGGAGGCCGAGAGGCGAAGGCGATACTACGCCGAGATCATGCTGTTCATATCCGTCATGTACGGCCTCGTCATATCTGACAACTACCTTCAGATGTTCATCTTCTGGGAGCTCGTTGGACTGTGTTCCTATCTGCTCATAGGTTTCTGGTACGAGAAGCCGTCCGCAGCGAGTGCCGCCAAAAGGGCGTTTATTGTGACGCGTGTTGGCGACATCATGTTCATGGCGGGCATCATCATCTTGTTCAAGTACGTCGGCTCGCTCGATTTCGCCAATTTGTTCGGTGACGAAGGGGTTGCGGCGGTTCCGAACGACATGATGATCTTAGCGACAGCCCTGATCTTCGGCGGAGCCATCGGCAAGAGCGCTCAGTTCCCGCTACACGAATGGCTGCCAGACGCGATGGAGGGCCCGACGACGGTGTCAGCTCTCATACATGCCGCGACCATGGTCAAGGCCGGTGTCTATCTCACCGCTCGCTCCTATCCATTGCTCGTACAGGCTCCCGACACCCTGCTGTTCGTTGCAGTCATTGGTGGCGTGACGGCGTTGATTGCAGCGACGGTGGCCCTCGTAGCGACAGACATCAAGAGAGTGCTGGCCTACAGCACGATCAGCCAGCTCGGTTACATGACCCTTGCGTTGGGCGCAGGCGGTTACCTGGTAGTATACGCCGACAGTGCGGGAGGATATTCAGCTGCTCTTTTCCATCTGATGAACCACGCGTTCTTCAAGGCATTGTTATTCCTTTGCGCTGGAAGCGTGATCCATGCCGTCGGCACTAATGATATGAGGATGATGGGCGGCCTCGGAAAGAAGATGAAGATCACATCCCTCACTATGCTGGTAGGTGCCATCGCCATATCAGGGGTGCCACCATTCTCGGGCTTCTGGAGCAAGGATGAGGTCCTCGCTGCGGTTTACAGCGCTGGAGAGTTCAACAGCCTCTTTCTCCTACTCTGGATCATGGGGATAGCTACTGCTTTCATGACGGCGTTCTACATGTTCCGGATGTGGTTCATGACATTCGCTGGTGAGCCAAGATCAGACTATCACGCTCACGAATCACCGAAACTGATGACTGTTCCCCTTATGATACTGGCCGCCCTGGCGATGACATCGGGATTCGTCCTGTTCATCGGTGACGGCTTCGGAGCCTTCTCTGGCGACTCGATATCGGAGCTGTTCCATGGAGGACACCACGAGTCCGCCGCTGATATACTGTCGCACATCTTCGGCGACCCGCTGACGTATGTGTCGCTGGTACTCGCCGTGATGGGCATCCTGCTCGCTTATAGGATGTATTACGTGCCGGGATTCGACAGGTCTGTTTTCGCGAGAGGACTCAGTGGGAGACTTCAGAAAGCCCTGGAGAACCGGTGGTATATCAGCAGGTTCTACGACGACTTCGCAGTGAAGGTGGTCTATGGCTTCTCGCTTGTTGCGGACGCGTTCGACCGCTACGTTATAGATGGCATCGTGAACGGATTCGCATTCTTGGGCGCCCGGTCGGGAAACGTCATTAGGAGGACCCAGACTGGAAATGTCCAACGATACACGAGCTTGATTGTTGTGGGGCTCTGCCTATTGCTGATATTCATGTTGTACATCGTACCATGGGGAGGATGGTGAGAGGATGATGGAGAACATACCCGTGCTTTCGCTGACCATACTCCTGCCCCTTATAGGCGCCCTAATCTCCTTCTTGTTGGGCAAGCGCGGGCACATGGCGAAGTGGGTCGCACTGATATTCTCCGCTGCTGCGTTCATCCTGTCGCTCGCCTTGGCATATGAGTTTGTCGTGGACCCATCCTCCGCGGCCGCCGGGGAGATCGAGGGGTACAGCAACGGCTATCAGTATTACGAATCACATGTCTGGATAGAAGCGATTGGCATCAACTACATCGTTGGCATTGACGGCATCAGCCTCCCGATGTTCGTGCTAACGACTCTGCTATGCATGCTCTCGATCATCTTCTCGTGGGACACCGATCGCAGACCGAAGGAATACTTCGGGTTGATGCTCATCCTAGAGGTGGGCGTGCTGGGAGTTTTCGTGTCCCTGGACTACTTCATGTTCTACGTGTTCTGGGAGATTGTCCTGATTCCGATGTACCTCATGATTGGCATATGGGGCGGACCGAGGAAGGACTACGCAGCCATCAAGTTCTTCATATACACACACGTCGCGAGCTTGGCGATGCTGATCGCCATAATGGCGATGTACTTCGAGGCCTCCCTTGGAACCTTCAGCATGGAGGCTATCGCCACACAGAGCGTCGATTTCAGCAGGGGCATGCAGGTCGCGATATTCGCTGCGATGTTCTTCGGATTCGGAGTCAAGCTGCCGATGGTGCCTTTCCATACGTGGTTGCCTGACGCGCATGTCGAAGCACCGACTGCCGGGAGCGTGCTACTTGCCGGACTGTTGCTCAAGATGGGCGGCTACGGCCTTATTCGGGTGGCGATACCGTCGCTTCCGTCCGGCGCTGAGGACATGGTCGTTGTCATGGCGGTGATCGCCGTCGCGAGCATCCTGTACGGAGCCGTGTTATGCTTGGCGCAGAACGACCTGAAGAAGATGGTCGCGTATTCATCCATAAGCCACATGGGTTTCGTTCTCCTAGGTTATGCGACGCTGGGTGAGCTCGGTGTCGTCGCGGGCGTGTTCCAGATGTTCGCTCACGGCCTCGTCACAGCAGTACTATTCATGATGTGTGGTGTCGTCCAGCACAAGTGCGGCACCAGGCTCATAGACAACTTGGGTGGACTCGCGAAGAAGATGCCTATTGCCGCCGCGTTGATGACTATCGGATTCCTCGCGTCGCTCGGCTTGCCTGGCTTGGTGAGCTTCGCGGCTGAGTTCATGGTGTTTGCTGCTGTCTTCTTTAAGTGGGGGCTTTGGATATTCCTTCCGATAATCGCGGTCGTTGTGACTGCGGCTTACTATCTGTGGGCGCTACAGCGGTCCATGTTCGGGCCGATGACAGAGAAGATAGACCTGTCCCACGTCAAGGACGTGGATTGGTACGAGGGCCTCCCGGTCGCGATACTCATAGTACTAATCGCGATATTCGGTGTGTTCCCCTATCTCATTTTCTCCAGGATCGGCCCCGCGGTAGAGATCGCGCTCAGAGCGTTCGGAGGTGGCTGAAATGGAAATATGGAATGTGTTGGATGAGTTCCTGCCGCAGCTGCTGCTCGTTCTCTTCGCCCTGATCATGCCCGCTCTGGATTATTTCTTCAAAGACAAGCGAGTGCTCGCATTCGCCGCCCTTGCGCCTCTAGTTGCATACGCGCTCGCGCTTGTGTCCTGGACGATTGGAGGTTATTGGGAACCGGCGATTTCGGAGCCGAGAATCGGACTGCTCGAAGTCAACCTGTTCTCGGGCGTGTTCGCCTTGGCTTTCGTGGCTGTGGGGATCATCGTGGTGCTCAGTTCCCCAGAGTTCATAAAGGCAGAGAGGAACCAAGGCGAGTATTATGCCCTGCTCCTGCTGGCCATCACCGGAATGACCGTGGTGGCCCTCGCCACGGACCTGATAGTTCTCTTTGTTGGATTAGAGGTTGCGGGCATCGCTTCGTTTGCGTTGTCGGGATTCAGCAAGAGAGAGAAGCGTTCGGCCGAGGCGGCGACGAAATACTTCATAGTTGGCGGCTTCTCCTCGGCTTTGACGCTATTCGCGATATCGCTGTTCTATGGCGTCTCAGGAACGACCGAAATCGCCGCCATGGGGCCGCAGATGGATGCGATGTTCGCCGATGTAGATGGCACCCACTCGGTTGCCGTCTTGGCCACGGTGATGCTCATCGCAGGTTTGGGATTCAAGATAGCAGCGGTTCCGTTTCACATGTGGGCTCCTGATGTGTATGAGGGAGCTCCGACTCCAGTATCAGGGCTCCTCGCGGCCGCCTCTAAGAAGATGGGCTTTGCGGCATTATTCAAGATATTTCTGCTCGGTTTGGTCGTTGTCAAGGCCGATTGGGACGTCGCCATCGGGATCATCGCCATCCTGACGATGACGGTTGGCAACCTGGTAGCCGTGGTTCAAACGAACATCAAGAGGATGCTCGCGTATTCGTCCATCGCGCAGGCTGGATATATACTGATGGTGCTGCCGATTGGCACGGAGTACGCCGTCGCTGGCGGTCTCTTCCATGTGCTAACGCATGCGTTCATGAAGTCCGGAGCGTTCATGGTCGTTGCGGCGCTGGCGGTTCGTGGAGTTGGAGAGAGCATCGATGATTTCAAGGGGCTTGGCAAGAGGTCGCCGTTTCTCGCGCTTGCCATGACCTTGTTCCTGTTCTCCCTGGCGGGCATTCCACCTCTCGCGGGCTTCGCTAGCAAGTTCGTCTTGTTCTCGTCTGCAGTCGATGCTTCGATAGCCCCGGGCGGGCAATCGTGGTTGCTGTGGTTGGCCGTCGCGGGCGTCCTGAACAGCGCCCTGTCCCTGTACTATTACGCTCGGGTCGTCAAGAGGATGTACATGGAGAAGGGGTCCGATGAGCGCATTGCGATTCCGAAGATGACCGGCGTGGCGATCCTGTTCGCCCTCGTGATGACGATTCTGCTGGGCGTTTACTTCGACGCTGTCCTGGAATTGTGTCAGGAAGCTGCTGGCTCGCTCTTGCAGTCAGTTCCGTGATCGCTGCCATCCCGTCGATATCAGAGCAACTCTGACGCGATGAGCCCTACAATCAACAGGGCACCGACGAGTGCGTGTATCTGAACAGTTTTGGCCTGCGCACGAACGAGTTCGCCGAACCTATCATGGTTCTTCATTGTCGTGGAGATTGCACCGACCGCAATCGCCGCGGGCAGCAGACCAATTAGGGCCATAAACGGGTAAATTCCGAAAACCCAGAGCATTATGATCGAGGCGAAAGTCAGCGCCATTAGCCCTGTGTACCAGGTGGCTGCTTTCGCAAGGCCCATTCTCACAACCCAATGACTCTTGCCAACCTCCCCGTCCGCCTCAGCGTCAGGAAACTCGTTGATGAACAGCACGAGGCCAATCAGCAGGCCTATCGGCAACCCGGCGACGAATGGCAACCACGCGAGCTCCCCTGTCATCACTAGATACGTTCCCGCCACGATCAGCGGTCCGAAGCCCAGTCCGACAGCCAATTCTCCTACGCCTCTTGCCGCCAGATGCACCTTCGGGGCCGTGTAGAAGTATCCAAGGCCAATACCAAGGACACCGAGGGGTATGACGAGAAGGGATGTGGAGAGGGCAAGAACGAGGCCAATCACCGCCCCGATCGCGAAGAACGTCATCGCGGCCTTGTATATCTGCTTGGGCGTGAGAATTCCCTCTACAACGAACGGGCTTCCGCCGTTGAAAGGGCTCCGATTCTTGTTGATTTTATCAGTCCCGCTCTTGTAGTCGAAGTAATCGTTGACGATGTTGGTGCCGGCATGGAGGCAAAGCACTCCAAGGAGGGTGAGCAGGAATAGTGGCGCATCGAACAACGAGCTTTCTCGCCATGCGAAGGCCGCACCGAAGACAGTCGGGATGATGGTGGCTGTGAAGAATGGAGCCCTCATTTCGAGAAACCACACTTTGAGCCCGGGTTTTTGGCGCCCCCTCGCTTCGCCGGCCATGAACCCCTGACAGTTGCTCCCCCGATATATAACAATCGAGCCCATCGGTTGGAGCGTCCCAAAGCATGCGCATTGCATGCGTCCAGGGGACGGCCAGTGCACAGCCAGCAAACCACTAGAGTTAAGTAGATATTGGCTCATATGCGGGATTCGATGAGTCAATCCCCTTGGGATTTCGGCGTAAACAAGGAGCTCGAAATGGTCGAGGCTAGACTAGCTGAAATGGTCGAGTCAGAAGAGGCCATCCTCAATGAAGCTTCTATGCACGTCATCGGCGCGGGGGGGAAGCGTCTCAGACCGACCATCGCCCTCCTCGCTTACAAGAGCCTCGGGGGAGATGACGTAGACAAGATAGTGGACATCGCAGCCGGGTTCGAACTAATCCACTCTGCGACCCTGGTGCACGATGACATCAACGATGGGGGAATGCTGAGGCGTGGGCGTGAGACTGTATATCGCAAGTACGGTTTGCATAACGCCATTGTCACCGGCGATTTCCTGTTCGTCAAGGCTTTCTCGCTCGGCGGAATGTTCGACAGGGAAGTCGTGAGAACAACTGCAGATGCCTGTGCTAGACTGGCGGAGGGGGAGATCCTCCAGAGCCGTTTCAGACACACGCACGACCTCGACATCGATCGTTATGTCAAGATAATGGAGCGGAAGACCGCCGAACCTCTGAAAGCTGGTGCAATGGTCGGGGCGTACCTTGCTGGTGGTACGATGGAAGAGATACAATGCCTGGGTGCATACGGGCTCAACCTTGGCGTGGCGTTTCAGATCATGGATGACGTGCTTGACTTCGTGGGAGACGAGTCGAGGACAGGAAAGCCGATCGGCAGCGATTTGCGCGAAGGGTATCTGACCCTGCCGTCGCTTCTTGCCATGAAGGAATCCGAGACGGCGAGGACCCAAATAGCCGCAATAATCAAGCAGGAAACTCCATCTCCAGAGTCTGTCCAGGCCAGTATCGATTTGGTGAAATCCTCCGGCGGCATTGAGAAGGCCAAGGCGATGGCGGAATTCTACGGCATGGAGGCCTTGCAGCAGCTCGGCTGCCTTTCGAACAATCCATATAGCGAGGCGTTGCGTGATTTGGTTTCCATGGTATTGGAGAGGGACTCGTAGGTGCGCAGGACATGAACCAAGATGGCATGACGACATCGGAATGGCTCGAAGTGCTCGATGCGATGGAGGAAGTCGCTCCTTACTACGACAGAGTCAATCAGCTAATGACCCTCGGCCTCGCGGATCGGTGGCGCGCCGAAGTTGCCAGCAGGGCTGGTGTGGATGATACCGTCCTTGAGATGGGTTCTGGCCCTGGCACCTTCGCCAGACACTTGAACTCACGACATGTCTACTGCCTTGAGCCCTCAGGGCGCCTGGTTCAGTCCTCCAAGGACGTACTGGACGAGAATCGGGTAAGCCTGATTCGTGGCGTGGGCGAAAGCGTCCCGTTGCCAGATGGGTCTGTCGACAAGGTCTTCTGTTCATTCTCATTCAGGGATTTCAAGAACAGGGGCAGCGGCGCTGAGGAGATGTTTCGCGTATTGAGGGAAGGAGGCGAGGTGTTCATAGCCGACGTCGCCAAGCCACCGCCAGGCCCAATGGCAAAACTGCTGCGCATGCATATCCATTATGTTGTTCCAATGGTTGCCCGTGTCGCGGTGCACTCATCTGCCAGGATGCGCAGTAGGAACAATCCTTACCGCAAGTTCGTCGAGACTTATGACGCGTTCGGCTTCACGACGGTCTACGAGAGTCTATTGCGCAACAAGGGGTTCGGCGATGTCTCCACTGAGTTTCTCAGGATGAGAGGGGCGACACTCACAAGGGGGAAGAAACCCTGCAAGTTGACGTCCTCATAGTAGGTGCCGGCCCAGCAGGGAGCACGACTGCGAAATACTGCTCTAGACCAGGTATCGACGTGCTGATGATTGACCGTAGGAGGGAAATAGGATACCCGGTCCAATGTGGGGAATTGCTGCCTGACATCGAGGAGATGCATTCCATATTTCCGGCGACTGCCGGCCTTGAGGAGCTCTTCGACATCGACCCTTCAGTCGTCGCGGGCAGAAGCCATGTCCTCGAATTCATATCCCCACGAGGGCGTGTATATAGGATCGACTTCTCATCCTGCAGTCTAGACAGGCGCCTGTTCGACAAGCATTTGACCAAGAAGGCCGAGGAGGCAGGTGCCAGACTGATTACGGGAGAATCTCTTCTGGCCATTGACGATGACATCGCAAAGACAACGATGGGCGAGATAAGGGCGAAAGTAATCGTGGGCGCTGACGGTCCGAATTCTCTGACCGCTCGGGAAGCGGGATTGGGGCGTCCGAGACTCAGCTACCCCGCAATAACCTGCAAGGTAGAGGGCCAGTTTGACGACAGCGTGAAGATGTTCTTCGGATCCGTAGCGCCAGGTGGCTACGCCTGGATCATTCCGAAGAAGAGTGGCGCCAATGTAGGTCTTGGATACTGTAGTGGGATGTGCAAGGAGCGGCCAAGCGCAGCTCTGGAGAGATTCGTATCGACCCTCGGCGCGAAGGCTCGAGACAAGACTCTCGGGTTCGTTCCCATGTCCGGGCCGTTAAGATCTACGGTAGCTGGTAGGACCTTGCTCGTTGGCGACGCTGCTGGGCAGGTGATGGCGTCAAACGGCGGTGGAATCCCGACGGCTATGATCGCTGGGCGAGAGGCAGGTGAAGCCATCAGAAACCATCTCTCAAACGGGGGCAAGTTGGCGGATTACGAACGTCGCTGGCGGTCGCTTGTAGGCGGTCCTCTCAAAACGTCCCTGCGCACTCGAAGGCTCGCAGACATATTCTTCCCAAGCAACACGATGCTTGGATTCTCGATGGCCCTCCTTGGCAAGAGGGGATTGGACCGAGCTGTCAGGTGCAAACGATTATTCTTGTAGAAAGCCGCCTGAATTGGTGTTCTCTGATTGCATCATTTTGCGGCCGATCGTTTCTGCGATTTCTTGATAGTGGTCTTGGTCGAACTGCCGCAGATGTCGCATTCTTCTGTCTCGGCAGGAAACCTCTTGCCGCATCCGACACAGCGTGATTCCCAGACAATCACGCGGCTTATGCCTCTCTGATCGAGACCCCTGCACGGTATCCGAAGGATTGAGGCGACATTTTGCACTGAGTAGTCATCCGTCACCAATTCGTATCCAAGGTCCAATGCCAGGGCGAGTATTTCCTTGTCGGTGGCCGAGAGTCTTCTGGAATCTCCGCTCTTCCTGCTCACTTCCATGACCTTAGCAAGTGCTGTTTTGTCTGGCGAAAGCACTTTGATCCTCGTCGCGAGCAGAAGCTCCAACCGCTCCTTCATGCCGTGGCGCTCAAGCTCTAATGCGACGCCGGGCGAAATGATCAGCTCGTGCTCGGTGGGGAGATCTTTGCCACAATACAGTGCCGACGAGTCCAGAATCAGCCCTTTCGCACCTTCTCGCGTCAATCGATCATCCTCAGACATTTAACCGCCTCAAGCGCAATATAGTCCACGTCAATCTTCGATTCCGCCTCCAATACCTCGTCGAGCGAGCTGTGGGTTGACGGCCGTTCAGGCGCAAAGCCGCAGCATAGGTTCGAAGACACGGAGATGTCATATGTCCCGATTTCCCTCGATATTCTCGTTATCTCTACCTTGTCCAATCCAACGAGGGGTCTGAGTATCGGAAGCGCAGATGCCTGCTCCTCCACGAACAGGTTCGCAAGGGTCTGAGATGCCACTTGGCCGAGGGACTCGCCTGTGATCAAGAATGCTGCGCCGGTCTTCCCAGCAATCCTGTCCGCTATCCTCAACATCATTCGTCGGCATAGTACGCATGTCAGGTTGCGCTTGCATTCCTGACCTATGGTGATGAGGATATCGGCATGAGGGATGACCATCTTCGTCATGCTGACGCCCAGCGCTTCATCGAGCCGGCGCATTATATCCACGGTCTTGTTGACCTGTAGGTTCTGGTCGCTCCCATGAGTCATAAAATGCAGCGCCACAAGCTCAACACCCTGTCTCCCCATTATGTAGCCTGCTACGGGCGAGTCTATGCCGTCTGACAGCAGTAGAACAGCCTTCATCGCTTAATCACCCAGTGTTGTGATTGTACTGGCGTTTAGCACAGGTTGTGCATTCGGGATTCTTGCGGACTCTTATCTTCTGAATATCTCCCGACCATACTTCGACGACCATCAGCTCCGATATGGGTTTTTCGCCGAGGATGATCTTGAGTGCCTCGGTCACCTCCATGGAGGCAATGATGCTCGGGAGCGAGTTCACAATCCCCACAGTGTCGCATGTTGGAAGCTCGCCTTTGGGCGGGAGCTTGGGAAAGATGCATCTCAGACACGGGCCATCGCTTGTGGTCACAAACACCATTCCAGCTGTCCCGACGGCGCCGCCATACACCCACGGAATCCCTAGCTTGACACACGCGTCGTTCACTACGAAACGTGCATCCATGTTGTCGGTGGCGTCCACAACGACATTGGCCTCCTTGAGAATTCTCTCGGCGTTCTCGGGGATAATCCTGTCGACCAACCCCTCTACTTCAACTTCAGAGTTGATTTCCCTGAGCCGCCGTTTCGCGGCTTCCGCCTTGCGCTCGCCGACATCAGTCTCACAGAACAGAGTCTGACGATGCAGGTTCGAAATCTCGATATTGTCCGGGTCTACGACAACTGTTCTCCCGACTCCTGCTCTCACCAGCAATGAGGCTGCGTGAGTCCCTAGGGCGCCACAGCCTACCACCACAGTTGTACTGTCGCCAATCTTCTTCTGGCCTTCAAGACCTATCTCTCTAAGGAGAATTTGTCTAGAGTACCTGTCTTCAGTCAACGACCTGTGATACGTGCTGACTGGTATTAATTCGTTTCACGAGCATCGCCTATGGCAGGATATATGTCATATCGAACCTCTCGCGGAAGCATTTGGTCTTCTTTCGAGCATTCTTGCCCTCCGCAGCCTCCATGAATATGGAGGCGAGTTCGGGAATATCTTTTTCCTTGACGCCCATCCGAGTGATCTCGGAGGTGCCTAGCCTGGCGACCGAGTCGATAATCAGGTTGGATTTCTCCATCATGATTGAGAAGTCGTTGATCGTCATTCCAAAAGCCTTCTTCAGCCCCTTGATGTCTATCAGAAGCTGATGTGACTCTGTGAATCCCCGCTCCTCGAACATGAGCGGGAACCCTCTCTGTGTCAGTTCCTTTCCGAGCCTCTTTGCGTTCCTGACGACCTGCTTTGCGTATCGCCCGCCGAACTTCTTAGACTCCAGCAGAGCCTGGCCAAGCGCTCCAACGCGGTTCCAGTGGACATTGTCCACGATTCGCCAGGTGAGGTTCTTCCTGATTTGACGGTCCATATCGTCTTCATCAGTCACTATCAACCCACCTTGTGGGCCGAAGAACGATTTGTGCGTGGAACCGTACAGTATCCGCGCGCCTTCCTTCAATGGGCTTTGGAAAATCCCTCCCGCTATGAGCCCGAGCACGTGGGAGCCATCGTAAGCTAGCACCGAGTCAGTATCTTCACATGCGTCTCGGAGAGGTCCCATCTCATAAGGGAACGGGATGAACGAGGCTCCCAGAATCACCAGCCTGGGCTTCTTGTTCCTTATGAGTTTAGTAGCTCTGGTGGTATCTATGGTATGTCTGTTCATGTCGAAAGGAAGATGAGATGCCTTCAGCCCGAGTATGTCAGGGATGTACGCTTGCCCGTAGCCATCGTAGCCTCCGTGCTCCATCGATATGGAACACATGCCATCGCCCCGCCTGGTGACTGCCACAATGGCGATCATCGCGGCTATGTGCCCTGAGAGAGGCTGCACGCAGGCGTGACGCGAGCCGAACACCTCGCGAGCCACCTTTTCCGCGGCAATCTCGATTTCCGTCGTTATCTTCGTTCCCCTGTAACCGTTTTCTAGAAACTCGCCGGCATACTCTGTGTTCACGGGAAGAGTATACCTGTGGCCGAAGTCAGATGACAGCAGCGCCCTAACCTGCGGACTCGTGACATTTTCGGATGGCAGGAGGTTGATGGAATCCTCCAGTCTCCATCTCTGCTGTGCCCTCATCTGTTTGATGAAATAGCCTTTGTCCATTAAACCAGACCCCTGAGCTTGAGCTAGCAGGATTGACACAATCCTAGTTCAGGAGGTTGAACCGGCTGTCTTTGGTCGCGAAGGTGGAGAATTCTTCCTCATCCTCTTCAAGGTCGTCTTCCATGACGACGTTGACCAGTATGTTCACGACTTCCCGGAGCTGTTTCACATCCTCCCTGAGCCGATCTATCTCCTCTAAGATAACTTTCTCCTTCTCCTTCAAGGAAACCCCCCCTTCCAATTGAGTCTATCGTTTCTCGTTGATATAGTGTTTTTCGTCTCACATCTCGAAATCACGGTAATCGTCGGAAGTCTTCCTGGTCTCCGTGCGCTCACAGCGCTTGCAGTAGAGTTTGTCGCCCTTCCTCTCCAGCGGCTTACGACAGGAGGAGCACAGCGCTCTGATCACGCCGAGGTGTGGGCCTGAGGTGGTGAGTTGGACGGAAGGCAAGGCCTGAATCACCTTGGCCCTTATGAGGTCGCCAGGTCGCAAGAGGTCTCCCACGTCTTCGACGTATGAGCTGGTAATCTTCGAGACATGAACTGCAGCGAGGGTTTCGCTCGAAACCTCCCGCCTATTGCCATCCTGGGAGACGATGATGCAGATAGCCATTGCTGGTTTTACATCAGTGACATCAGCTATCACGGTGTCTCCTTCGATGAGCACGATTGGGGGGTTGTCGGGGGCTATCTTGACGACCTTCTCCCTCTCGTCGACATCGAGTTCTCCGACGGCGCTCGAGTAGATCTTGCCGTCTTTGTCCTCATAAGTGCCCTCTCCCGCCATGTATTCCTCTGCCTGGGCAACCTCGTCGCCTGGCAGAACTCGCTTTCCGGTCTTAGCCAGCTTAATCACCTATCTTTGGAACTTGAGCAGAACGACCGAAACGACCCCTTTGGTCTTTCTGTGAAATTCGAACGCATATGGTATCTCGAATTTATACCTTTTGACGAGGATGCATGAGGCTCCCAGGGCCTCTGCCATCTTGGTGACGAAGTCGAGGGTCACCTCGTTGTGCAGAGAATAGGCCACAGGGGATATTTCGATGGCCTTCTCTATGAACGCCCTGTCGGCATGCCTGAGCTGCGCCCCAAAGGGGGGATTCTGGACGGTCGTGTCGAACGATCCAGCGAACGCTGAAACGTCGATAGGAACGAAATCGATGTCCAGGGACAGGCTCTTGGCATTCTCGGAGGCGACTTTGACCGCACGTTCGTCGGCATCGACTCCCACGGTCCGCTCAGCCCCGAGCAATGCAGCTCCAATGCAGAACACGCCGTTGCCGCATCCTAGGTCCGCTACGGCTTTTCCTTCGATATCGCCCGCGCCGTAGGCCTCCCAGAGGAGGTCCGCTGCTATTCCTGCGGGCGTTGGATACTGTTCCAGGCGTGGGTTCCTGCCCTCGAACGGCTTCAGCTGTTGGAGCTTCATCTCCAACTGCTTCTTCGTCAAACATATCACACTCTGTAACTGTCCGTCAGACCCTTGAGACTGGGTTCGTTCATTCGGCCTCGTCTATCATCTTCCATCGTCTCAGCTTGTTGACCTCTGAGATGTCCCTTCCGTGGATGTCGCGTTCGACATCCGACAGGTATTCGATAGCCATCAAGAGCGAATCCTTCGAAGGCTTGTGTATGTTGACGCTTGCCTTTGTGAATTCTCTCTCCACGATCTCCATAGCCTTTGAGGTCTCGCCATATTGCTCGCAGAAGTCGTTCACTATCTCATCGACTGCCTGGGCGAGTGAACCGCATTCCCCTTCAGGAGCCACCGACTTGCGGGCGAACTCGCCTGAAATCATCATCTCTCCCATCTTGCGGAAGGCGCTGTCCACGTTCTCGCCAGTCTTCGCACTGCAAAAGATTGCCGGCATCTCCGTTTGTTTGGCGAGTTGCTCTAAGGCATTCGCGGCCTCACAGTCTCTTCCGGCGATGTCAACTTTGTTACCGACAAATAGGACTGGCACCTCACCGAGCGTTTCCCAGGCCTCCTGGAGCCAGAACTCCCCGGCGGATATCACTGTCTCAGGTCTCGTCAGGTCGGAAGTGATAATGACCCCATGAGAGCTCCTCATGCTCTGATTTCTGATCTTCTTGTAGTCCTTCTGGCCGAGTATGTCCCAGAGCATGATCGTGAGATATACCGTCTTGCTTTCGAGATTGTATTCGATGTCGCGCTTGCTCACCTTCGTCCCAATCGTGGCGATATACTTGTCATCGAACACGTCGATGACGTATCTCCTAATCAACGAAGTCTTGCCCACTCCAGAATCGCCGATCAGCCCGACTTTCTTGATATAACGTTTTGACTGAATGATGCCCACACAGATCACCCGAATACAGAATCGATTACACCTATTGTGCCAGCTGATTGCGCTTCCACGAGTACAACCGCGATAGTCTCATGCGCAGGAGTCTACATATTTCTTACGATGGAAACAATAGGCAAAAGCTCAATAGCATATATTCTCAATACAGGAGTGGGTCAATGTCCACATCTCTCGAAAAGACCAGATTGCTCACGAAGACCGCTCTTGAGAACTATGCGAGCGCCTACATCGGTGCCTTTCTGAACACCGTCGATAGGGAACAGCCAGAGCACACGCCCTCGCTTGCAAGGAACAGTCCCTACGGAATCGAGGTCTGTTTGATGCCGAACCAGTGTTTCGTCATGCTCTTTGAGAGGGCGGATCGGCAGAAGGTGTCTGTGAGAGAAAGCGACTGGTCATATGTGGAGAACAAGGCGCTCTCTGGGGTGTCGCACATGGTTGTTGTGTACGCCCATGAGAATCCGACTGTGGCCGATGCCATCTCCAAGGGGAAAAAGGATGCCGTAAGGAGCATCAGGGCGTTGGAGGACTCTAGTCTTGCCAAGGCGGTCACTCAGCTCGAGAAGATACTGAGCGAGCTCGCGAGCGTCGAGAAGGGGAATAAGAGCCTGCTCAAGCTAGCAGAGCTTGAGATGACGCGACTCGAGCCAATCAAGGACGCCGTGCTGAGCTCAGGACCAGAGGTGGACATGCTAGCCATGGTCGATTCGCTGAGGAATTACCCGACCGAGCCAGTGGAGATATCCGTTGAGATGAAGGAGCGCGAGCTGCTTGAGGACATCAGCAGAGACCTCGGAAATCTCACAGACGTCATAAGGAAAGTCGAGAATCAGGACGAGGCCATCGAGAAGCTCGAGCTGTCAATGAAGAAGACTCTTGGCGAGTTCCACGGAATGATAGATGAGAAGATCAACCAAGGCCTCGCCGTCTTGCTGTCCTCATCAGACAAGAAGGTGGAGAGGTGCCTAATGGCTGCGCAGGAGCCGGCTGTCGAGGAGGTGGCGAAAGTCAGGTTCGCCGCCTTGGACGAGCGAATGAGGTTAATGGAGATGAACCTAAATACCGCGCAATCGAAACGAGTTGACATTTCCAAGGAGTTGGTTCTCGCGGTCGCCGACCTCAGAGACAACCTGGACCGCCTCAACGTTCGTATGTCACGGTTGGAACAGAATATGAACATCCCCGTTTCTGGACATGTTCGAAAACTGTCAAGAACCGAGTGAACAGCATCGGCTTATGATGCGCTTGAGCCCGCCGTCGGCGGGATGGTGGAATGCCTCATTGGCGACAACTTTTGTCGAAATAGGCCGAAAATCATGCGTCAGCATCAAATTGACTGGAGAGAATGCCTCATCGCTGGCTGTGCAAGAAGGGTTGGTGGGCCCAACCGGATTTGAACCGGTGATCTGCGCTGTGTGAGAGCGCCGTCATAACCGCTAGACCATGGGCCCTTAGTCGGCGAAGAATGCTGCATAGGTAAATATTCTTTTGCCGAGCCAAAGGCAGGCCGACCCCATCCTTTTTGTCCTGCATTCGGCATTCATATGTCTGATTAGCATGCGTGTCAGGACTAAGAGTGGCCCGTTAGACCTTAGAGCGATTTGGTGGGAGGATGGAGCCGCGAAGGCTATCGACCAGCGACTCTTGCCAGAGAAATTGGAGATTGTCACGATAAAGACTCACCAGGAGATGGCTGACGCGATCTCTGAAATGACAGTTCGAGGTGCGCCGTCCATCGGCGCTGCGGGGGCATATGGCATGGCGCTCGCACAGCAGAATGGAATAGACGTCGTCGACGCTGCGCGCGTGCTCAAAGCAACCAGGCCTACTGCTCATGACCTATTCCACGCGGTCGATCTCATGGTTTCGACCGGAGACGGACTGGTGGAAGCGGCGAATAAATACGCCGATTCGATTGTCGAGAAGTGCAGATTGATGGGGGAGTTGGGCAGCAGTCTCATCGAGGACGGGATGAAAATACTGACTCACTGCAACGCGGGTGCACTTGCGACCGTTGACTTCGGCACCGCGCTCGCACCTATCAGGGTGGCTCATGGGTCAGGCAAGAGTCTCTTCGTATTCGTTGACGAGACTCGCCCAAGGTTTCAGGGAGCGAAACTCACCGCCTGGGAGTTGGTGAATGAGGGCATCGATCATGCGGTGATAGCGGACAATGCAGCTGGTCATTACCTCCGGAGCGAAGTTGACCTCGTCATAGTGGGCGCCGACAGGATTGCTATGAACGGCGATTTCGCGAACAAGATAGGCACATACGAGAAGGCAGTCCTCGCCAAGGAGAACGGAGTCCCCCTCTACGTCGCCGCACCTGTCAGCACATTCGATTCTTTGCTGACATCGGGTGATGGGATAGTAATCGAACAGAGATCTCCCGACGAGGTTCTGAATGTGAACGGCGTCAGAATCGCTCCCGTGGAAAGCGCCGCTTTGAATCCCGCTTTTGATGTGACGCCTGCTGGATACGTCAGCGGCTTCGTCACAGAGCAAGGCGTGCTCAAGCCCAACGAGCTCGCGAAGATGTTAGCAGAGTGAGCAGCCAATCCGGCAGGCTTTTTAGCCAAGTTTGGGATATGGGCCAAGATGATCCTTGTCACGAAATGGTTCGGGAGTTTCCTTTGCGTGGAGGGCGAAGTGAGGAAGTCCGCTCTCTTCCCGAACGACCCTACGGCCATTGCTGACCGTCTCGAGGTGATGCGGAAAGGAGGAACCCTAGACGAAGAGAGACGCCTGGTACAGGGGGCAGTCCAAGTTGCTGACAGGAGGTTGTCCGGGCTTGGTAGGGTGACAAAATTCGATTCATTCTTCATCAAGCCAGAGGCATACGGTTTCACTTTAAGCGTCTACCGAGAGGCGACGATCGAACTGGCAAAGAGGATGGCCAAGAGCAGTATCGGCGCAGACGTTTACCTCGGACACGCTGTGAGGGCTCACGACGACCTCGTCTTCACGAACAACATCCTGTCGGAGAGATTACATGAATGGTATTCACTGCATTTCCCGGAGCTCGGGGAAGTCCTCTTCTCGGAGGATTATGTCGACGCCATAATCAACCTGGGTTTCAGAGACGACATCTTATCCTCCCTTGATGAACGAATGGACTCTATAGGTGCGGACATAGACAAGGAGGATCTCGATTCCATCCGCGACTTGGCATCAGCTCTGAAGAGCTGCATGGCCGCCAGAAGGGCTGAGGAATCATATATTGAGAGCAGAATGAGGCAAGTCGCGCCGAACATAACCACGCTTGTCGGACCAGTGATTGGTGCGAGGCTCATAATGCAGGCTGGAAGCCTCAAGAGGCTGGCGTCCATGCCATCCGGGACGATTCAACTGCTGGGAGCCGAAAAGGCCATGTTCAGGCATCTCAAGAAGAATGCGAAACCCCCCAAGCACGGGATGATCTTCCAGCACCCACTCGTGCACAACGCCCCTGAATGGCAGAGGGGGCCGATTGCGAGGGCCTTCGCATCGAAGCTCTCGATTGCCGCAAGGGCAGATGCATACACTGGCAATGACGTATCCTCGTTACTCAAGGAGCAGCTGGACAGAAGGGTGGAGGAGATCAGGAAACAGCGCGCCGCACCGTTGAAGAGGCCTTCTGGCAAGCGCAAGAAAGTCAGGCGGAAGGGACGGTAACTATTTCTAATTCCCCTCGGTTACGGTCAGCGGGAGTAACACTTATGGCATGGGAGCAAGCTGAAGTCAGGACTCTGAAGGAAGGACGCTACATCAACATCGATGACGAGCCATGCAAGATCACTAGCATTTCGACATCCAAGCCCGGGAAGCACGGGGAGGCCAAGGCCAGAATCGAGGCCGTTGGGATATTCGACGGAAGCAAGCGTTCGGTTGTCTATCCTGTCAAACACAAAGTCCAGGTGCCCTTAATCGACAAGAGACAGGCTCAGATTGTCACGATCGTTGGAGCTGAGGTTCAGCTTATGGATCTCGACACGTACGACATATTCCAGGTGCCCATACCCGAGGATTTAAAGGACTCACTAACCCCTGGAGAAAACATCCAGTATCTTATCGCCATGGGCAGGAAGAAGATAACCCGGGTGTAATCTATGCCGACCCGGGGCATGCTCAGTTTCGCGGATGCGCGCTCCGGATTCGAAGATGCCAGTTTTGTCGTCTTCGGAATCCCTTTCGACAAGACGACCACGTTCAGGAGTGGCACAAAATTTGCCCCAACGGCCATCCGAGAAGCGTCCCTCAACTTTGAACCCGACCTTTTCGAGCATTGCATCGACCTCAGGGATGTCCCTTTTCACGACATGGGAGACCTTCATGAAGAGGGATCAGTGGACGAAATGGTGGTATCGATAGAGAACGAGGCGAAGCGTATCGTGTCTTCCGGAAAGTTTCCCATCGCTATGGGGGGGGAGCATTCGATCACTCCGCCCATTGTAAAGGCTTTCGGAGACGGAATTTCCGCCGTGATAATTGACGCCCATCTCGACTTCAACGACGAGTATCAGGGACTCAAGAACAGCCACGCATGCACGCACAAGCGCATCGAAGACGTCGTCGGGAAGGGGAATGTCTTCGCATTCGGCGTGCGGTCGATGTCTGTCGACGAACGCCCCGAAGAGGCTTTGTTCGCCGACTCTCTCACAATCCACGAGCGCGGGTGCGAGCTGGTATTCGAAGAGATGCTGTCTAATCTGGGGGAGCGCTCCGTATACCTCTCTCTCGACATCGACGGGATCGACCCTGCTTATGCTCCGGGAACGGGGACGCCAGAGCCTTTCGGATTGACCACATTCGATGTCAAGTACATCATCAATAGGCTCGGGGATCGTTTAGTCGGATTCGACGTCGCCGAGGTTTGTCCTCCGTGCGACAATGGCAACACGTCCATGCTGGCCGCAAGGTTCATCCGTGAAGTCGTGGCGGTCAAGTGGAAGTCGATGAAACATGAGTGATATGCCATTCATCCTCTCGCGATCTGGGTGACCTGGTCTCTGAATCGTTGGGCAATTGCAGTCGCTCGATCCGATGAACTCGCCTCAGAGAAGATGCGTACGATGGGCTCAGTTCCAGATGGCCTTACTAACACCCAACCGTCCTCGAAGTAGATCTTCACGCCGTCCGTCAGGTCCATTCTCTCACCATGCGCGTTGGCAACGAGCTCCCTCATGACAATATCCTTCATATCGTTCGAACATTCCGTTTTGGTTTTGAACTGGAAATATGCAGGAATCTTGGACTGGATCTCGGACATCGCGCCGTGTTTGGCCACGATTTCGATGATTCTTGCCGCAGCCATCGCCCCGTCCCTGCAGTACTGCAACTCGGGAAAGATCAACCCACCATTCTCTTCGCCGCCGAAAATCGCGTTGTGTTCCATCATGGCTCTTGCGACGACTGGAGAGCCGACTCGAGTGTACATGACTTTCCCGCCTGCCGCGGCGACTGCGTCCTCAACGCATCTGGATGACCCAACTGTTGTTACAACGAGCCCGCCACCGTTATCCAGACACGCGTAATGAGCGGCAACGGCGAGGCTTCGGTCCCCGTACATATACGATCCCTTGTCATCCACGAATATTGTCCGATCTGCGTCTCCGTCATGGATGATCCCGAGGTCAAAATCTCCTTCCTTGACAAGCTCTACCAAATCTCTGGCGTTGTCGGGAGTTGGCTCACTGTTGTGACCCGGAAACGCTCCGTTCAAATCCGCGTTCAGTGTAACGCACTTGACCCCTAGTCGCTCTAGCAAGCCCGGGGTCACATTGGCTCCGGCCCCGTTGCTGCAATCTAACGCGACCCTCAAGTCGGAAGCCTGGATTGTCTTCCTATCGATGAGTGCCAGTATCGCTTCAACATAGTCTGCAATTGCATCGATTCGAGACACTGAATGCCCGACCCGGTCCCAGGGCTGAATTCGGAACGCTTGCTTGCGGAATCCTTCTTCGACCCTCTCCTCGTTGGTGCGTGCCATTTCAGTGCCGTCTCGATCAATGCATTTGACTCCGTTGAACTCTGGTGGATTGTGAGATGCGGTGATGACGACTCCACCCGATACGTCGCCGTCAGTCTTGACGGCGTACTGCACGGTAGGAGTCGGGACTATGCCGCAGTCGTGGACATCGCAACCCGTAGCCATCATCCCTGCTGCACATGCAGATTTGAGCATCTCGCTGGACGTGCGAGCGTCTGAACCTATGATAACCGCCCCGTTCATGAATGTCCCAATAGCCATGCCCAACCGCATGGCGAACCTGCAGTCCATGGCCTCTGTATTCACGACTCCTCTAACTCCGTTGGTGCCGAAGAGCCGAGGAACGACGTCTTGACCGGTCATGATATCTCTAAATCGGACATATCCGATTGGGCAATAAAGCCTTGCGCTCATAGCCTCGAGGCATAGGCGCTGAGCTCTGTTAGCGGGCGCTTCAAGAGCCGTCTCCGCAAGGGTTAATAGACCGTGAAGCGTTCGCCGATTTAAGGAAGGGGGAGGGATACCATATGGGCTTCAAGGAATGGATCATTCCGCAAGAGAAGCATTTCTTTAGCATGCTCGATCAGCAGGCCGACATCGTGTTGGAGGGGGCAGAGACCCTATTGGATATGGTGAAGAACTTCGACAATGTCGCTGAGAGGCGGGACGCGATGAAGGACATCGAGCACAGGGGAGACAGTATCGTCCACGAGCTTTCCGAGGCGCTCAATAGGACTTTCGTAACGCCGATAGACCACGACGACATGTCAAAGCTTGCATCGAGGTTGGACGATGTTCTCGATTACATGGAGTCCGCTGCGCATCGCATGTGGTCCTACGAGATCAAGCGGATCCCTCCGGACATGATAAAGCTGGTTGAGGTGCTCGTCGATTCCGCAAAGGAAGTGAATCATGTTGTCAAGGACTTGAAGAACTTCAAGAAGAAGAACGAGATCACCAAACACTGCATTGAGATTAATCGTCTTGAGAATGTTGGCGACGATATAACGCATCAGGCGGTTGCGGACCTGTTCAAGACGAACGATGTCCTTGACATAATCAAGCTCAAGGAGATTTATGAGCATCTCGAGATGGCGACCGACAAGTGCGAGGACGCGGCAGATGTGATAAAGGACATATTCGCGAAGAATTCATAGGTGCGTCCGATGGAGTTGTTTGGCCTTTCCCTGCTCGCTGCTGCTACAATTGGACTGGTACTGGCATTTGAATTCGTTAACGGATTCCACGACTCAGCGAATGCAATCGCGACAATCGTGGCCACAAAGGTGCTGTCGCCCGTGAAGGCGGTTGTTTGGGCCGCGGCTTTCAACTTCATTGGAATATTCATCTCGACCGAGGTCGCGAAGACTATCGGCAAAGGGATAATCGACGTTGAGCTTGTATGGGAGTACGGCCTGACCCTGGTATTCTGCGCTGTCGTGGGCGCAATAGCATGGGATCTTATCACTTGGTGGTTCGGCATCCCCACGTCGAGCAGCCATGCGTTGATTGGCGGACTAATTGGCGCGGGGGGTGCAGTGGCATTCACCGACGCCATCGTATGGTCAGGCACGCTGAAGACAGTGGCCTTCATAGTGATTTCGCCGATGACGGGGTTTGCCGCGGCGTTCGCCTTGATCGTTCTGGTCATGTGGATTGCTCGTAAGATGGCGAAGACCACTGTGAACAAGTGGTTCAGGCACCTTCAGCTCAGCTCATCGGCGTTCTTCGCGATCACACATGGGGCGAACGACGCTCAGAAAGGAATGGGCATCATTGCGCTCGTCCTTCTGATCGCGGCGGGGGGAACTCAGACAGACGAGTTCCATGTTGACAATTGGGTGAGGCTGTCCTGCGGCCTTGCTATCGCGATAGGCACGTTCTTCGGCGGATGGAGAATAGTGAAGACGATGGCCTCTAGGATAACCAAGCTTGATCCCTATCAAGGATTCTGTGCTGAGACTGGTGGCGCGATGGTGCTATTGTTCACGGCAATCTTCGGCATCCCTGTGAGCACCACCCACACAATATCTGGGTCCATAATGGGCGTGGGCGCGACGAAGAGACTCTCGGCCGTGAGATGGGGGCTGGGGAGACGGATTGTCATCGCCTGGATCGTAACAATTCCCGCAGCAGCGACGATATCGGGTCTCCTATTCCTTGGTGTTCTTTGGCTGGGATGAGCGGCCGTTGTGGCTCGGCTCACTCTACAGCTTGTTCTACCGCGCCAAGAATCTGTGATTCGATCACGCTGCCGCCTGGGACAACAACGCCCTGGTCCACAATTGAATCTATGATGCGACAGTTCGGGCCGATGCGGACATCCTCAAACAGTACGCTTCCTGTGATATGTGAACCCGGCTCCACCACGGTGCCTCTTGATATATATGTGAACGGCCCAATGGAAGAACCCTCGACGCTCGCCCCTCTCTCGACTGCCGCTCTGTCTGCGATGACTCGCCCATCATCGGGTCCCTCTCCACCGCGCGCGTTTGCCTTCATCAGAGTCCTATAGGCGTCAAGGAGATTCTCTCTCGTGCCGCAATCCACCCAGTATCCTTCGAATCTCATTCCGTACATTCCTCGATCAAGTATCCGCGGGAACACCTGCCGTTCCATAGACACGAACCCTTCATCAATGTGATCAAGCGTCTCGTAGCTGAGAGCATATGCCCCCGCGTTGATGAGGAGGGAGAACGCCTCCTGACGGGTCGGCTTCTCCTGGAATCGGTGTATCTTCCCGTTAACGTCCATGTCGACGACTCCGAACGGGGTGGGGTCTTCGACCTCCCATAGTGAAATGGTCGCGAAAGCTTTCTTGCTCCTGTGATACTCGATGAATCTGCGCATGTCGAGGGACGATATGCTGTCGCCGTTGATTACGAGGAAGTCGCCGTCTATGTAGTCCTCGACGTTCTTGACTGCTCCCCCCGTGCCCATTGGCTCCTTCTCCTCGACTATCGTGATCTTCCTTGAGGGGGGATGCTCCTTGAGATATGCCTCCATCGTCTCCCTCATGTAGCCGACGGGGATTATCGTCTCATCAACCTCAGCTGGAAGGGAGTCGATAACATGCATCATGAGTGGCTTTCCCATGACAGGTATGAGGGGCTTGGGTATCCTGTAGGTAAGCGGCCGAAGTCGTGTGCCTTTGCCTCCTACAAGAAGAACTGCCTTCATTAGTGGCCTGATACGACTGGTGCCATAAAAAGCATCTGATTCTGGTGCGTTACCAGAGGGTGTCGTCGCTTCTCACTTGGGAGAGATACTTACGACATTATTGCCACGAAGGATGACAGTCCCAAGCCGTTTGACCTGGTCGCCGTTCGTCTCCTCCGTGTCCTCGAGAACCATGTTCAGATAATCGTCGAAACCCGTCAGGGTCCCCTCAAGCAGCCTGCTGTCCTTAAGGAGCAACGAGACCTTTTTGTTCATGGACTTTTCGAGCAAACTCAGAGGCATAACCATTCTATCACGACTCGTCAATGCTGAGTGTTGACTTAAAGCTTTTCTTCACTGGACTTCCGCTCCGTCGAGTCACCGTCTACTTGGAGCTCGCCCCTTTCTTCTTCGAGAGCTCCCCCTCGATCCACGCCTTGACCTCGCCTCGCGAACGCGCGTCGATGCCGAAAGTCTCGATGAATTTCTTGGTCGTGCTCAGCTCCACGCTGTTCATTCTGGGTTTCCGTCTGATGAGGCCGAGATCTTCAAGCGTCCGCACATGGGCGTAAACCTTGCTTCCAAGGAGGTCAGAGAGCTTACTCTGAAGAACCGGCTGATAATACGCAATTAGGGAGGCTGTCTTCAGGACGTCCTTCGGTATCTTCAGCTCGGCCAGCTTCGCCGCCGGTGAGGCGTAATCCTTCTTGACCTGCATGGCGTACCTCGGTCCCATCTTTGCGATTTCGATGGCTCTGTCTGAATCGTTGTACTCGTCCATCAGATTCTTCAAAGCAGAACGTATTGTTCTTGCATCCAAACCTGAGGCGTCTTTGAGGTCCGCTACCGTCACCGGCTTCGCCGCTGAGAAAAGAGCGGCCTCGACCATCCTCTCGCTCTTCACTTGACCACCGCTACCTTCGCAAACTCGATGCCCTCTGTGGTCGCCGTATCCTCGAGCTGAGCTATGTCCCACGGGACCTTGACTTCTAGGAAGATCTCTCCGAAGGGCGGTTTCTCCTGCCAAATATGTATCTTGCCCATCTTGGCCAGGAACAGCATCGAGACTAATACCGTGACCCTGTCCTCCTTGCCCATGTGGCTGAGGTCCACTATCGGTATCGGTCCGCTGCCGAACTTTTGGATCCTTTCCCAAACCTCTGCGATGTCATCTTCGAGGTTTTCCTTGTGAGACTTATCGTCGAAGTCAGGCCGGCGGTACTTGCGCATGAATTTCGCGAGTTCCTGCCTTATGTCGGACTCCTTCTTCGCCTCCTCGAACGCGTCTAGCAGGTCTACGAGAGTTACGGAGCGCTCGGACTTGCGCCGAATCCGCTCCTTGATGGGCATCTCCTCCGTGTAAAGGAGCGCCTCGCCCTCTCCAAGCTCGAATGGGTCGACGAACATATCGAATCCCGAAGGGTCAAAGCCGTCAAACATCAATTCGCATGTCTCTGGCCTGTCTGCTCTGCTGACAGCCACATCGCTCTGAAGTCGAAGAATCTCCCATGCCATGTAGATTATCTTGCCAGCAACGATAAGGTTCACTTCCGAGGCCTTGCGGACTTTTGCCAGGTATGTCTTCGAGAACTCGATCAGATTGATGTCCCATGGGTTAAATTGCTGCTGGACGACAAGCTCGAACACCTGTGCTACGCACCTCTCGAAGGGATCATCTGATGGTACTAGGGTGCCTCTCTGCATCTCCTCAGCGATCCGGACATATCTGCCTATCTTGCTCTGAAGATCTTCGTCATCGTCGATAATGGCCTTCTGGAACATGAGGTGGTTGATTACGTTGCCGAAGTCCGTTTCCATGGTCATCATCCTAAGCAACCTCCTGCTCTCCCTCGGGTATATTCGTGTCTGTCACTGGTGGCGCGTCTGGGATGTCCCCAATATTCGGCTTCATTACTATGTCTGTCACGCCTTCTCTCTGCATCGTGACGCCGATCAAGTGGTCCGCCTCGTTCAGAGTGACCTTCCTCAGAGATATCTGTATGAACTGAGCGTTCCTGGAGCTCCTCTTCACTGCCCTAGAGACATTCTCCGCGTTAACGCCGTCGAGGAACATATCGACCTCATCCAGCAGATAGAATGGAGATGGTTCGTACGCCTGTATCGCGAATATGAAAGACAGGGCGGTGAGGCTCTTCTCGCCTCCTGAGAGCGCTTCCATCCTCACGAACTTCTTGTCCTTCGGCCGAGCCTTTATTATGAGTCCTCCGGAGAGTGGGTCCTCCTCATTCTCCAACAGCAGCTCCGCCTCGCCTCCAGCGGATAGCTCTGAGAATATCTTCGTGAAGTTCTCGCTGATTGCGACGAATATCTTCTGGAATCCAATCTTCTTCTTCGTGTTGAGCTCATCGACGAGTCTCATCAAGTTCGACTTCTGCTTCGTGAGCTGACTGACCTCGCTCTTTATCTCGTCGAAGCGAGCCTTCCTCTCCTCGTATTCGTCGATCGCCTTGAGGTTGACCGCACCCAGCGTCGTCATGTACTTCTCGCACTCGGACACAGAGCGCCTGAGTTCGTCCGCTGAGGGGAGGGTTTCCGGAAGTTCCACCGAGGAGTACTGCGCAACCCCCGCCTCTGCCTCCTTAAGCTTGGCTTGTGCTTCCGTGAGTTTCGTCTGGAGGCTTAGGACGAAATCGCCGTTTGTCTGAATCTTCGTGGCAATCTTCTCGATTGCTGCCTCGGCCTCCATCTTCTTCCTGTAGAGTGAGTCGCGCTTGTTGCGTAGTGTGTTGAGCTTGTCTCCCATGGATCGTTCCATGTTGAGCAGCGCCTTCAACTCGGTGTCGAGCTTGCCCTGGTTCTCGCCGCTCTCCTTCCCCCGCGCCTTCTGCTCCTTAACCTTCTCGTCCACATTGGAGATCGCGTCCTCAATCTCCTTCTTCCTGGCGCCTACTAGTTCTATCTGTTTGCCAATCGTCTGGACGTCTGAGTTCAGGTTCGCTGTTTCGTTCGAAAGTCCCAGTATGTCCTTCTCGAGCTGTTTCAGTCTCTGCGATAGCTCCGATGGGGTCGCTTCCAAGAGCTTCTCGTCCTTCTTGGCCTTAGTTTTGCGAGTTCCCTCGACATCCTCCTGCAGCCTCTGGATGTCCAGCTTTGTCTTCTCTATGAGGTCAAGGCACTCGGAAAGCTCCTTGTTCTTCGTTTCCAACTCCTTGTCCAAAGAGTCGAGCCTCTGTTTGAACTCCTTCTTCTTCGCTTCGAGGGAGCCCTTTCTGACGCTTTCGCCACTGTCCTTGGCCGTTGAATCGCGGACCTTGTCCTCCAATTCCGAGATGGTGATTCTTAGCTCCGAAAGCTCGGTCTGCACCTTCTCCGATTCATCCGTTGCGTTTCGGAGTTCTATCGCTTTCTTCTCTATCCTGCTTTCGGAGGGCGCGCCAAACTTGAGGAGCCTGGAATCGAGTGTGCCGCCGACCATTGCGCCGCTAGCCTCTGCTAGTTCGCCATCGACGGTGACGAGCCGGACCCCTCCCATGAGCTTTCGCGCCTCTGTTAGGTTCTTAACGACGACTGTGTCGCCGAAGACGAACCAGAACGCGGCTCGGTACTTTTCGTCGAATCTTATTAGGTCGATGGCGAAACCGAGCGAACTCTTCGCGGCCATTATGGCCTTACCACGCGGTCTACCGTCGAGCATCTTGTTGAGAGGAAGGAAAGTCGCTCTGCCAAGCTTGTTCTTCTTGAGGAAGTCTATACAGCTTGCTGCGACTTGGTCTGTATCGACGACTATGGACTGCATTCTATTGCCGGCGGCGACGTTCAACGCTGTCTCGTATTCCTCTTGGACGTCGGCAAGTTCGGCAACGGTTCCGTGGATGCCCTTGATCTGCCCCTTGTCCCTGGCTTCTAGGAGAGACATCGTAGCCGAACTGAAGCCCTTCTTGACCATGTCGGCCGCCTCGGCTTCGGCTTTCAGTCGGTTGTATTCGCGAGTGAGTGACTTCACTGCGTTCTCAAGATCCTGAGCGTCCTTGATGAGCTTCTTCTCTCGGTTTCTGGAGTGGTAGTACTCCTCCTGAATCTTCTTGAGACTCATGGCTGAGGTCTTGGTTTCGCTACCGAGCTCCTTGATCGACCACTCTGCATCCTTGAGCTCGAATTCGTAGGTCTTTCTGGTTTCCTCTGCGTTAGTTATGTCTATCCTGAAGCGGGACAGACGTTCGTTGATTCTGTCGTGCTCTAGTTTCAGGGCGTGAATCTTCTCCTCCTTCCTGCTGATGTCCACGGCGAGTTCCAGCACCTCTTTCTGGAGGGCGTTCAGCTCTGTGTCCGATTTCGAAATGACATCTTGATGTCCTTCCAGTTCCTTACGGTTCCCCTCAAGCAGCCTCGACTTCTGCCCGTATTCCTCCTTTAGAGGGACCAGCTTAGTCTCGAGGGATTCAAGGTCCTCGTTGACGGCCTTGAGGTCTTCGATATGCGCTTTGCGCACTTCCTTCAAAGAGACGACCATGTCCTCGGAGTTAGCGCATGCGTCCTTGGCGCGCGCAATCTCTATCCTGAGGTGGTCGATCTTCTCCTTGACCTCCCTAGCTTCGTCTCCCCCTCTCTCGGTGATCTCATTTTCAATGTCAGTCAGCTCCTGAGTGATGTTGTCCAGGTTCGTCAGGAGTTCCTCCTTCTTCTGCTCCGCCTTGGAGGTCTCCTCGGTGTAGGCCGTGGTCTGCTCCTTATACGAGTTCATCTCGCGCTCGACTGCCTCCAGGTTCTTCACAGCGAGCGAGGCTTTGGCCGTCGTCAGCCGGTCGTGCAGGTCTTTGTACTTCAGCGCCCCCTCTCGGTCGTTCTCGAGCTGCTTCATCTGCTTCTTGAGCTCATCGACTATGATTGACAGTCTCTCTATGTTCTGGTCGGCCACTCCACGTTCCTTGTCGGCTGCCTGTATGTCCTCGTCGAACTTCGTGATGCCAGCGATGTCATCGAGAATCCGTCTCCTCTCGAGGTTGGTCATCTCGACGATTCTTGTGATGTCGCCTTGCTGGACGAAGTTGTATCCGTCGGCGCTGATCCTCGCGTTGGCGAGGAGGTTGTCGAATTCCCCCAAGGACGACTTCTTGTCGTTCACGTAGTAGTACGAGTAATAACCATCAGCGTTGTTGGAAAGCCTGACCACACGGCTGAGCTTTACAGTGTCGGTGTCTATCGGTATCAGTCTGTCCGAATTGTCGAAGAACAAGCTCGCCTTGCACTCCTTTGCGGGTTTCTTCTCTTTCCCCCCGTTGAAAATGAGGTCAGTCAGACGTCCGGCCCTTATGACTCTGGAACTCTTTGGCCCGAGCACGAACAGGATTGCGTCCGAGATATTGGATTTTCCTGCGCCGTTCGGGCCAGTGACTGCTGTGTACCCTTCGAGCAGGGGTATCTTCATCTTACGTGCAAATGACTTGAAATTCTCAAGTTCGATTTCCTTTAGGTGCATGTCAACCGACCCCGTCGGGGACGAGAAAACGCCGCGTGACCGCTGTTACGTCGTACGCGATTTTCACATCCCATCCCAATGAGTCCGACAGATGTCGGACAGGCAATAAAAATGGCTTATCCGGTATATAATACTTATCGCCAGGGACAATCAACTGGGGCTCTCAAGGGCTCGATAAGCCTCCAGAAGCGCCGCCTTGGCCTGATTCCACGATAGATGCTTCTCGTAATACTGTACGCCTCGGAGCCCCATCTCTGCGAGTCTCTCAGGCTCTTTTGAAGCGCGGACCACGGTCTCGACGAGTAGTCTTCGGTTGTAATCGATCACGAAACCACATCCTGCGCTTTCGACAATTTCCGATATGTCGATACCCTTCGAGGTGACCACAGGTCTGCCGCAAGCCATGGCCTCAAGGACCTTGATTGGTGTGCCGATTCTGTAGTTGGGGTTCGAAGGGTCGTGGACGGCGGGCACGAGGTCGCTGGCCGAGGTGATTGCCAGAGCGTCGTCAGTGCTGACCCTTCCCAGGAATCTGACGCAGGGGTTCCTTGCCGCATATCCTTCAACGGCTTTCTGCAGAGTGCCAGAGCCACCAATGACCACCATTATTCCCTGATCTGGAGAGAAGGAGGACGCGAGTTCCTCGACCGACCGGCCCGGTTCCAATGAGCCAAGATACGAAATGATGAACCCTCTCAGACCGTGCTTCTCCCGGACCTCCCTTACGCGCTCCACCGTCATCGCGGACATATCCGGGCTGTTACGCACCAGTCTCGCAGGCGACTCTCTGCCTTCTGAAAGCAGATCTACGAGGAGTTCGTTCACCGTGATTATCTCGTCCGCGCATCTAACTAGCTGCCTCTCGAGAGGCCGGAGCATCTTAGCGGCCGTTGGCGCGTCTTTCCGTATCATGTCTGAATAGACCTCGTGTGCATCGTAGAGGAGTGGCCTCCTGCGCAACTTTGACAGCAACAGGGCAAGCGGGAGGGTGTCGAAATCGTGGCTGTGTATGACATCGAACTCCAATCTGCGGGAGGCTCGCAGAGTACTCATCCAGAATCTAAGCAGGCCGAGAAAGACCCTCAAAGGGGACCGAAACGGCGAAACCGGTCCGAGTCGGAAGACGCGGACTCCCTCTTCCATGGATTCACGAACCGGCCCATTATCCCTGTCCCACGCGACCAATGTGATATCATGGCCCGCCTCCTTCAACGCTCGTGCCTCCCGGAGTACCCTGGGGTCGGGACGATACGGGTTGGTTAACAACATCAGGGACGAGACCATCGACCGGTGAATCCTCTGGTAGACTATTAAAATGGCGTGTCCTGTCGCGGATCAGACGGTCACGGCCTTCTTCTCCACTATTGATTGCTTCGCGGCTTCTATCAGTTCGACTGTCTTGACACCGATTGTTCCGCTGTTCTTCGTCTCAGTCTCGGGGTCTGAAATGGATTTCACGAAATGCAGAAGCTCGTCCCTTATCGTGTTGTTCCTCTCTATTCCTAGTTTGTAAGTGTAGCCGCTCTCGTAGACGGTCACCTCCTGCGAGACTGCGTCGATTAGAGCGGACCTGGTTTCTCCTGCCAACATGATCTGCCGTGTCTTTATTGGTACGAGCCAACTTATGTTAGCCAATGCCATGGGCCCCGCATTGAATCTGGAGACCACATACGCCGCCTCTTCGCCACTCTCCCTCCTGAACGGTCTGCCGTTGCAGGTGATCTCGGTGGGCCACTTCCCGAGCAGGTAATTCTGTATGTCGAACATGTGCGGCGCGAGGTCCACCAGGACATCTCGATCCGGCCAAGATTGCTCGAGGTTGGTCCACGTCATCTCCATGAGGAACAGGTCTCCGAAAAATCGTTCGTTCATCAGTCTTCGCGTCTCTGCTAGAGCGTTATTGAATCTGAATATGTGGCCCACTGACAGAGTCAATCCTCTGTCTTGAGCCAGTTGAACAAGGTCCCAACCCTCGGCAGACGTGAGCGTAATCGGCTTCTCGACCAGGACATGTTTGTCCATCTCCAGGGCCGCTCTGCAAATCTCGTAGTGTGACGAGTTCGGCGTGCAGACGTTCACTGCATCCAACTCCTTCTGTGAAAGGAGCTCTCTGAATTCCTTGTAACCTCTATTGACTCCGTACCTCTCGGCGCAGAAATCGAGGTTCTTCTGGTTCAGATCAGAAACGCCGATTAACTCCACGTTGTCCATCTTCGAGTACTCGTCGACGATCTTCCTGCCCCAATATCCTGTGCCTATCACACCAACACTGAAATTACCCATGAGGGTCACCCTATCCGTAGAATTCCGTTATCTTCTCACACACGTAGGACATCTGATCATCGGTCAAGTCGGGGAATATCGGAAGTGTCAGGACCTCTTTGCACAGCCTCTCCGTCACCGGCAATTGGCCATCCTTGTACCCGAACATCTCCCTGTATATTGGCTGGAGATGTATTGGGATCTCGTAGTGCACTCCCGTTTGCACCCCAGCCTCATCGAGGTGTGCCCTCAGCTGGTCACGCCTTGCTGTCTTGACCGTATACAGGTGATAAACTGGTGATATGTCGCTTGTGGGCTGCGGAGGCAGTCCTAGACCGTCCAGATCCTTCAATCGTGCATGATACTTCGCTGCAATAGCTCTCCGTTTCTCGTTCCATCCTTCCAGCATCTTGAGCTGTTCAATGCCGATGGCTGCATTCGCGCTGTTGAGGCGAGCTGTGTAGCCTATAACGTCATGTTCGTACTGTCCCTTCCTGCCGCAATGCCTGAGCTTCTTAACGAGTTCGGCGACGTCACCATCGTCAGTTGTGACCATCCCTCCGTCTCCACCGACGTGCATGTTCTTGGTTGGGTAGAATGAGAAGCATCCGATGTCCCCCAGAGCGCCGGCCCGCTTACCCCTGTAAAGCGCACCATGCGCCTGACAAGCATCCTCGAGTACCAGTATTCCGGCTTCCTCGGCGATTTCGATTATCTCGTCCATGTGTGAGGGGTGACCGTAGAGGTGGACAGGGACTATCGCTCTCGTGTCGGGAGTTATCTTGATCTTCGTGGGGTCGATGGTGTACTCGGAGTCCAAGACATCCGCGAATGCTGGGACTCCACCGAATGCTACGAACGCGTTCGTCGTCGCCACGAACGACATCGAAGACGTCAGGACTGTATCGTTTGCCTTCACTCCTGCTGCGAGGAGAGAAAGCTGGATCGCCGCGGTTCCAGAGTTCACTGAGACTGCGTGCTTGACGCCGCACATCTTCGCGAACGCTTCCTCGAACTTGAACATGCTGTCGCCCATTGTGAGTCGTTCATTCCTGAGGGCGTTCGCCGCGGCCTCTACCATGCCTTCAGTCATTATTGGCTGCGCAAATGGTACCTTCATCTACATCCCTCCAGATTTCCATTCAATCCTGTGAACTTCTCTCCCCTATGACTATTGCGGGGTTTCCGGCCACTATTGACCTTGAGGGGACATCCTTCGTGACCACCGCCCCCGCGCCGACAAGCGCTCCTTCGCCGATCGTCACGCCACATATGATTGTCGCATTCGCCCCTATAGAGGCTCCTTTCTTGATGACCGTGGGCGTGGCTAACCATTCGCCGACAGCTCTCGGCGTCCTGTCGTTGGTGAAGCACGCGTGAGGGCCCACGAAAACTTCGTCTTCAATGGTGACTCCGGAGGGTATGAATGCGAAAGCCTCGATCTTGCATCGGTCGCCAACAACGACGTCTCGCTGTATCTCGACATAGGCTGCGATTCTACATCCCTTTCCAATCCTGCAACCGTAGAGGTTGACGAAATCTCTCACAACAGTGTCCTCACCGATTTCGCAGTCATCTATGGAATAGTGTTTCGCGAGGAGCTTCACCCTGCTCACCAGCACATGTCTGAAGCCGTCCATAGCTATAATACATTATGGAGCTAAACCTCGCAAATGTTCCCCAAGGCGCGAGGATGCTGGCCGTTCATCTAAACATCCTCTCAAGGATGGGCCTCAACTCTGGCGCGAGGTCTTCACGTTCCAAGCCCAGTTCGACGGTGGCCCTTATCCAATCGACCTTGCTGCCGATGTCGAATCTACGCCCAGTGAATCTTAATCCGTAGAGTCGTCTTTCCATGCATAGCGTTCGCATCGCGTCAGTCAGTTGGTACTCGCCGTTCTCCCCTGGACCAATTCTCTCAAGGTAATCGAATATCTGCGGTTCGAGGATGTATCTCCCGATGATCGCGAGGTCCGAGGGAGCATCCTTGGCTGCCGGTTTCTCGACAAGATCCTGAACGAGGTAGACATCGTCTCTCTCCTTGACACCTTTGATGACTCCGTATCTGGATATCAGAGTCTCCGGTACGCTTTCCACTCCGACGACCGAGGCGTGGTCTTTTTCTTCGTGTACTTCCAGCAGCTGGGCCATGCAAGGTCTGTTGTTGACAACAATGTCGTCCCCCAACATGACAGCGAACGGCTCGTGTCCCAAATGCTTCTTCGCACATAGAATCGCATGGCCGAGTCCGAGCTGCTCCTTCTGGCGTATGTAGAATATGTCTGCCATTGATGCTATTTCCCTTATCTCATCCAGCCCTTCCGTGTTCCCTGACTTGCTGAGCCTGTGCTCCAACTCGTATGACCTATCGAAGTGGTCTTCTATCGCCCGCTTCCCGCGGCCAGTGATCACTATGATGTCCGTAATGCCAGACTCTACCGCTTCCTCGACAACATATTGTATTGTCGGTTTGTCGACAACAGGCAACATCTCCTTGGGCTGCGCCTTCGTAGCAGGCAGGAACCTCGTGCCCAGGCCTGCAGCGGGGATAACGACTTTCATTGTGTAAATGAACAGGAACTGGCGATATAATCCTTTGCCGTCTTATGCAGGGTATGAAAAGTGTTATAACCGCCTTATTGAGTGTCCACCGATATGCGCATATGTGTGATCGGAGCGGGTTACGTCGGCCTTGCCACCGCGGTCATGTTCGGCAAGTTGGGGCACAGGGTTGCGTGCGCCGACATCGACGACCGCCGCGTGAGAGACGTGAGCTCTGGCCGTGCGCCCTTCTACGAACCACCGCTGGAGAATGAACTCGCAAAACTCGTGAAGAGCGGAATGATTTCGGCATCCAAGGATGTTGTGGCACCATCTGCCGAATCGAAGTTCATATTCGTCTGTGTACAGACTCCGTCACTTTCCACTGGCAAGATAGATATCAGCGCGCTCAAGGCTGCAAGCCGTGATGTGGCGCGGGCCATAGCCCGGACCAATGACTACAAGATAGTCGTCGTGAAGAGCACGGTCGTCCCTTCCACCACGGACACGATCGTCAGGCAGATACTCGAGGCTGGTTCAGGCAAGACTGCAGGAAAGGATTTCGGCCTTTGTATGAATCCAGAGTTCCTCCAGGAGGGGAGCGCATTGAAGGACAGCATGGAGCCTTCGAGGATTGTCGTTGGCTCGTCCGACAAGCGTGCGGGTGACGCTCTGATGCGGCTGTATGCTCCAATCAAGGCCGACAGGTTCAGGACAGACCTTAGAACCGCGGAGATGATCAAATACGCCTCGAACGCTTTCCTGGCAGCGAAGATCACTTATGCGAACGAGGTCGCCAACATATGCCGACGCCTTGGAATAGATTCTGAGGATGTTCTCACTGCTGCTGGGAAGGATCCGAGAATTGGCCCGCTATTCTTGACGCCAGGGCTTGGGTTCGGAGGCAGTTGCCTTCCGAAGGACGTCAGAGCGCTAAGATACAAAGCGCGGAGGTTGGATTATCCAGCGTATCTTCTGACCGCCATCTTGAAAGTCAACGAGAGTCAGCCGAACGAGGCAGTTGACATTCTCAAAGATGTCTTCGGGGATCTCAAAGGCCTCAAGGTTGCTGTGCTTGGGCTCTCATTCAAAGGAGGCGTGGACGACGTCAGGGACACGCGCGCTGTGCCACTCGTTGCGGGCTTGCTTGCGAACGGCGTCGATGTGATTGCATTCGACCCTATGGCGATGTCACACTTCATAGAACTCATGCCCACGATCCGCTTCGCGTCGTCCGCCGACGAAGCGCTATCAGGCGTCGACGCCTGCGTGGTCCAGGCCGATTGGCCGGAATTCAGGAAGATAGGCAGGAAACAGTTTTCGAAGATGAGGAACCCGGTTGTTATCGATGGGAGGCGTTGCCTTGACCCTGGGAAAGTGGAGACTGCAGGAGCCCGGTACTACGGCGTCGGATACGGGCCTGCCAGTAGTGAGTGAACCGCCACCCGACCGCTGCAAATCATAATAAGGGCAGAACCATTTCAGATGGCCTCGTATCCTCATGAAGTTGAGCGTGATTCTTAATCTCCTGAACGAAAAGAGACACATCAGAGACCTCCTCGACAGCCTCATTGTACAGGAGGGGCCAGTGGAGATCGTGGTGGTCGATGCCGGAAGCTGGGATGGAACTGTCGAGGTCATCAATGCATACATGAGGAATCATGAGAACATACGCTTGTTCCATTACCCGGGCACCAGAGGGGAGAGCACCAACTACGGCATCTCCATGGCCACTGGCGAAGCCATTGCGACGATTGGTGGTGATTGCATCGCCAATCCGTTTTGGATACGCGAGTTGCGCAAATCCCTTCAGAGCTATGATGTAGTGGCGGGAAAGACGATCAATATAGGTTATCACGCGTTCGAGGACCTCGACAGGGTGGAGCTGTATCATCGAGGTGTGGACATCTCGTATCCGAGTGCGAGTATGGCATGGAAGCGACAAGTCATGAACGACATTGGAGGGTTCGATCCATGGTTCATCACAGCAGAGGATATCGATCTGAACCTGCGAGCCGTTGAGAAGGGGTACAAGTTCGGAGTCAATCTCGACGCCATCGTCTACCATAGAACGAAAGGCAGCTTCAAAGGATTCTTCAAGCAGGCGTTTTGGAATGGGTGGGGACGAAAGCAGCTAACGATGAAACACGGTAACCTGTGGTCTTCGTATAAGCCCACTCGTTTGATTGAGACCTCGAAGTCGCTTTGGGCGCTCTCAAGATTGGGGGTTGCGGTGCTCGGATATCTCATGTGCAAACTTCTGGAGAAGGCACCCAGCGGTGCGGATAGTCCTCTCTTAAAGAACGGACGCGGAGGCCGGAAGAGGTGGGGTCTGCTGTTCCCTGGGAGGTGATATGGTGTCGGAATGGACAGTCTCTGTCGTAATACCCACGATGAACGAAGAGAAGAGCGTCGGCCTTGTCATAACTGAGGTCAAAGACGCGTTCGGAGGACGCCCGGTCGAAATACTCGTCGTCGACACGAATTCCAGAGACAAAACGAGGGAGATCGCGACTTCGCTCGGCGCCATAGTCGTGGAGGAGCCTAGACGTGGATATGGACGCGCATACAAGACTGGTTTCGAGCGTACGAGCGGAGATATCATCGCGACGCTCGACGCCGACATGACTTATCCAGCATCCGAGATACCCCGCCTCGCCGACGAGCTGGTCTCAAAAGGTCTCGATTTCATCACAACCAACCGTTTCGCTCGCATGGAGAAAGGGGCGATGGGCGCAAAGCATCGGCTCGGAAACTGGGCTCTCTCGGCCACAGCCCGCGTCTTGTTCAGGGTGAAGATCAAGGATTCACAGAGCGGCATGTGGATCTTCAGGCGCGACATCCTCGCATCGATGGACCTAATGAGCGATGAGATGGCGATGTCTGAGGAGATAAAGATCGAAGCGTTCAGGAAATCGCGTGCCATCGAGGTGCCAATCACTTACCGGGCCAGAATAGGCGAGGTGAAATTAAACAGCTGGAAGGATGGCTTGGGGAACCTGAAGTTCCTGTTCAAGAAGCGATTCTGAAGAGCTCACCTTTTCCGTGTGAGGTTGACATGGACGATAACCGCCACTCCTAGGATGGCTATCATCGCAACGAATCCAAGGAGTATCTCTGATTCGATGGTATCGGTGTCTGTCCTATGCACGTTCAATGTCAAAGCCATGTCTTCACCCGAAACGAGAGCTCTACTTTCGGACAGGATTCTCCCGCTTGTCAAATCGACCAATTGTAAGGTGACGATTTCTCCGATGTCTGCCCAGTCCGGAGCCACAAACTGTCCTGTGCAAGTGCCATCGCTGCATTCGATCTGCAGGCGTTCGTTGGATTGTGATATGATAGTGACCTCAATATCGCTGGCGAGGATTTCGTTTGGACTGCCGATCTCGACATCTATCCTCACGAGTCGGGATAGTGTGCAGTAAAGGGCTTGATGGGAGTATGCTTCGTCACCGATGCATGCAACCGCAGACACCAATAGCGACCCGACGATTCCGTCGATGCGGACAACAGGGTCCACAGCCGAGATCGTCTGGCCAGTCACCAAGCCGTTTGGCTCGATGCGAAAGACGTGTATCATGTAGCATGTGTAGTTCCATTCTTCGTCTTGCTCCCATGTCAGGGTTGCGAAGTCGGGCAGGTCGTCGTCATCGCTCGATGAGTCACCGGTCGCCAACTCTGGGCCTGGGCCAGAAGTTTGTGCATCCATGTCTTCGCGAAGTCTGAACGAGAGGTTCATCCAGGACGTCTGAGAAATGAGCAGTTCTTGGTAGCTCTCGTCGGTATCACTAGAGGGTGAATAGAGCGAAAGACCTGTGGTGCTGCCGCTGCTCTGTTCTTCCATATTGGATTCCGCGTAGTGAATGATCGCGGAGAAGTACTTCTGAGCAGCCTCCATGGAAGCCACTTTGATTTCGAGGGGCAAATCCTCAGCACACAGTTCAAGGCATAGGGTGCCGAGGTCCACAGACCATTCGTCTTCGCAATACTCGGAAGAATGCACGGCATTCGTCAGGGAGGAGTGGTACAGTCGGTTAAAGATCAAGCCCATTTCTGATATCAAGTCGACGCCCCTCATGATATCGTCGACCGCGACGAGGTCCAAGAGACAGGCAACGGTCGCGTGGCTCGAGTTGTATTCCGCCCAGTCGATGTACGAATCAACGATTGCCTTTCCGAAGTCGTCTATGGATTGGATCGGGTCAGATGCAATGGCATCGAACACCTCTGTGTAAGGTAGTCCTTCAGACGGGACGTTTAGCTCGCTTCCGACGAGTAGATTGGCGCTCTCGCATATCTCATATGCGAGCTCCATGGTTGCCCCGTTGCACACGTCAAGGACGACCATGTCCAACCCTTGATTGAGCGTTGCCTCCGCCATCGTCAGCGCAGTTCTGAGTTCTGGCAGGGTCAGCAAATCACTGCCATCAGGACACAAACCTCTCCATCCCGCTCCGTGGCCCCACAGTACGAGGACGAGATAGTCTGCAGGGTATTCTGTCGCAGAGAAGACTATGAGATCTCTGAGGATTGCTGGTGAGCCCGTGTTGACTTCTCCTCCACCTGGTATGACAGCGCCTTGGTCCTCGAGGACGGTAGAGATAATCTCTGGATCGAAATAATTGTCATCGTGTTCTATCTTCAGCAGCATGGTGTTGGCCATGCCTGGAGGATCCACCAGGACTATCGTGTTCGTGTTGTCAGCCTGGTTCGCCGCCTCCATCTCGTTGATGTCCGCTTCCCATGGGAGCGTGTCGGTGACATCGGCGGCCATGTAGATAATGAATGTCCAGTTTCTAACGGGGGCGGCGTCTGCCCCTTCGACGATAGCTGCGGTGTTGGGGAGCGACGTCAATAGCAGCGCGAGCGAGGCAGAGAGAAGCACAAGTGCCCGCACTCCGCTCAAGGCAGGTCCTCCCCTTCGAGCCTCGCGAGCTGCAACCCTCTCTCGATAGCCATTGAGAATGATTCGTAATTGCTGCGCCGATACAGGCATGCCGCCGGGTGGTAGGCGACCACGCACTTGATCCTGCGCCCGCAGACGGTTGCTTCGACCTCTTTCCCGACCAAGTCCGACATCCTACCCTTGTATCCGAGCAGCTCTTGTGTGACGGTCTGACCAAGTAGGCAAAGCACAGAAGGCTCGATCTGATGGACCTCTGCGCACAAATTGCCCTTGCATGCTTCGATCTCGTCTCTTCTAGGCTTCCTGTTCCCAGGAGGTCTGCACTTGACAAGATTGGTCACGAAAACATCGTCACGGGAGACTCCCAAATCTGCGAAGGCTTTGTTCAAGGTCCTTCCCGCGCTTCCGACGAAAGGTTCTCCCCTCAGATCTTCGTCTCTCCCAGGCGCTTCCCCCACAAACACTATCCTGGATGATGATAGCCCCTTCCCTCGAACGACATTTTTACGCGTCTTGCTCAATCGGCACGACGCGCAGTCCACCGTAACTGCTTCAGGCTTTTTCATGTGAGGTCCTTGGCCTTGAATATTGAGACGAGCTCTACCCCGTTATCCTTAAGGAGTGCGGAAGCACCTTCCTCACGGTCGACAACGACGATGGCTTTTGCGACGACCGCGCCTTTCTGTTTCAGCGCGTCCACAACCCGCAGGGTCGAGCCTCCAGTCGTTGCTACATCCTCTACGATGACAAACTCGTCCCCAGGGGCCACATCTCCTTCGATTAGGTCTTTCGTGCCATGGTCCTTCGCTTCCTTACGCACTATGACATACGACTTATCGGTCTCGAGGGCCACCGCCACGGCTATCGGCACCGCGCCAAGCGCCATGCCCGCGATCCTGCAGTCTCCGATATGAGGTGCCATGGCTTTCGCGATCTCCCTCAGCACTCGAGGGTCCGTGCTCGCCCGCTTGATGTTGACGAAGAAGCTGCTCTTCTTGCCCGATGCGAGCACAAATTCCCCGGTCTGGACAACCTTCAACTCCATGAGCATTTGCCTGAGCGTTTGCGTGTCTTCTACCATGGTACTTCCTTTCTCCCCAGTTTGTAGCCCACGATGTTCACCCCGCGATGGAGGAGGGGGACCACTATGAGTAGCGCCACCAGCCCCCATATGGCGTTGCCATCTATGAAATGCTCTTGGAACCAACCATATCTGAATATGATGACCAGCAGGACTGCTCCCATTACGAAGTTATATTGATCAAGCCCAGGCGCTTTGGTGCCCCTGTCAACGCCGAACCTCCTCTTGACGAATGAGCCCATACTGTCTCCGAGCATCGATCCCAAACTGAGACACACCACTACCGTGAGTGCCGACGGCCCCGATCCGAAGCTCCAGCCCTCGGACAGCCCGCCCATTCCAGTCACGCCAATCTGCAGAAGCCCGAGCAAGACTCCGCAACCCGCTCCGCCGATGAATCCACGCCAGGTCTTTCCGTCTCCTAGGATTCGCCTGCCTTTCCAGCTCATGCCGAAGTCCATGGGACGGCCACCTCCGAAGATCACTGCGGCCGAATTCGGAATGAGGGCGGGTAGCATCAACCATAGGCCTGCGAAGGCTGCTTCGAGCGGGGTCATCGTCGGGGGCATATTGCGGAGGAGTCTAATAATTGAAACGCACGGAATAGCAGTTGTCATGCAGGACGCTCGGCCGGCGTATCACGGGATGAACGGGTGCCCCTCCTTCTGGCAATGGGCTCGTCTCGCAGGACCGCGGGTGCGTTACTCCGTCGACGAGGCGGAGAAGAACTCACGCGCATCCTGCACAAGCGCAACAGATCTCCTCGCCGCTAGAGCCTCTTCGAAATGGACCACCCTCCTGTCTAACACGACCGCAAGACCGCGGTCCGTTTCGGACCGGATGAGCCTCCCCATCGCCTGCAGGAGCTTCCTGGTGGTGGGCGCCTTGACGGCATGGGACCAGCCATCTCCGAACTTAATATCGCAGAAGTACTGCAGCGCTCTGTGTCTGGCAGTGGGTTTAGGATAGGGTATCCCTGCAATAACCGCCAACTCCATCTCCTCTCCTGGGAAGTCGATTCCCTCACTTATCCTCCCTCCCGCGATAGCGTGCATCACGGCGTGTCCAGTGGTGCCTTTGAATCCGCTCACGGTCTCCATCAGCTCCGCTTGGCCCATCGAGCGCTCCTCTCTGAATATCCTCCATCCAATGAGGGATTCGTCGACGAGGTTACTCACCCTCTGCATCATTGCGTACGATGGGTAGAAGATGATCGTGTTCCTGGTGCAACTGCCTAAGAGTTCAGTGATGTGCTCAGCAATCCTTCCAATTATGGCGGGCTCCCGCTCCATGTCTTCGTATCTCGTGGTGACGTCGTCGGCGTATAGGATGAGCCTGTTCTCCGGTGGGAACGGCGAAGGGATCGACTCCTTCATTGTATCGTCTGGTAGGCCTATGCTCTCTGCGTAATCGTTGAGTGGTCTGAGCGTGCCGGACATGTGTACACTGGAATGGCATTCGTGCAGAGGCGCGCACGCCAGCGAGGCATCCAGACAGAATGCCTCGAATGCGGTGACGTCCGATTTGACGACCAGTTTGACATATTCCCCTTCCTCGAGGCCGTGCCAGAACACCAGAAAGCTGGCAATCCTGTGGACGAACGACCTCGGGAGTCTGCCTGAAGACCGTCGCGCATCGCGCACCATCTCGCCATAATTCATAGTCTGAATCAGCATGCCCTTGAGTCTGTGGCTCGTCGCTCCCATGCCGAGCATAAGTTCCTCCTCAAGGAACGATTGCGGAATGACGCCATCTTCGTCTATGAGATACTCCTCGACAGCCCTGTCGAGAGCGCTCTGGAGCAATGCGACGAGGTCACGAAGGCTTATGCCTTCCGCGATCTCAGGGTTCCCGAACTCGTCTATCTCCGCGCTCGCGAGCCGCAACGCCACATCGGAGAGACGGGACGATTTCAGCTCTCGCGCGTACGAGGGCAGGTTGTGAGCCTCATCGACGACAACCACGATGTCGCTCGCGGAACACCCCATCCAATCCAGCAGATTGTGCCTGATGAACCCATCGAAGAACATTATGTAGGGTGCCGTGACGACGTCGGCAGCGGGTACGTGCATCTTGCTGATTTCATATGGACACAGCTGCCTTTCGCGACAATAGGAGGTGAACTCCTCAGCAGTAGGAAGTTCCTCTCTCATGTGCTTCGTGACTGCTTGAAGGTCCGTCGACATAGTCGTCGCGAAGAAGGGACACGCCCTCTCCTCCCCCTTCAAGACGCGAGCTTTCCGCTCCGAGCATACCTTCGAGAGCTCTTCGGGGTTTCCGCCAGCGAGCTCCGCATCCGCCTTCGCGAGCGGGCACATGTTTCGCCTCCCCTGAAGGGCGACCCCGAAGTTCCGCCGGCCGCTGCCCATCTGGCGGAGTTCGAACATGACCTGCCTCTGCTGCGAGTTCGTTCTTGTGAGATACAGAAGCTTCTTCCCTCGCACGCTGCAACTCTTCATAACTCCATAGAGAGCGCACACCGTCTTCCCAGTCCCCGTGCCGCTCTCCACGACCAGGTGCCCTCTTCTGTCACAGGAGGAGCTGATCAAGTCAACGAGGCGCTGCTGCCCGTCCCTGGGTGCGTAAGGAAAAAGCTCCGCTGACATTCTAGGCTACGAAAACGCCATGGGTGCTAAACGGCTTTGCCCAGGCTGGCTGAAAGTAGGGAATCCCGCCCCTATTCCCTGGACCAGATGTCTTCGGGGATGTCATCGTACACGGACGGGTCCTCGTCCATCTGGCCCTCGGACCTGCCCCTACCATATATCAATTCGGAGATGCGCTCCTTTCTGAACATCCAGTAGTGTATACGCCACTCCCTGCCATCATACAGTGTGGTCTCTTCGCGTTCGGTCATGAGTATGCCGGCGTCCTCCAGCATGTAGAAGGCGTCCCTGTCCTCGGGCTCGAGTACGTTGTCGATGATCCTCTCGCTGTATCCAAAGAAATTCATGACGTGTTGGGCCATCGCCCTGGCCTCCTCTTCGGGCATGCCCTGCTTGTCTATGCTGTTCTTGATGGCTTTTGTCAGGTGTTCTACGGTCAAGGTCGCATCGGAAGCGCCTGCGTCGGACTTCCTCAGCTTGGTGATGATGTTCAAAGACTCGTTCAACGGCTCCCCTTTTCTCTTCATAACTTTAATGCCCCCGGAAATCAAGAAAACCAACGTGCCTTAGCAACAGAGGTTTCATTTAGCTTCCGGTTGTATAAATACATTGGCTTTCAACGAGTGGCTGCGGGAAGAAATCCGCACATCGTCGATAGCGTGTGAGGTGGTATTTGATGTTGGCGGAGTTCAGCGTCGTGCCCATCGGGGTGGGTGAGAGCGTGAGCAGGTATGTATCAGAATGCGTCAGGATCGTGGACGAGTCTGGCCTCGACTACCGCGTCAACCCAATGGGCACGGTGGTCGAGGGGGAGTTCGACGAGGTGATGTCCGTCATATCTGCGTGTCACAAGAGGGTGGCCAGCATGTGCCTCCGGGTCGAGACGACGATAAGGATCGATGACAGGAAGGGCTCTTCCGGTGCCATCTGCTCGAAGGTGGAGTCGGTTGAGAAGAAAGTGGGAAAAAGGCTGAAAAAATAAAGGGTTTGAGTGCAACCTGGTCAGATTGATCCAGGTATGCTCAAGTCCACCGTCAGGCCCCAGAATGAACCCCAGAAGCCTATGAGTATGATCATCATGGTGGCGCTCAGCAACAGGGCGACTCTGACCCACTTGTTCATGTCTGTCCTGAGGACGGCTCCAAGCAACATGCCTGCGGTGGCTATGAACAGGCCCAGCGCTTTGAGGACCATCCCCGCGTCCCTGCCTTCGGACTCGTCAGCAACGCCGTATATCACCGAACCGAGCATCAGGAAGAACAAACCGACGATGATGGCTATCGCCAGTATGACGTCCGATGCGAATGGCCTGATGTATTCGATTGGCGGCTTGTGCATCGGCTGATACTGCGGCCCGTACATAGGGTACTGCGGTTGCTGTGCTGGTTCGACTTTGTCTTGAGAAGACATTTTTATCCCTTCCAACCCGATATTGATTTACCAGGCGTAAATTACTTTCGGATAACTATTTAAGCAAGAGATTAGAAAGGAAAGGACTGTTCGCGCAAGAACGCACTTACAGATGCGTAAATGGGTGCGTGGTAGAGGCCTGTCAATCACTGGTCTGCTCTTCCGCCCGCTTCTCATCATCCTGCTGCAAACGGTTCTTCACGACCACTAGTCTGCACTTGCGGACGCGCGCCACTACCGGCTTTCCGAAATGTACTTCCAAACAGCCACGTCCTATTCTTCGAGTTTTCTGTGCCCCTAGGTCTCCCGAATCCCGGAATAATCGAAGTCCGTCCTTGTATTTAAATGACCCTTAGTTCGACGCATTCGTGAAAAAGGATGTATTTCAACGTTGGCAACTTCGGGGACGCGGTCGTCAGAATCGAGTTTCTTGGGACCGCGCATGTTCCAACGCCTTTGCGCTGATCGTCTCCAGATTGTCCTTCATCAATACACGCTCGGCTTCCGTGACCTCCCGAGTCACCTTCGCCGGAATCCCCATGGCCATGGACCTTGAGGGTATGCGACTTCCCGGTGGCACAACACTTCCTGCGGCTAGAAAAGATCCCGACTCGATGGTTGCGCCATCCAGCACGATGGCGCCTATGCCAATCATGACGTCGTCCCCGATCTGGCAACCGTGGAGTTTCGCACCGTGCGAGATGATGCAACCCCTTCCGATTATGACCGGCCTCCCCTTGGGCGCCTCGACGAACGCCATATCCATGACCGCGGACCCTTCACCAATCTCTATCCTGCCATCGTCTGCACGGAGGACGGCTCCTGGCCAGACAGTCGCTCGAGCGCCGACATGGACGTCTCCGATGAGCAGCGAGTCTGTATCGATGTAAACCTCGTTCCCTATCGATGGCTCTCTGCCCGAGAAGCTCCTGAGAGACATGCCCGGAGAATCGTCGTTACTGGGTTATTATCTTTCACTCGGCCATCCCCATCGGCGTAGCCAACATCCTTAAGAATGGCAACAGCAGTCATACATTCGCAGCCCCCCAATGACTAGTGCTGTAGACGCTCCTGCCTAGCGGAGGATGTGTAGTTGTCAGATGGTGAACCCGACGACAATGATGAAACACATAGAGCAGTCACCGACCTGATTGTCGAAGTGGCCAACGTCTCGGATGCTCCTAGCGCCTACGCATTCATATCGGCCGAACTCAAAAGGCTGACCAATGCAGATTTCGCGGGCTTACTCATCTACGAGGCGGGTCGTTCGGATGTGAGATTCGTTGGAGCGACTGGTCTTGGACTCTCGAACTTATCAGACTTCCCTAAGGTCGGTGTTGACCCAGAGGTGAGGGCGCGACTGGTCCAGGGCAGGAGATCATTGTCGTTAACGATGTCAAGATTAGAGGAAGTGCCGGAGGTAGGACGCGCGCTGTACGATGCCATGGACCTCGGCCCCGTGATACTTGCATCAATAGTGTTCAGAGACACCCTGGTGGGATATTTGGTAGTTGCGCGGAAGAAGGATGGCCAGGAGTTCAACGACCGAGAACAGAGAATCACAAGGCTCATCGCCGATTGCATAGCATCCGTGCTAGACCACGTGAGGACTTCGTTCAGGCTGGCGCGGACTGAGGCAGAAACAGACAAGATACTATCTCTTGCCCCGATTGGACTCATGACCGTCGATGCCAAGGGGATGATAACCTCGATGAACAATCTCATGATGAAGATGCTCGACGTCTCCGATGCGGCTGAACTCGTAGGGACGAACCTTCTCGAAATGGAGCCAATGGCGAAATCTGGACTGGACGACCTCGTGCTGCAAGCCCTCGAAGGTACGCCGAGCGAGAAGGATAACGTACATTTCGTCCCAAACCCCGACAAGGCGTTCTACATGCATGTCAAGGTGGCACCCTTGCCATCTGAGACGGGGGATGTCGAGACCGCGTTGATGGTCGCGATGGATATCACGTCGAACGTGAGGTTGCAGAGCCAGTTGGAACGCTCCTACGAGAAACTGATTCAGACCTATCAGGAGTTGGAGCGGGTAACGAAGATGAAGAGTCAGTTCATAGATGTTGTGTCTCACGAGCTGAGAACCCCACTCACAGTGTTGCGTGGATATCTCGACCTTGTCGAATCCGAGTCTCCGATGATGGCCGAGCCCAAACTCGCCCAGAAGATGCGGACGATCCGCGCCAACGCGGACAAGCTCTACACGCTCGTGGAGAGCATGTTGGACGTAAGCAGGCTCGAGAAGGGTACCCTCCAGATCAACCCCGAGCCAACGAGAGTAGACTCCGTGCTCGAGGAGGTCGTGGAGGCGAGGATGCACGACGCCTCCGGGAAGAAGCAGACGATATCCTTGCAGGTTGAGGGCGAGCTGCCACTCATAATGGCCGACAGACGCAGGTTGAGAGACGTGTTCAACAACGTGATTGACAACGCTGTGAAATACACCCAGGAGGAGGGCAAGGTCCAGGTAGGTGCGAGGGACGAGGGCAAGATAGTTCATATTTGGGTGAGAGATAATGGCGTGGGAATCCCGCTTGAGAACCTGGGGAGGATCTTCGATCGGTTCTACATTGTCGCAAGCGACGATTTGTCTCACCAGGTTAACAGGATCGGCCTGAGCCTTCCGATATCGAAGGGAATCGTCGAGGCCCACGGCGGACGTATATGGGTCGAGAGTCAGGTCGGCAAAGGGAGCGTGTTCCACATCGACCTCCCGAAAGAGTCCAAGAAGTAGGTTTCTAATACTCCACGGCGTTCTCCGCCCCGATGGCGCTTTCATTTCGAACGAAGGCCGTCCTGTTCACGGTCGTGGCAAGCCTGATATGGGGCACGTCCTTTCCAGGAGTGAAATGGGGCCTTGGATACGCCGGTAACGACGTTATGTTTCTCTGGCTCAGGTTCGCAGTGGCTTCTCTGGTCACACTCTCCATCGTCCTGCCGTTGCGCCGGGTCTCCCTGACTGTCTTCCGTAACCCATACGTCTGGCTCATTGGGGGATTGAACTCAGCGGCGTTCGTCACGCAATATATCGGGTTGAACTACACGACCGCGTCGAAGACCGCCTTGCTTGTGGACATCAACGTCGTCGCCGTCGCCATTATCTCGTACTTCACGTTCAAGGAGCGGATAGGCTCGAAACAGGCGTTCGGCATAACCACGGGCCTCGCTGGAATCGTCATGCTCACCGCCGATGGAGGAGTATCGTTCGACCGTTCAGAGTTCATCGGTGACATAATGGTTTACGCCTGCGGCTGGCTCTGGGCCTTCTTCATCGTCCTGAACAAGAAGATGCTATCGAAGTTCAACGCGGTACAGCTGAGTTCATCCGCGATCGTAACTTCCACCGTATGGCTTCTGATACCCTTGGCCTACCTTGGCTACGTGGGCGCCGACTTCACAATAGAGGGGCCTGGATGGTTGGCAGTCGCATATCTGGGCGTGATGTGCACTTCTGTTGCCATACTCTTCTGGGCAATGGGCCTTGAGGGGGTGTCCGCAACATCATCCGCGACGATAATGCTCATTGAGATCGTGACTGCCCTTGCCATATCGATATCGCTGCTGGACGAGACGCTCAGGCCGGTTGCAGCACTCGGCGCTGCCCTGGTACTCGCAGCCATCTACCTGGTCGCTTCGGGGGAGGGCAGAAGAAAGGTCGCGTCAATCGCGCATGTTTAGCGCGCGGGAGCCTCACGCCTCCGCTCCCTTCCGCCTCGATTCGGCGTGATTCGCGTCTCTGACGCCTTCCGCGTGTTTCAGGGGGTTCTTGCCCTCGTGCATCATCTCGAGGTATGGTCTCAGCCTTCTCTGCATGTACCACGCGGCCAGCCTGAACAAACCGGATTTCGCGACGCTCAACCTGTTCTGCCTGAACAGGTCGTCCATGAGTTCCTGGGCCCATCTGAAATCGTGGTCCACGCACTCCGCGAATAGCATCCAATGCTCGGGCAGCATTGCGTCCGGTCTGAAAAACTCATCTCCCTTCATCTCGCCGAGGGGAACGAAGAACAACGGCACTATGAGGCTCTTCATGGACTTGAGGTCCCTAACCAGGTCCAGTGTCTTCTCGACGTCCTCTCTCGTTTCGCCTGGCATTCCCATGACCAAGGTGCCGCACACGACCCAGTGGTGGTCTGATAGAAGTGCGAAAGACTCCCGCACTACCTCCGGCCACTTTTCAGGGGCGAACGGCTTCGCCTTGCCTTTCATGTGGTTCTTCACAAGTCGAGGTGAACCTGTCTCGATACCCGTCTGGGCGTAGACCACGCTCCCCTTCTTGGCTCCGTCGAACACCTCTGAGAGCCTCTGGATAAGGCTCGGCTTGGACAACGCCGAGGCGAGTGCTATGTGGCTCATGCCCAGGTCGGACGTCAGCCGTGCCGTTTCCTCGAATAATCTCGTCACCTCCGCCTCGTCTGGAATCATTCCCTTCGCCCTGTATCTCAGGACGTCTTCGGCATGCAGCGTCACCTTAGATGAATACGCCAGGTTCGTTCTCACCTCCGACAGAATGCGCTCGAGCGAAACGTGCCTGACCCTTCGCATGTTGGGGTTGCAGAACTCACACCCTCTCCCACAGCCTCTGCTTATCTCCACGGTGCCGTTGACCGTGGGCCCCATCACCTCTGGAATGCCATCGACCGGCACAGGGCCTCCGCTGACGGCGAGTGGCAAAGGTCTCCCTGCCAATGCGTCCTTGAACAGGGGCGGCGTCACGAGCTCGCCCTCACCCTTGACGACACAGTCAATGCCGAACACCTTCATGACATCGACATCCGCCAACTGCCATGCCCCCGCCCCTCCGACGATGACGCGTGTATTCCTTGAGCGTACAGCCCTGCTGTCCATCAGCTCGCGAAAGAAGTGGGCCGTGTAGGGCTCACGGTCGATTAGGCTCGAGAAGGTGCTCGAAGCAGGCCCTCGGCCGAGTGGGTCTGAGGTCGAGATGCCTATTACCCTGGTGTTTTCGTCGACGACGCGGTCTATCATTGACGGATGTACTACGGCCACATCATCCTTCGGCGTCCCTGAGTGCACGAGAGCCGACTCGATCCTGCGAAGTCCCGCTGGCGCCGCAATTCCATCTGAATCCATGCTGGCCTGAGGTGGGCAGAACAGTTGGCTGTACAACCATCTTGGCAGCACCTTGGGAAAGCACGCTGCGAACCCAATGAACTGACTCCCGTTATAGCTAGACATGAGAGTCCTATCTGCCGTGAGTACGATGCTCTTGCTCGCACACATCCCCCCGTTCGCTAAAGGGCGGACGTCTCGTCCTTGCTCCAGATCGAACTGGGAGTGTATAGAACTCCCCGGATATTTCATCTCTTCGCAGCTCGGCCGCAATCCACTAATAACTCATTCAGTCGGTCCAGTCATGCGAAGGTACCGATGTAGCCCGTGACGCCGTCGAGCACCATCTGGACCGCGTAGACCGACGTGATGAGCCCCATCACTCTTGTCAATGCTCTGGCGCCAGCGTTGCCTATCTTCTTGTGGACTATGATGGCCTGCCATAGAAACACTGCGCAGATGGCCATAACCGTGAGCAAGGACACGAGGACGAGGGGAACGTCAGCCGTGCCAGTGAGTATGATGACGACAGAGATCGCTCCCGGTCCGGCAATCATCGGTGTCCCCAATGGGACAAATGCGACGTCCTCCGGCTCCCTCGGCGGGTTTTCGGCTTCCTCGACGCCCTTCCTCCTGGACCTCGGGGTGTCCCCCTCGTACAGCATCATTATGCCGATGACTAGCAGGAGGAGTCCACCGGTAATCATCAGCGCCTCGATGGTGACCGACAGGTAGTCGAGCACCGCCTTCCCGATGAGGGCGAACACGATCAGCAGAGAGGTGGCGAAGAGGATCGAGTAACGAAGCGTCTTCCTCTTGTTGTCCGTGTCCATGTCGCCCGTCAGGCCGAGGTAGATTGGCATGACTCCGAACGGGTCGATCACGACGAACATCGGTATGAATATCAGGAGGAACTCTTCGATCATCAGAGACCGGGAGAAGTCTGCCAGTATTTTCATCTTGTCATCGGCACCGGAAACTTCTATATTCGCATTGGGGCATAAGCGGGTGATTACATGGCTCGAGAATTCGATAGGGGCAGGGTCTTCGACAGAATTGATAAGGACAAGAAGAAGCACATCGCGCGTGTGAAACGCCTGCTGAAGCAACCGAGCTCAAGCCAAGAGGACTTGGGCATCAACGACTGCGCTGATCTGGTCGCGAAGCTGTATGCGGAGGTGGGTTGCGACAACGTCGAGATCATCGAGACTAAGGGCAATCCAATCGTGTACGGCAAATGCAAGGGGACGTCGGACCGGACTCTTCTGGCTTATTTCATGTACGACACCATGCCGTTCAACGAGCCCGGATGGAAGCACGCTGCCATGGGGGCGAAGATGGTGGATATGAGACTGCCTTCAGGCAAGGTGAAGGCCATCGTCAACCGAGGTGCTGACAACACGAAGGGGCCGCTCGCAGCCTTCCTCAATGCAGTGGACTCCTGCGCGAAGGAGGGCGGCAGACCGCCGGTCAATCTGATTCTCGTCGCTGAGGGCGAGGAGGAACTGGGCAGTCCCAATCTGCCATCGTACGTTAGGAAGGACAAAAAGCGATTATCCAAGGCCGATGCGTGCTATTTCCCATTCTTCGCGCAAGACTCGACCGGAGCATGCACTCACTTCCTGGGCGTGAAAGGGGTCGTGTATTTCGAGATGAACTGCAGTGGGAAACGTTGGGGGCGAGGGCCCCAGGAGTTCGCGATACATAGCAGCAACAAGGCGTGGGTTGACAGCCCCCTCTGGAGGATGATCGACGCCCTTGGCACGATGACGGACGACGACGGCAACAGGATATTGATAGATGGCTTCTACGACGACATCGCCCCTCCCTCCGAGGAGGATCGAGAGCTGATTGAAGAATTGGCCAAGAAGTTGGATACAGAGGGGTTCAAGCGCACGATGAAGGTGAAGGAGTTCATACTCCCGGAGGACGACAAGGAGGCGCTGATGAACGCCTACACCTTCGGCACAACGCTGAACATCGACGGAATCTGGGGTGGCTACATGGAGAAGGGGTCGAAAACTGTCCTCCCGCACGAGGTAACCTGCAAGGTGGACATTCGACTCGTGCCTAACCAACGGAAGGACCGGATGATACCGCTCGTCAAACGACATCTTGAGAAGTATGGCTACTCCGACATTTCGGTGAAGGAGATAGACACTGGTTATGATTGGTGCAGAACAAGTGTCAAAGACCCCGTAGTGCAGGCGATGCTACGCACGTTCGACGCCCACGGCCACGACCCACAGGTCTGGCCTACGAGCGGTGGAGCAGTACCGTTCTACGTGTTCAACCGCATACTGCGAATACCTTTCACCATGGGCGGTGTGGGCCACAGTTCGTTGGCGCACAGCCCCAACGAGTACATGGTCGTCGAGGGGAACAAGAAGGTTGCCTCCTTGACGGAGACTGAGAAGTTCATGGTCGATTTTATGAACGAATATGGTCTGTCTGGTTGAGGATGCACTCGTATTGCCTCATCGTGAGCCGAGCAGTGGTCTCCCAGCGGTATTGCGTGACACGCTCTCGCCCGGACAATCCCATTCGAGTGCGAAGCCCCGAATCTGACAAGAGGCTGGTGATAGCTTCGGATAGCGCCCTAAGGTCGCCTGGATCGACGAGAATGCCATCGACGCCGTCTCTGACGAGCTCTGGTATCCCGCCTACGCGCGTGGCCACCACGGGTTTCTCGAACGCCATCGCCTCCATCAGCGACAATCCCCATCCTTCGTTTCTGGATGGGAGGACGACCACGTCAGCATCAGAATAGAACTGCATGAGCTCCTGCTGGCCAACCGATTCATAGAAGTCGATGCCGTCTCTCACTCCAGCTCTTTCGGCCAAGAGCTCGAACCATTCGGCGTTGTCCACTCCACGGAATCCGGCCTTGGCGACGATTCGTAACCTCGCGTCCGGAGCTGCCTTCAGGACATGTGGGAGTGCGAGGATGAGATACTCGAGTCCCTTACGTGACTCGAGGCCTCCAACAAAAAGGATCGTCGGCTGCGCCGTCCTCCTCTCCGGGACGCTGCCAAAGTCCTCCAAGTCTATGCCATTGTAGGCGACGACTGAATCAAGACCATAGTCCCGCTTCAGCTCGTTTCTCCAATATTCAGAGACGACGAAGAGATGGTCTGCGTGACTGACCGCCGCTCTCTCGAATTCGAACAGCCTTGGCTCTGCGAAGTCGTCGATGTGGTGAACCGTCCTGAACACTGGTGCACTCAACACCCCCCTCTTCTTGAGGCGAGAAAGGGCGGTTCCGCCAACACAATCCTGAGCGTGGTACACACTCGCATCCGTGGGGATGCCTTTCTCGTACGCCTCGATCATGCGATTTAGCCTGGTCATAACTTCGTCGTCCCATCGGTACTCGTGGACAATGTGTGGAACTTCGGTGTCCCTGTAGAATTTTTTCGACTCTGGGTCATCATCCCTGCACAGCGAATGAATAACCACATCGGCGCCGTCCCTCTGAAGATGTTCGGAAAGTTTCAGCGCGTGGGCCACTCCTCCGCGCGCCTTCGTGCTATACGTGAGCATTATGACCTTCATTCTAGACACGGCCTGCGACTGTTCGCAGACTCGAATGGCCTACCTAGACAAAACAGTTTCCGAGCATCGGACGGACCTTCCGTACACACACTTGTGGGCGTGACCGGGTCAGATGCCGCAGCTCGGCGACCGACGAAAGACACGGACAGCCTCGTATCTGGGAAACGTTATTAAGGCGTGCGGATTTATCCCCGTACTGAGACGGTCGATCCACCCGTTGGCGGCGCAGTTTGCGCTGCCAGTAGGCAAGTGAGGCTATGGATGGGGTGGCTCTTGAAAGCATGCGCCCTCGCGAGCCGGGGGTGCAGCTGAAACAGGAATGTGCTCCGGAAGATCGGGGATGCGCCGCGACTTCGGAGGAGAACTGCTTCAGGCGGGGGCGAACAATGCTCGATGAGCCGGACAAACCACGAAACGAAACCAACGAGCATCTGCTATGGCTGGATCAAATAGGTCTCGAGGACATAGACAAAGTTGGAGGCAAGAATTCTTCTCTTGGCGAGATGCTCCGACACCTCACTGGAAGAGGCATTCGCGTTCCCGAGGGATTCGCAGTAACCACAAAGGCATTCAGATGGTTCGTGGAGAATGCGAGCCTCGACGAGGCGGTTTCGTCGACTCTGAATGATGTGGACCCTGACAACCCGGGAGACGTCGCAGAGAGGGGTAAGAAGATTCGGAGTGCGTTTCTCAACGCTTCGTTCCCTAAGGAGTTGGAGAGGGAGATCAAATACGGCTACTGGGAGCTGGGTCGTAAGTTGGGCATGAAGAATCCCAGCGTTGCTATACGGTCCAGCGCGACCTCGGAGGATTTGGACGGCGCCTCTTTCGCAGGTCAGCACGAGACGATATTGAACGTGAGTGGCGAAACGGCCATCCTCAAGGCAATCAGACAGTGCTTCGCAAGCCTATTTACCGACCGCGCCATCGCATACAGGGCCCACAGGGGGTTCGAGCAGCTCGGCAACGCTCTTTCCGTGGGGGTTCAGCGCATGGTCAGAAGTGACATGGCTTGCTCAGGCGTGATGTTCACCCTGGATACTGAGAGCGGCTTCGACCAGGTGGTTTACATCACCGGCTCCTGGGGTCTGGGAGAGATGATAGTCCAGGGAGCGGTCAATCCAGACCAGATCTACGTCTTCAAACCTGCTTTGGGCAAATACGAGGATCCGATAATCGAGAAGAAGCTGGGCAGCAAGCAGCACAAGCTCGTCTACGCCACAAAGGGACATGGTATGATAGACCGGGAGGTACCCGAGCGCGACCGCCAAAGGTTTGTTCTGGACGACGACGAGATAGTGACGCTCGCGAAGTGGGCAACGATGATCGAGGAGCATTACGGCAAGCCGATGGACATCGAATGGGCGAAGGACGGCATCACGGGAGAGCTGTATGTGGTGCAGGCGCGCCCTGAGACCGTTCACGCGGCAAAGAGCGAGGGAGTGCTCGAGACATACGTGCTCGAGGAACGGAGCAAGACCCTGGTCACAGGGGAGGCCGTGGGCAGCAAGATAGGTGCTGGAACGGTCAACGTGCTCGAGAGCGCATTCGAGATATCCGATTTCAGGAAAGGCGAGGTGCTCGTCACCGACAAGACCGATCCGGACTGGGAGCCAATAATGAGAATCGCCTCGGCGATCGTCACTGACCGTGGTGGCAGAACGTGTCATGCGGCGATAGTCTCCAGGGAGCTGGGCATCCCATGCATAATTGGCACAGGCAACGGCACGAATGTGCTCAGCGACGGGCAGGTTGTGACTGTTGACACGTCGGAGGGCGAGGGCCGCGTTTACGAGGGCAGGCTTAAGTTCAGGGTCGACAAGACCGATATAAGCGTCATGCCGAAGACGAAGACGAAAGTGATGATGAATGTGGCGGTTCCAGAACATGTCTTCACCCAGGGACAGACTCCTTGTGACGGTGTCGGCCTGGCTCGCCTGGAGTTTATCATAGCGTCTCATATCGGAATCCACCCTCTCGCCCTTGTGGAGTTCGAGAAGCTCAAGCAACGGGCTAAGACGGAACCGGATGTCGCTGAGGTGGTGTCCGCTATCGAGGAGAAGACTCAGGGATACGATAACAAGGTCGATTTCTTCCTAGACAAGCTCGCTTGGGGCGTTGGCAAGATCGCCGCCACGTTCTATCCCAATGATGTAATCGTTAGACTATCCGATTTCAAGACGAACGAGTATGCGAGTCTGCTCGGTGGCAAGCTATATGAGCCAATTGAGTTCAACCCGATGATTGGATGGCGAGGGGCCTCGCGATACTACGACGAGGGATTCAGACCAGCTTTCGCTCTTGAATGCCGGGCATTGAAGCGGGTTAGGGACCTCAAGGGCCTGTCCAATGTGAAAGTGATGGTGCCGTTCTGCAGGACGCCCGAGGAGGGCAGAAAGGTTATCGAAGTCATGGCCAGTCACGGCCTGAAGCAGGGAGAGAACGGCCTCGAAGTGTACGTCATGTGCGAGATACCGAGCAATGTCCTCCTCGCGAACGAATTCGCGGAGATCTTTGACGGATTTTCGATAGGATCCAATGACCTCACACAGCTCACGCTCGGCCTTGATAGGGACTCCGAGCTCGTGTCTCATCTTTACGACGAGAGAAACCCCGCGGTCAAGCAGCTGATTTCAAGCGTGGTCAAAGTCGCGAAGGCGAAGGGCCGCAAGATCGGGATATGTGGGCAGGCGCCGTCCGATTTCCCGGAGTACGCCGAGTTCCTTGTCGAGCTCGGGATTGACAGCATGTCTCTGAATTCGGACAGAGTCATTCAGACGAAGCTGCTGGTGGCGGAGGCTGAAAAGAAGCTCGGCATCAAGTGATGAAGGACTCAAGAATCCGAGGGATCGCGGTGCTGGCGCAAATGCCGTTATCAAAAATGATAAAGATTTTAAACGTATACATTATCACAGGTTTCATAGCCTCCCCCCTTTTTCTATTTCTGACTCGCGACTGCTGTCGCTAGACCGGGACATTCTTGGATGACGATTGTGCCCGGTCAACCTCGCGGTTCCAGAGGACTATGAGGATCAGCGCGATCGGGGCTGTGCACAACGTGAGCACGAACAGACTCTCTATGAGTCCCCACGCGGAAGCCATGAACCCTGCTCCGACCTCCACGAGTACCAGTACTATGGTGAATACGAAGGTCGCTATCGAGACTATCGTAGATCGGTGCTCGGAATCGACCCTCTGGTTGATGTATCCGAATATGATAGGTCCCTGGACCCCCGCGACGACGTAAATCAAGTACTGCGTGACGATGGCTATCGGCGACCTGACTGCGAAGACCACCAGGAACGAGAGGAACACCGCTGCATAGAGGAACACCAAAGCTCTCTTCTCGCCGAGCACGTCCCCGACCTTGCGGGCGAATCCGATTATGATTGCGCCGACTATCAGGAAGCTGCAGAACAACAGACCGATCTGAAGATGGTCTAGGGAAAGGTCCTCGTTCATGTAGATCGACCTGAATATCATCATCACGTACACACCAACCTCAATGACAATCTGGAACAGGATGAGTATGATTATCGCCCTGGAGTTGAGCACATGCCTGAGACCTACGCCGAAATGCGACTTGAAGGAGCGAACGCTGCTCCTATCGACTTTTGGTTCCTTCAACGCGAAGACCGTCATCGTGCCCATTATGGCGATTGCGGGCGCGATTATGAGCGGCAGGTCCAGTCGACCCGTGGTCTGCACCAAATAGCCGCCGATCGCACAAGCTACAGCATTCATCATGTACGCCACTACCGTGGCATTTATCATTATCACAGTGAACTCGTTCGACCTTTTGAGCTCCAGTAGTGTGTCGTACATGAACGGTGTGTCCCCGCTCACTATGAAGCAGACCCCCAGCGCCCAGACGAAGTTCGATGCTATGTACTGCCAGAACTCCGTGCTGAGGCCAAAGGTGAGGACGCCAACAGAGAACAGTATCTCCCCGAGGAACAGGACAGATTTTCTGCCGTACCTGTCCCCCAAAAGCCCCGCCGGTATCTGGAATCCAATCATCGTCATCCAGAATGCTGCATCCACGATGGTGATCAGGAATACACTGTCTAGGTTCTCATACGCCCACAGCGTCCAGAAAGGCATCCAAAGGGCGAACGACGTCAATGCCCTGAACAGGTAGAACCTGCGGATTCTGCGATCGCCCTCCTTCATGAAATGCCCGTATGGGTGACTCAAGATAAACCTGATTGTGGGCAAAAGGCGTTGAAGGGCCGAAATGGGGGGGTTCTAACTCCTCGGAAGTTGCGATGCTCCGGCGACATTCACGCCGATGTTCACAGCCTCTTCTCGATGCAATTCATGCCGTACTTGGGCAGCATCTCTACGAACAGCTTCGGGTCAAGCATTTCCGGTGGGAACACACCAGTCTGCCCTATCTTGCCTTGAGCGAACAGAATCGCAGCTATAGCGATGGGCACTCCAACAGTGTATGCAGTGGCGCTGTGATTGTACTTGTTCCAACAATCTTGATGGTTCATCGACGTGTAGATATAGTACCCCACTTCCTTTCCGTCCTTCACACCAGTGGTTATCGTCCCGTGGGCGAGGTCACCCTTGGCTCTGTCGCCGATTGTGGCGGGGTCCGGCAAGCATGCCGTGACAACATCTCTTGGAGCCACCATGACTCCCTTCACATTGATCTTCTCAGGGCTATCAAGACCTATCATGCCCATTGTTTTGATCGCGTCGACATAATCGTCACCCAGGTGTATCTTGAAGTCGCAGAAGTCGCAGCCCTTGCCGAGGACCTCACCGATGTATTTCGGAAGCGTCTCCTGCTCTTCGTGGTCCACGTTGTATACCGGAAGCTTCCCGACCGGTTCAGGGAACTCGAACTCCTCCTTTCCGCTGAACGGTTCGACCTTTCTGTAATGGTCGTCCTTGTAGATCATCGGAGGCATCAGCACTTCCTCAATCAGCGTCTCCGGAGACCACATCGGCGCAAAATCGTATCCCTCGACGTAGCCGTTGTCGCCGTCCCTAACTAGTATGTTCTTGACCCTGTCCATTCGGTCAGCGCCCATCCTTGCGAACACATTGACCGCTCCTGGGTCGCAGCCGATGCCCAGCATCCCGATTATTCCGGCTTTCTTGTACTCCTCATCGTACTTGCGCGCCTGGTACTGCATTGGCGGCTCTTTGACGATCTCTCCAGGCTTCTCTTTGGAAAGGAATATGTCGCTGGCCATGTCTGCGTAGCTGGCTTTCGCCATCAGGCACGCGTCCATGATGTTGAAGTTGAAACGAGGGATGACCCCGTTCAGCACCAAATCCGTTCCTTTGAACGCTTCGGCCATGCCTTTTGTGTCCGAAGCATCTATCTTCATCGCCGATACTTTGTCCTTGGAGATTCTCTTCTTCATCCTTTCCGCTTTTTCAAGGTCTATGTCCGCCAGAACCACCTCATCGAACTCCTCGGAGTTAGCAAGGACATCAGCTATGACAGAACCGACTGCTCCAACGCCTAGAACAACACTCTTCATCGTATTCACATTAGCCCCCGGGCCCCGATGCACAGCATCTGAACCTCGGCGCTACCCTGATGGTGGGATCGTTACTTAAACTTCGCTGGGTCCTTCGAAAGGGGTTTTAAAACTTTTCAACAGAGTGCACAAAATTCGAAAGCGTCAACCATTCGTAGAGTGATGTTCGATTGCCAGCGGCCTCAGCGGTCGGCCGCTTGACCGATCGCGCGTGCGACAGTGGGAAACCTGTCCAATTCTCGATGTGGAAGGAACATCGCCTTCGCAAACTCCGACTGGAAGTCTTCCTCCGAAGCGAGCTCAATGTACTCGACCTTGCGTGATAGTTCGTCGGCAAGTCTGCGCGCTTCCACAGATTTCAGAGCCATGCGGGCTCCGGAGCCGGCGGCGTTTCCCACGAACCTGATTCTCTCCGGCGGTATGTCCGGATACATGCCGATACTTATGGCCGAGGACGCGTCCACGTATGTGCCGAACGCTCCTGCGGCGTATATGCATGACAGGTCGGAAGACCGTAATCCAAGCTTTCTAAGCAGGGTCGACACCCCAGTGAAAATCGCAGCCTTTGCTAGCTGTATCTCCTGTACGTCGTGCTGCGTCACGGATACATCCCTCTCTCCTTCGCCCTTTCCTTCCTGGGCGACGAGCACGAATTCGAGCTTGCCGTCCGGTCCTTCTCTGATGCGGCCAGGCCATTCGGACGACGAGTTGATCTTTCCCGAGGCTGAGATGATGCCACATCTGAACATTTCGGAGACAGCATCCACAATTCCGGAGCCGCAGATGCCTCTCGGTGGCACATCGTCCACAGTTCTGACGCGGACATCTTTCTCAGACGCGTCCATCCACACACGCTCTATGGCCCCTGTCGCTGCCCTCATGCCATGCTTGATGTGCGCTCCTTCGAAGGCCGGACCCGACGCGCACGAGCAGCTGATCAATCCGTCCCTGCTTCCCGCTATTATCTCCGTGTTCGTGCCGATGTCTATCATCATGCCGATCTTGTCGTCATCGTACAGTCCCGACGACAATAGGACGGCGACGGCGTCCGCTCCAACGAAGCCCGCAATGTTGGGCAGGGAACCAACCTTTCCGAAAGGGTAGATGTCTATTCCGAGATGATTCGGTTCGACCGATATCGATTTCCTGACGGCTGGAGCATATGGCGCGGACGCCAAATGAATCGGCGGAATGCCGAAGAACATGTGGTGCATGGCGGTGTTCCCCACCATGATGAGTTCCAGTATGTCGATCGGGCTTTTCCCCACATTGTCGCACAATTGTCGTATCAGTGCGTTCACCGCCCCGATCACCGCCTGCTGGAGTTTAGCGAGGCCGTCATCATTTGTCATCGCGTAAGTTATCCTTGACATCACGTCCTCGCCGAACGGAATCTGAGGGTTGGGCTTGCTCTCCGTCCCGATGGTATCTCCGGTGACCAGGTCGAGGAGGTACGCCACCACCTTCGTTGTTCCGACATCCACGGCCACGCCGAGTATCTCCTTCGTGGTGTCTCCTGGATCTATGCCTATCAGTTCCTCTTTCCTGTAGAGCGTCACCGTCGCCACCCATGACTTCTCCCTCAACGCATTCGGGATGCGTTGGTGGATTCCGGGGGCGATGTTCGCCATCACTGCTGCCTCCGCATTCAGCATCTCCAGCAACCTGTCGTCGTCGGCTCTGATATCCTTCAATGTCGCCGGAGGTATCTTCAACAAGACCTTGCTTATGGCAGGGGAGAGGGGGATGGCCGGTTCGATGCCCGAGGCGAGCAGTCTGTGGAGTCCTCTCCTACTTCCTTCGGGGACGTCTATGGTAATATCGCCTTCCGAAACGACCTGAGCCTGGCATGCGAGTCGCAGTCCCGTCTCCATCTCTTCCTCGCTTAGAGACATCCGTTCATTGTCGTTCATACGGGATAGCCGCTGTTCACCAGCCGTTATTGCGACCTTGCACTTCCCGCATCTTCCCGAGCCTCCGCATATCGATTCAATTGAGACACCCGCTTCTCGGGCGAGATCCAGGACGAAGGCGTCCACTCGGGAGACAGTCCTACTGCCCGATGGCTGGAAACGCGTAATCTTATCGGCCATTTGAACAAGAGGGGTGAGCAATTAAGCACAAGATATACTTTCTCGCACGGTGTCCCAAATGACTGGCTCCTTGGACCGCCGCCTCGCTTCTCGCGGTTGCGACCGCGCGTATAGTGAGAGCTCAGGCGCTGTCTATCGAGATGCGCTTCATTGAGGGAATGATGGCGATTGGCGCAGGCAATCTCCTCGTGATGGTTGGTCTTGCCAGTCCCGACGTGATTCCGCTCATATCCGCGAACACCATCCCTCCCATCGCCAACCCGATCGCCTCTGAGACGTTCCTTGACTTCATAGGTTTTGGCGATCCCGATGTGATGAATGGAGGGTGGAGCTCGAGGAGGCGATGGGTTCAAGACACCGATGTCACTCCACCTCCAGCGCGATGAGCATCGAGGAGGATGTGGTCAGCAAGACTTTTATACAACGACCATCTACTGCCACTTGCTCTTTTGAATCGAAGGAGCCCGTGAATGATGATGGTGCGTGAGCACCTGAAGGAGGTATCGATATGGCAAAGCCAATATTCGTCAAGTTCGAGATGCCCAAGGAGCTCGTGGACAAAGCCTACGACATCGTCGAGCTGGCAAGGGACGGCGGCAGCGTGAAGAAGGGTACGAACGAAGTCACGAAACTCGTCGAGCGCGGCGAGGCCGTCTTCGTGGTCATGGCGGAGGATGTCTCCCCACCGGAGATTCTGATGCACATCCCGGCGTTATGCGAGGAGAAGGCCGTTCCATACGCCTACGTTCCCGCGAAGGCTGAGTTGGGTAACGCATGCGGCCTAGAGAAGCCGACGGCTGCTGTTGCGATTGTCGACGCGGCCAAGGGAAAGCCCGCACTGGAAGAGCTCGCTGGGAAGCTGAAGGCTCTCAGGAAGTAGGTGTAGCAGATGGTCGATGACAGCATACCATCAACAGTCGTCGAGATTATCGGCAGGACCGGTATGACCGGGGAAGCTACCCAGGTCAAGGTAAGGGTCCTGGACGGACGGGACAAGGGCAGAATCATCACGCGCAACGTGATGGGACCGGTCAGGGTCGGCGACGTGCTGATGCTCAAAGAGACTTCAAGAGAGGCGAGGAAACTCAGCGTAAGGTAGTGCGCTGAAGGCCAAGCATGCGAGGTGAGGTTCAATGGTGGAGCGAAGAGTATGTACGTTCTGCGGTAACGAGATAGAGCCCGGAACAGGCAGAATGTACGTGAAGAAGGACGGCGTTACGTATCAATTCTGCACTTCGAAGTGCTTCAAGAATATGGTCGAACTCAAACGGGTGCCTAGGCGTACGACTTGGACGAGCTGGTACGCCAGGGAGAAGCAGGTCCGACTCAAGGGCGCCGCGCCCGAGCCCGAGCCTAAGAAGGCGCGGAAGGTGAGGAAGCGCACGACGTCAGAGAAACCCGAGACCGCCGAGGCGGAGGAAGAGGGCCCAAAGCCAACTGCGGCAGTCGGCTCCGAAATCTCGGATGAGTCCGAAGCCGACAAGGGTGATGAATAATGATAGAGCGCACGTTCGTCATGGTCAAGCCGGACGGTGTCCAGAGGGGACTTGTCGGGGAGATCATATCCCGGTTCGAGCTGCGCGGTTTTAAGATTTGCGGCATGAAGATGATGCGCATCCCGAGGGAACTCGGGGAGCGTAACTACGAGGAACACAAGGACAAGCCGTTCTTCAAGCCTCTCCTCGCGTACATCACATCTGGACCTGTCATCTGCATGGTCCTCGAAGGCGAGAATGCTGTTGCCGTCGTCAGATCTATGATGGGCAAGACGAACCCGCAGGACGCCATGCCGGGGACAATCCGAGGCGACCTTGCGCAGGTCACTGGCAGGAACGTGATTCACGGTTCCGACTCATCTGAGAGCGCCCGAAGGGAGATCAACCTCTTCTTCAACGAATACGAGCTGCACGAGTATCAGAGGCCCGATGAGGGCTGGCTGTTCGAGGAATAGGCTCTTAAGCGCAGCGGACGGCAGGCCGGGCAGGCATCATATCAGACCAAGGCCAGCTCCGTTTCTCGGGCGCTAGGTTAATTTGATATACCGTACGACCTTTGGCGAATATGTGACTGTCAGACAACCCATAGTGTCCGTCCTGGGCCACGTGGACCATGGCAAGTCGACTATTCTTGATCGTATCAGAGGCACCAAGGTGGTGTCTCGAGAGGCAGGTGGCATAACCCAACATATAGGGGCCACGGACGTCCCGATAGATACGATCTACACACAATGCCGCAGTCTGATCGGCGACAGGAAGTTCAACGTGCCGGGTCTGCTGTTCATCGACACGCCAGGGCACTATTCATTCGTCAGCCTCCGGAGCAGGGGTGGCGCGTTGGCAGACCTCGTCGTCCTCGTGATCGACATCAACGAGGGCATGAAGCCCCAAACGATTGAATCGATACACATACTCAAGAAGCTGAAGACACCGTTCGTCATCGCGGCGAACAAGGTCGATCTGATACCGGGATGGCGGGCTCAGATCGACAAACCGATTGGAGAATCACTCGAGGCCCAAGACCCCCGCGTTGTCGGTGAGCTCGACGAGAAGTTGTACGCCCTCGCAGGCAGGATTTATGAGATCGGCGGCTTCAGCGCCGACCGGTTCGACAAGATCAGTGATTTCACCAAGTCAGTGGCAATCGTGCCCGTCAGTGGCAAGACGGGGGAGGGGTTGCCCGACCTGCTTCTGGTGCTCATAGGCCTGGCCCAGAGGTTCCTGGGCTCCGAGCTGAGCACGGAGGAAGGCCCTGGTGAGGGCTCGGTTCTAGAGGTGAAGGAGGACAAGGGGATAGGGACCGCGATAGACACAATAATCTACAGAGGCACTATGAGTGTCGGCGACCTCCTCGTCATATCGTCGACCAAGGGGGAGCCCATCCAGACGAAGATACGGGCGCTACTCCGCCCCAGGCCCCTCGACGAGATAAGGGACCCGAGCCAGCGATTCGACAAAGTGAAGTCAGTCTCAGCCGCTGCCGGTATCAGGATTGTGGCGCCCAATCTCGTGGACGCCATGGCTGGAGGGCAGGTGCGGGTCGTCGCCGATAATCTCGAGGAAGTCATCTGCGAGGTGAAGAAGGAAAGTTGCATAAGTGCGGACCTTTCCGACCAAGGCATAATCGTCAGGGGCGATACGATTGGCTCGCTAGAGGCCCTCGCGTTCGAGGCAAAGAACGCGGAGCTGCCCATAAGGAAGATCGACATTGGAAACGTCTCGAGGAAGGACGTTATAGAAGCATCGAATTTCGATGACCCCCTTCATAGAGCCCTGTTTGCGTTCAACGTTGAGGTCAATCTGGACGCACGTGACGCGGCCCGAGAGACAGGGGTCAGGCTATTCGAGAACCAGGTCGTCTACCGGCTCTTGGAAGACTATGACCTATGGTGCGAAGAGCGCAAGAGGGAGATGGAAGTCCAGAGCCGACTCGATATATCCTTCCCGGGGAAGGTGTCCATTCTGCGTGATCACGTGTTCAGGGTCAGCAAACCTGCCATCGTCGGGGTGCGCATTCTGGCGGGGAGGATACGGCAGGGGCAGTCTCTCATGAGAGAGGACGGCAAGACTGTTGGCCGCATAAGGAGCATCCGAAGCGGAGAGAAGACCTTGCGGGAGGCCAAGATGGGCGATGAGGTTGCGATAGCGATCGACGACGCCACCGTTGGTCGGCAGATCGATGTCGAGGACGTGCTGCTCGTGGACATACCCGAGAGTCACGCGCGGCAGCTCTTGGAGCAGAAACTGTCCTTCGACGAGACCGAGGTTCTCGACAAGGTGATCGAGATTAGGCGGAAGGAGAACCCGTTCTGGGGAAGCTGATGCGGGGCTGAAACCCGACCGCTCCAGCGGGCGGATTTTGCTCCCGAAACCTATATAACTCCTTGCGCATTAGGGCGTCCTGCTATACCGGAGTGGATTGTGTGGCAGAGTTCAGAGCCGTCATAAACGATACAAAGGACGGAAAGTCCTATCAAGCACCCGTTACGGGACACCATGCGAATTCGTTGATTGGGAAGAGGATCGGCGACATCATTGATGGTATCTTCGTCGGCCTTCCGGGTTATAAGCTCATGATCACTGGTGGAAGCGACAAGGACGGGTTCCCAATGAGGAAGGACCTCCCGGGCCCGAGGAGGAAGAGACTCCTGGTCTCGAAGAGCATAGGCTTTCGTTCCGAGGAGAGAGGTCTCAGGAAGAAGAAGAGCTTCAGGGGCAACGCGGTCTCACCAGACACCGTCCAGGTCAACCTGAAAGTCACACAGCACGGCGCGAAGCCGGTCTCCGAACTTATCAACAAAGAGGAGAAGAAAGAGGAATGAATGTTCCTGTCCAGCCGGAGATCAACATCGGCATGATCGGCCATGTGGACCACGGAAAGACCACGCTGACAAAGGCTCTGACCGGCGAATGGACGGACAGACATTCCGAAGAGATCAAGAGGGGCATCTCGATCCGGCTGGGATACGCCGACGCGGCGTTCTACAAGTGCAGCAGCTGCCAGGGCTCCGGGTGCTACACGAACCAAGATACCTGCCCGGAATGCAGTGGGAAGTGCGAGCTTCAGAGGGCGGTTTCCTTCGTCGACTCCCCTGGCCACGAAACTCTCATGGCGACGATGTTGTCAGGAGCGGCCATCATGAACGGCGCCCTTCTCCTGGTCGCCGCAAACGAACCGTGTCCTCAGCCTCAGACACGCGAGCATTTGATGGCTCTCAGCATAATCGGCGTGGACAAGATCATTGTGGTCCAGAACAAGGTCGACCTGGTGACGAAGGAACAGGCGATGGAGAACTACGAGGAGATCAAGAAGTTTATCAAGGGGACCATCGCGGAGAACGCTCCTATCATTCCCATATCCGCCCATCACAACATGAATATCGACACGCTCATCATGGCGATCGAGAAGGTGATTCCTGCACCGGAATACTCCGAAACGGCACCGATCAGGATGTACATCGCGAGGTCGTTCGACGTGAACCCTCCCGGTACGAGCTTGAAGGACCTGAAGGGCGCCGTTATCGGCGGCTCGCTCATCCGCGGCAGCCTGAAGGTGGGAGATGAGATCGAGATACGGCCAGGTAGGAAGGTCGAGACGAGCCGCGGCGTCACATGGGAGCCGATTATCACGACCGTCCGTTCTCTCATCGCCGGGACTCTGAAACTCAAGACAGCCACCCCTGGCGGCCTCGTGGCGATAGGGACTGGTCTGGACCCGGCCTTCGCCAAGTCGGATTCGTTGGTCGGACGAATAGTCGGCGCGCCGGGCTCGCTCCCCGAGATAACGGAATCCCTCGCCGTCAAGACTGAGCTCCTGAAACGCGTGGTCGGAGTCTCTTCAGACCTCGCTGTAGAGGCATTGAAGACGAACGAACCGCTGATGCTCAGCGTCGGGACTGCTACCACAGTGGGAGTGGTCAAGAGCGGCAGGGCGGATTCGGCCGACATATCGCTTAAGATCCCCGTATGTACCGAGAAGAACCAGCGCATAGCCATATCGAGAAGGATATCGGGGAAGTGGCGGCTGATTGGTTATGGCGTGGTCCAATAGATTCCGGTCGTGAGAACTCTTGGTGAACGCCGTTGTACTCGACGCTAACGCGCTGCTTATGCCCTTCCAGTTCAGGATGAATTTAGATAAGGAGATATCCCGCCTGCTGGGGGAGATAAGGGTCATGGTCCCGTCTTCAGTGGTCGATGAGCTTTCACGCCTTCAGACGCGCGAGGCGAAGGCCGCACTGGCTCTTGCGGGCAAGTACGAATTGGTAGAGACGGGGTTGGACGGGGACGACGGCGTTCTCGACGTGGCCGTGCGCAATGAGGCAGCGGTCGTCACGAACGACCGTGAGCTGATGTCCCGGCTGAAGGAGGCGGGCCTTCCAGTGGTGCGCCTCAGGAGTGAGAGATATCTTGTGCTCACAGGTGAAGGTCCGGATTGATGAAGACAAGGACACCCAGCATCACACGGTGATAGTCGAAAAGATATTATGAGGCAATGCTAATCCGAAGGATAACATGCACGAGAAGCAGATAGCGACCCTTAAGCACATCGCCCTGATGGGCGGGGTTCATGATTATATCGCCATATCTTCGAGGGAGCTGGGAAACGTCCTTGAGATAAGCCAGCAGTCCGCCTCTAAGAAGATACTGGAACTCCTAGGCGAAGGCCTAATCGAAAGAGACTTGGGCGCGAGGCGTCAGCGTATCAAGCTGACGGACAAGGGGTTCGACCTCCTGCGCAAAGAGTACTCGGACTATCAGCGAATATTCGAGATGAAGGACCATCTCGTCATAATCGGAGTGGTCGCCTCCGGCCTCGGTGAGGGGCAGTATTATGTCAACCAGGAGGCCTATGCTGAGCAGTTCCAGAAGAAGCTCTGGTTCAAACCGTACGAAGGGACTCTCAACCTCAGAATCTCCAGTCCAGAGCTGCCCAAGATAGATATCCTCAGGAAGTCCGAGGGGATTCTGATCAAGGGATTCGAGAAGGACGGACGTACGTTCGGGGACGTCAAGTGCTTTCTGGCGTCGATACACAACATGGAGTGCGCAGTGGTGTTGCCTGTTCGGTCGCATCACACCGACATAATCGAGGTCATCTGCAAGTACCATCTTCGCCGGTCCCTGGGACTCAAAGACGGAGACCAGGTGGAGCTTGTCGTCTCGCTGTGAACCTCATTCACATCTTCTTCGAGACGTAGTCGAGGGCCGATTCGAACACTGCGCGGCCGTCGCCATCGCCGTCCGGGCTGCGCGTCCAATCTGGGTGGGTGAACCTGAAAAACACGCGCTCTGGGTGAGGCATCATGCCGAAGACATTTCCTTCTCGGTTGCATATGCCGGCGATATTCTCAGTCGAGCCGTTCGGGCACCATGGATAACCCGCAATGCTGCCGTCGGGATCTACGTATTTGAAGACGACCTGGTCGTTGTCTTCCAGCTCCTTGATGACGTACTTCGCACGGTCGACAGGGAACATCAACTTGCCCTCCGCATGGGCGGACGGGATCAGTGAGATCTTGTCGTCTGGTATTCTGGTCGAGAAGACGCAGTTGCCGCGGTTGACCTTCTTAAGCAAAGTTGGCCTGCACTCGAACCGCGCGGAATCGTTCGTGCCGAGGACCGCTTCGGGGACGTCGGCCATGATGCCTGACATCGCCGGGAGCAAGCCCGTTTCGACGAGTATCTGGAACCCGTTGCATATACCAAGGACCGGCTTTCCAACCCGGACAAACTCCTTGAGGTCCTCGGATAGCCGACTCCTCAGTCGGGCGGCGAAGATGGCCCCCGCACGGACATAGTCCCCCGCAGAGAACCCGCCTGGCAACACCAACAGCTGGTAGTCTGAAAGGGACCGCCTCTCGTCAGATGAGACATCCGTGCCCGTGAGTTGCTTCAGATGCACCTTCTCCGGTTTGGCGCCAAGACGCTTGAAGCATTGAAATGATTCCTCCTCGCAGTTCGTTCCCTCGATTCTGAGGACGCAGACTCTCGCGTCGCTTGCCTTCATCCGACCATCCTCCACAGAGGTTCGTTGAACTTGCGCGCGATCCTGTCTACACTCACATCGACGAGCCTTCTTCCGGACGAGATGTCGAGTCTGTCACCACCGACATGACCGATCTTGGTTACCTTGGTCGCGCGGTCCCTTCGCAGTTGTCTCTCCTTGCCTTTCTTGACTTCGACCAGCCACCTGCTGTTGCTCTCAGCGAACAGCTTCGCGTCCGATCTCAGGCGGCCCAGTAGGTCAAGTGCCGCTTTCGCCCCGATGTCGCCGCCGATGCACATCTCCGCGAGGGCAACCGCAATGCCGCCGTCCGAGATATCATGGCAAGCCACAATCGCGCCGCGCTCCACGCCATCGACGACGATGTCGATGCCCGCCTTGAGCGCTCGCATGTCGACATCAGGAACCTTCGACGAATACCCTCTAGTCTTCCTGTAATACGCCGAGGCGCCCATCTCTGGCCTCGTCTCTCCAACCAGGAGTAGCGGATCACCCTCGCGCTTGAAGTCCGAGGTCACGCACTTCCTGATGTCTCTGACTATGCCGCACCCGACGATGGTTGGCGTCGGAAGCACGGACCCAGTCGGCGATTCATTGTAGAAGCTGACGTTGCCAGATGGTATCGGCAGGTTGAGGTCCTTCGCCACCTCGCCTATTCCCCTGACCGCCTCCCTGAATTGCCACAGCCTGTCAGGTTTCTCTGGGTTTCCGAAGTTGAGGCAATCTGTCAGCGAATGCGGGCGAGCTCCGACCGCAGCAAGGTTTCTGCACACCTCGTCCACGCACGTCTTACCGCCTCTATACGGGTCGACACCCACGGCGAAAGGGTTTGATGCCGTGGCAACCGCGAGCCCCCTGAACGACTCCTCGACGGGCTTGAGCACGGCAGCATCCCCGTGGGACCAGTGGCCAATTTTGCCTTGAAGCGGTTTCAAGATAGTGTTGGCTCGTACCTCGTGGTCGTACTGGCGTATGACCCAATCCCTGTTGCATATGTTCTGATCGGAAAGGAGCCTCAACAGTACATCGTTGTAATTCCCTCTCGCCTTCGGAGGCCTCTCCTTCCTAGTCCTGCGAGCTGTGCTCGCGGCGCAGGGACGACAATACTCCGGCCCCGCAGTGAGGAACTCCAGCTCGAGGTCGAAGACCTTGACGTCTTTGTAGTGCAATCTCACTCGCTTGTCGCGGACGATGCGGCCTATGGGCGTGGCGGGGACGTCCCAGAGCTTGAAGATGTGCAGGACCTTGTCGAGATTCCGCGAGGACACGGAGAGCATCATCCTCTCCTGTGATTCGGACACCCATATCTCCCATGGCGCAAGCCCTTCCTCTTTGAGGGGGACCTTGGTGAGATCCACATCCGCCCCGCAGCCTCCTGCGAGGGCTATCTCGCCTACCACGCACGACAGCCCTCCTCCTCCGAGGTCCTTCATGCCGTTCACGAGCTTGCGTTCGTTGGCTTCGAGGACGGCGTGCATCACGGGCTCCTTCATTATTGGGTCTCCCAGTTGGACCGCTCCCCTTGATTCCGTCTCGCTCTCCTCCGTAAGCACCGCCGATGCAAACGTGACTCCGTGGATGCCGTCCCTTCCAGTTCTGCCGCCTACAAGCACGAGGACGTCGCCTGGCCCTTTGACTGCGTTTCTTCGAATGTCATCTTTCTCGGCGATACCTATGCAACCCACATTGACCAAGCAGTTGCCGACGTAGCTGTCGTCGAACCAGACTCCCCCGGATATTGTGGGCACGCCCACCCTGTTGCCGTAGTCTCTGATTCCAGCAACGACACCTCCTAGTAGGTACTTCGGATGCTTGATTCCCTCCGGGAGCTTGGCGAAGGGGTAGTCTAGCGGCCCAAAGAACAATGGATCGACGAGAGCAATCGGCTGGGCACCCATGCACAGGACGTCTCTGAGGATGCCTCCGATGCCCGTCGCCGCTCCGCCGTACGGTTCAACTGCACTCGGATGGTTGTGGCTCTCCACTCGCAGAGCATAGGCATGGTCCCTGTCGAATTCCATGACGCCGGCATCTCCTCTGTCCATGACATGGCGGTTGTTGATCCCGAAGACGTATTCTCTCAAGAATACCTTGGAGCTCTTGTAGCAGCAGTGCTCGCTCCAGGCTTGTCCAATCGATTGAAGCTCGACGTCGGTAGGGTTCCTCCCCTTCCTGCCGAAGTACTCTTTGATAATCCGCATTTCGTCTACGGAAAGGCCCGTCCCGCTTTCGTTGCTAATGTCGGCGAGATCATCGTCGGATGCTTCTGCCAGGTTTATCTCTCGAAGCTCAAATGGGACGTCCTGAGGAGCGTACAGCGTCGCCTTCGACATTCGGTCCCCTCACTTGATGGTAATGTAATAGTTGTGTATAACGGGATTGGCAAGGAGCCTTCTGCACATCTCCTCGACGCTCTTCTCAACCTCGGCCTTCTTACCATCCATTTCGATCTCGAATACCTTCACGCTCCTAACCTCACAGACGCCTTCGAATCCGAGAAGCTCGAGAGCCTTGAGTGTGTTCTTGCCCTCCGGGTCCGCTACCCCTTTCTTCAGCGTGACCCTGACCTCTGCAATAGCCATACAACGGTCACCGGTGACGGCATTATGATAGCGTGTACTTAGCTTTAGGGGCGAGGGCGTCCGCGATAGCTGTTCAGAGCTTTCTGCCGAAGGCGAGGTAACCCGTGTGGCCGGCCATTTCGGAACTCGGTCTGATGCCGCCATCGTGGACGATCATCTCTCGCTGGAGGTTCTCCACCATGAACAACTCGCGGAAGCCCGTGTCCCGCATCGCCCTCACGGTCCTATCCAGTTGATTCGCGTTGGGCACATAACAGCAAAGATGTCCGCCGTGTCTCAGCGCGCGGATGATATTCTCGACCGCGTCCCACGGGTTGGGCATGTCAAGCACTGCGGCGTCAACTTCGCCTTCCAACGCCGCAGTGCAGATGTCACCTATCTTGAGTTCCCAGCAATCCGCAAGCCCCGCCCTTTCGATGTTTCTCCGTGCTACGGAGGCGTGGTCGTCTCTGAGATCATAAGAGTACACTCGTCCCGCAGGCGCAACCGATCTGAGCAATACGATCGTGAGTGCCCCAGATCCAACTCCACCCTCGATGACCCTGCTGCCGCAGGCGATGTCGAGGTGGTGAGGCATGACGAATCCATCCTTGGGCGATATCACCTGTGCCTTCCGCTCGATCGTGTCGAGGATGTCCATCATCGATGGCTTCACTATCAGAAGCCGTCTCTCTCCAATCGAGATGGTGTCGCCGTAGGACGCGCCACAGATGGTGGTGCCATCGACCACGCCTAGCCTCCGCACCTCGATCATTCTTCTCTCGACCGTCAAGATGTGTCTTCCTCCGAGGTCGTCCAAGAGCATGACTCTCGAGCCTTCGATTATCAAGACAGGTCCCTCTTCGATTCGTAACGGGCGACTGGCTCATGTCCGGTGGCAATCATGATGTCTCCCTCAGCCCTCGACCGCAGTAATGGCATCCCCTCTGTGCGTTGCCGCCCGCTGTCGCGAACGAAGGGCGCCGAGAGAGCGGTTTCATGTCCGCCTTGAGCAACATGTTCCGGCTCTCCGCTCTCAAGGCCTTATCGGTCGCTCCCTCCTGTCGGGGTCCCCTGTGCCCGAACGCCTCCTCGCACATTCGATGGACTGGGGCGTCAAATTCAACGGGAGAGTCGGGTATCGACCACTTGTCCTTCCTCTTCCTGAGTGAGAACATCCCCGTCACCAGCGCTAGCGTTGATGCATATCTCCCAATCTCTATTTGAATTGCGTCAGAGCAGGGACGTGCGCTTCGATAGGCTCGACCAAGCATATCGATGTTCCGTATTCTGAGCCGCTTTTCGAAAGATAATCTGAAACACTGGCATCTTGATGAAAAACCGACAAGAACTAATACGGCTTTGTCGTTCATATTCTCGCTCCTAGGGGCGATTTGGTCGGGGATGATTAAACACTGGCATGAGCTCGTTTCATGCGCTCCACGACGCTGAGCCTCGCAGGGGAACTCTGATTTGGGAGGAAAACTATAATGAGCAAAGGCTTGAAAGCAGAGGTTGAGAAATGCACTGGCTGTCAGATTTGTGCCCTCGTGTGTTCGGCCACGCACGTCGGCAAATTCAACCCGAGTGAGTCAAGGATGAACGTCATGGACCTGTATCCTGAGCCAGGGGAGGTCAGGCTCAACTACTGCATCCAATGCGATGAGCATCCGTGCGTGGAAGCATGCCCTGCAGAGGCTATCAAGTTCAACGATGCGTTGGGGATATACTACGTCGACAAGGAAGAATGCACTGGATGCGGTATGTGCGTCGAGGCCTGTCCGCATGACGGATGCTGGATGGACCCGTCAGAATCCTATTCGATCAAATGCGACCTGTGCGGAGGGGCGCCTCAGTGTGTCGAGGTGTGCCCCAAGGGAGTTCTGAAGAGGTGATCAAGATGGCGTATGGTTATACTGGAAAAGTGCTAAGGGTCGACCTCACGGAGGAGAAGACGTCGGTTGAGCCGTTAAACGGTGACTGGGCCAAGGAGTATATCGGCGGCAAAGGCCTCGGAGCGCGGTACCTGTTCGAGGAGCTGAAGCCCGGAACCGACCCATTGTCGCCGGAGAACGTCCTCTCGATATGGACCGGTCCTCTTGTCGGAACGATGGTGCCTCTCACAAGCCGTTACGCCGTGATCACGAAGTCTCCGCTCACCGGGACATTCCTGGATTCATACGCGGGCGGTTACTTCGGCCCCGAGATGAAGTATGCTGGCTTCGACGCGATTATAATCAAAGGCAAGGCTCCCAAGCCGAGCTACCTGTATGTGAATGATGGCAATGCCGAGATACGAGACGCCAAGAACGTCTGGGGCAAGGACATGTTCAAGACGGAGGAGCTGCTCCGCGAGGAGGTCGGTCAGAAGGCCGCGAGGATTGCAGGCATCGGCCAGGCGGGCGAGAAGCTGTCCCGGATAGCGGGTGTCACATCGGACATAACGAGGAATGCTGGCCGAGGTGGTGCGGGGGCGGTCTTCGGCTCGAAGAACCTCAAAGCAGTAGTCGCCAAGGGATCACTTGGTGTGGAAGTGCCCAAGATCGACGAGTTCGCCAAGATGGCGAAGCAGATGCTGCTGAAGGACGTCGTCGAGAACCCGGACCACGCCGGCCTCGTGACGGATGGCACACCCATAATCGTGGATATGAGCCAGGACGCTGCCATACTGCCCACGAACAACTGGCATAACGGTCAGTTCGACGGCTACCAAGGGATAGACTCCGACGCGTTGAAGACCCGGGTCTTCGTCAGGAAGAAGGCATGTTTCGGCTGTGGGATCGCGTGCGGGAGCTGGGCGAAGGTCAGGGACGGACCCTTCAAGGGCTCCTCTACCGAAGGACCCGAGTACGAAACGCTGGGCCTCGCTGGATCGAACTGCGGAGTCAGGAATATCGAGGCGATCGTCAAGTTCGCCGAGGAGTGCGACAGGCTCGGGCTCGACACGATCTCCGCAGGGGCCGCTGTCGGCTTCGCGATGGATCTATACGAGAAGGGCATAATCACGAAGGAGGACACCGGAGGCCTGGACCTCAAGTTCGGCAACGAAGAGGCCTATGCGAAGATGCCCGAGATGATAGCTGAGAGGAAGAGCAAGATCGGAGACTTGCTCGCAGAAGGTTCGTTGCTTGCGGCGAGGAAGATCGGCAAGGACACTGAGAAGCTCGTGATACATGCGAAGGGATCCGAGTATCCTGCTTATGATCCGAGAGGCTCGATTGGCATGGCGCTAGCCTATGCGACTTCCGACAGGGGTGCGGACCACAACCGTGCATGGCCTGTCGCATCCGACGCCTACGGCGACGGCGACCCGTGGAGTACCGAAGGCAAGGCTGCGATATGTCACGAGGAGCAGATCATGAAGAGCTACAAGTGGAGCATGATCTACTGCGACTTCTATGGCGTCAGCGCCGAGAACATGGCGATGTACTTCACGGCGGTGACTGAGCAGCCTGCTAGCGTTGATTGGCTAAACGCGGTGGGCGTCCGCGTGTGGAATCTGGTTAGGGCGTTCAACGTCAGAGAGGGGTTCTCGAAGAAGGACGACACCATGCCCGACAGGATGGAATCGGAACCGCTGCCTACAGGAAAGACCGAGGGCAAAACGGTTCCGCGAGCGGCCTTCGACAAGATGCTTTCCGAGTACTACCAGCTCTGGGGCTGGGACGACGACGGGAAGCCAACCAAGAAGACGTTGGAGGATGCTGGACTCGGCGACATTGTGGCGAAGCTCGACTACCTGAAGTGAACAAACCCGACGACCAGATGTGGTGGCTGATGCTCACCATGTCTGGCAAATCACAAATTTCTCGTGCCCACGCATCATTTGGGGGCGATATCAATCCGAAATACAATATACATATATTTGTATATATTGTGTTGTTTTTTAATTACTTTCACCGTCAATATCTATGCACTCGAAAGGCGCCCAATCGGCATGTCTCAAATGTGAAATATTCGATGATTATGGCGTATACACTGAAAAATTTTCATAAACGCCCCTCACAAATTGTACGCAGGCAACCTACAAATACCTCTGTCTCCAAGAATATATATGCCATCAGTTCTTTACCCGAAACGGTGAGGAGCGTTGGCTCACTGATCAGGCCAGATCCCATGATTGTTGTGGGTTTGACCCTTCAGAGTGGTGCGTAGATGTGCAACCAAACAATGCAATTCGGGCTGGTGTTCAGCCCAGACAAGTGCAACGGCTGTGGGGATTGCGAGAGAGTCTGCATTGCCGCCAAGAAATCAAGCGTGGCTATTGGCAGGCCCAGGATTGCGATAAGTAAGGATGGGGACAAGTATAAGGCGACAGTCTGCGTCCATTGTGAGGTGTGTCCTCCAAACGAGGTCTGCCCATCGGCGCTTTTAGAGTTTCACGACGAGGGCAAGTACTGGACTCTCGACGAGCACAGATGCTTCGCATGCATGGCCTGCATACCACGCTGTCCCTATGACGCCGTCTTCTTCGAGGGCAAGTTAGGCATAGAGACAGCATACATGTGTGATCTCTGTGGTGGCGACCCAAAATGCATCAAGGCTTGCCCCGAGAACGCATTGGCCCTAAGCGATGCTCGGGGGAATGAGGGATGAATGAGATGGTGGAGAACGAGGCTGTGAACGAGACCGTCAAAGGACCTAAGGCGGAGAAGACCGATGGAAGCGAGAAGCAGCCAGTGAGTTTGGACGAGGAGTTCCCACTACCTGATTGGGTTGCCGACTGGGCCAGAGAAGCCCCCAAGCTGGTGGTGAGAGCGCCTGGACCCAAGAGCAAAGCCATCATCAAGATAGACCGTGAGTATGTCTCCTATGCATACGACCGGTGTTTCACGTTCACATTCGAGAAGGCGTCAGGAGCCTCCGTTATGGACGCAGACGGAAATGTGTTGTTGGATTTCACATCTGGCATAGGCGTCGAGAACGCCGGGTGGACTCACCCAAAGGTCGTCAAGGCCATCCAGGAGCAGGCAGGCAAGCTGATTCACTCGATGGCCAACGACGCATACTTCGACAAGGAAGCGATGTTCGCCAAGCTTCTCCACGAGATCTCTCCAGGAAAGGCGTTGAAGGGTACATTCTTCGGCAACAGCGGTGCGGAGGCTGTCGAGGCCGCATTCAAGCTCTCGAGATATTACACAAAGCGGAACGAGCACGTGGCGTTCTTCGGTTCGTACCATGGTCGCATAGGCGCAGGCCTGGCTCTGACGAGCAGGATTAAGCTGAGATACAGCTACGGCCCGATGGTACCCGGCATCGTATTCACGCCTTATGCGTACTGTTACAGATGCCCGTTCAAACAGACGTACCCAGAGTGCGGGCTATGGTGCATGGATTACTTCGAGAACCAGGTCCTCGAGCTCGGCGGTCCTACGGGTCCGATCTCGTCCGTCATAGTAGAGCCCATCCAAGGCGAGGGCGGTTACATCGTTCCCCCGAAGGAGTTCATGCCCAGGCTGAAGCGGATATGTGATTCCCAGGGCGCGCTCCTGATCGCGGACGAGGTGCAGACAGGATTCGCTCGGACTGGCAAGATGTTCGCATGCGAGCACTTCGGTGTCGTGCCCGACATACTCGTGATGGGCAAGGCGCTCGGTGGCGGAGTCCCGCTCGGGGCAATAATCGCCAAGAATGAAATCATGAAGAAGTGGCGACCAGGGTCCCACTCTTCCACTTTCGGCGGGAACGCCATCACAATGGCATCCGGATTGGCGCATGTAGAGGCGATCATCGAGGAGAAACTCGCTGATCGCGCTGCAAAGTTGGGAGAATACACGATGAAGCTCCTGAGGGAGATGCAGCAGCGCAGGGAAATCATTGGGGATGTCCGTGGCAAGGGCCTGATGATCGGTGTCGAACTCGTCAAGAACCAGTACACGAAGGAACCTCACGAGGCTACGACGATCCAGGGAAAATGCTGGCGGAGTGGCCTCATGACGATAACGTCCGGCAGCTACGGCAATGTCTTCAGGATAGCACCTCCGCTTTGCATATCCAAAGCGCAGATCGAGAAGAGCCTCGTGATATTCGAGCAGGCCCTCAAGGACGAGGAGGAGTTCCTGAAGATCGGAACTTCTGCTCCGCCAGTATGATTGTTGCGGACACAGACTGAACGCCCGTGTTGTTTGCAGGCGGATAGACTTCAGGGCCGTCTATGACTCATCTGGTGGTATCTGCCAGCGCGAGATACGCGCGCCTGCAGTATACAGCCTGCTGAACACAGTTGATACCCACGATCCATGTTAGCAAAAGTGTAGGTCCGACCAGCAAAAACATCCAACCCCCCCAGTTCCATGCAGAGGCTGCGAGAGAGATGACCCACGGGCCGATCAGCAACAGAGCGGAAAAAGCCGAAAGCCAATGGAAAGCCCTCCTGTAGTGTTTCTGTCGGTCCTCAATGGGGGTGTCAATCGGGATGATGCTACCCCAGCCCCATCGGCCGTCGTCTCTGCCGAGCCTGTAGCCCTTCTCGAAGACGTAGAAACCGAGGGCGCCACCGCTCAGGAAGATGATTACGCCAACGATGGGATTCAGAACCGAGGCAGCCACCGCTCCGATGATTATGAGGCAGAAAGCGACCGCAATCCTCCTCAAGAACCATGTCTGGCTGGGAAACCGATAAGTAGAGATGAACATCTCTGTCTCGTACGGCGGACTACCGGTCTTTTGTGCCATTTCCAGGCCACCCAATGACAAAAGCCTTGCTGTTCATATAAATCTTCTTAGATTCGTGACATCAGAGTCGGCCTTCACGAACCGCACCAGTCAATTCCTGAGTTGAGGA